>Ga0115846_100958_pt1 | contig 13966 bp, 17 predicted proteins | sample InSIn5gowninarea_2_FD_83860 | JGI IMG/M metagenome (GOLD analysis project Ga0115846, IMG submission 83860)
GAAATGTTCTCAAAGCTTGAAATTGAAAAGTGAACACGTACTTGACAGTATAAGTTTTTAGAAGTATGATTTCACTGCTCAGATGCACAAAGGTTGCTAAAGAAAGTTGGTTCATTGAGTACAATCTAGTATGAATCATGAAGATTTCGAGCTACAGATCAAGCTGATCTTGGAAAGCCATTTGGAGGAAGGAATTACTGATCGTCGTAGGAGCTACTGAGAATGACGTGCAGATACTACAATTGCATTCGGGAACGACAAATGACGAATAATGAAGCAGGACGTCTAGAGCACTCGGAGCACATCAGCGGTCTGGAAGTGGAAGCAGCATACATTAGTTCAATCCCCCACGTCAATAAACGCTCACGCTTGACACATTCGGTGGTGTAGGGAGAAAAAGATCGATTCGGAATTCAAGAGTGGTGCAACGTCATAGTTTTGACGATTATCATATGCGAATCTTGTTGAATCGGTACCTGAGTACGGCTTTGACCCCAGAACACTCGGATGTCAGGCTGCGATTTCGGTCAATTGCGAACAATATATAAAGTGACAATAGCAACGACAACAAAGAGATTGGGGTTCACCCCTCATTTTCACTACACGGCTAAGGTTACAGTAAGCTAGGCTCAGGCAGATCTTCATTGCATGAAGAACCAAACATCCGTGGACAACTGCATTACAATAACACCACTAGACTGCAAAAACCAGACAATCCAAAGGGATGACATTCCACTACTATTGGTGAAGCTGTTTGTTTTGGTTCCCAGAGAAGCTTGCAACTCTGTCTGGGTTTGTGGGAGGACTAGAGGGCCCAGACCTCAGTCTCAAAGCTATCTTTACATAGCGTCACGCGGGCCTACTGGCGCAACTTCACCTAACTCACCGATCACGGAGCTTGGAGATATAAGTCAAACAGGATGGAGTAGGAACTCGCTTGTTCATCTTTGTTGAAAGAAGTCATCAATGCTGTGACAACAACATCGCATCCTTGATTGACTCTGGACCCAGCTTGGGGCACTATCTAAGTCATGGCTATATCTGACGCGCAAATGCTACCTCAGCTGTCGACTCATTGGCATAATGCAAGCCTGTCGAGTATACACTCCGCGGTTACATATTATACTGCTATACCCTACGGATCGCCTGTGGAGATGGACAACCACCTAGATTCAGAAGTCATCAGTCCCATAAGACGACATTTTCCGCCGCTTACACGGGATCAGTCAAAGGGGTCGAGGACCACAAAAGAGAGTCGCCATGATTCCGGATACTCAGAAGGAGAGGTAGTCTCTTCAAGCATACCATCAGTATCACCAAAGAACATGAGCAAACACTCAACTCCGAACTCACGAAAGCAAAGCTCCAAGAAAGCTTTTTCACGTCGAGACTCAACCTCCACCTCAACAAGCAGTCACAGTCCCATCTCACCACCCAAGCAACGACGTTCAAAACGATCTCAGCACTCCACCTCCTCCAAGCCCCAGCGTCTCCCACTCCGCTCCCACCACACCTCACCCTACCCCCTACAAGACTGTTCACAACATCAAGCCCAAACCCAACCCCACCACCAATACCACCACTTCATCCAATCAATCTCCCCCTCCATCTCCCACACCCCAGGCTCAGCACCCAACCCGAACACACTCATCCATCCCCATTCCGAACCCCTACCTTCAACTTCCACTTCCACTTCCCACCCTCCTCACCCCCCACCTCCACCACCCCCAAGTACAACACACTACTGGACATCGAACCAGACTCGCCGTCTCGAATACGCCGCCATCGACGCTGCATCTCGTGGCTTCAGGGGATTCGTGGGAAGATTTATCCCGGAATGTCTTCTTGGTAAGGAGAGTCGGTATGGGAGGAGTAGGAGGGGGGTGTTTTGGTGTGATCGAAGTGAGAGTGAAGGGGAGGGTGAGAAGAAGAAGAAGAAGGGTAAGAATAAGAGTAAGAAAAGGAGGGGAAGTGTTGATGGCGGGAGTGTGAGGAGGTATAGATTGGATTTGGATTTGGATTTGAATGTTGATGTTGATGGGGAGGATGCTGAGGGGGAGGAGGAAGATCCGGATGGGGAGGAGGGAGATGAGATTGAGAATCAGAATGTGGTGGAAGAGAAAAAATTACCAAGGCAAGAAGTAAAAGAAAGGAATTGGAGGTGGAAGGTTTGGACGAGGTGATTGTAGTAGAGAGGGAGAAGGAAGGAATGGCATGTTGATGGAGCTGGAGTTATTTAAGCCGGTGCGTTTTATACCCCTTTGTTTGATATTTGGAGCTAGTGTTGGGTTGAATATAAATGGTTAGGGAAGTGGATTTTTGGGGAATGAGGTGGATGGGAACATGATGAAATGGGATGAATAAAGTATGAGAGATGATAAACGCCAAGCATATAGTGGCATTCCTTGCGAGTGATATATATGTGAAGATGGTATAAGGACTAAGCTCTACAGAGTCTGCTCTGATGTGAAATATCACCATGTTGTTCAACACTTAGTTAGACCTTCTGGAGTCTTTTTAAAAACCATGTGGAAAGAAAGCTCCATGTCACAAGAGTTGCATCTCAGTGTATGGACACTCGAAGTATCTGATTGTAATATTGCAACACGATTTGCATACCTATATTCGCTGGTCCTTCTAGGGAAAAAACGCCTTGCCTATTACACTGTATCCCGGTGAACGCACGCTGAGAAGACAAAATACCTCGATCTCCAAAGCCTGCTTGACGCTGAGAAGACAAAGCTCCTTCTCGATCTCGATGCTGGCGTGTGTGTGTGTGTATGGATTGAAGCACGTAATCCATCCTTTAATGCTATTCCCAGACTCCTAGAAGTATGCCAGCCAGCCTCCCCACTCGGTCGATATCAAACCATTATGACCCCTCCCCACCTCACGATCCACTCAAGCACCATCCCCCAACAACCTAGCAACAAGCACATAAGTGAAGATCACGGCGCCCGCAACCCACAGTTTATGTCTTCCCAACCAACCACCACCCTCTCTTCCACCTTCCACCACGGCTCCAACGACGGCCTGACTTCCACTAGGTCGCCTCAACCCGACGATTCCCCCACCTACACAATCCCTTATCGCATCCCCTCCTTCTACTCCCTTCACAGCCACATTCCCCGTCGCGATATCGATACCATTCTCCTTCATCCATTTCCAATTCTCCTTATCCAATTCCGGCCACTCTTCTCTAAACTTGCGTCCTCCATCTCCCTTCTTCACATTTCCCTTCTGTAGTACTCCCTTTCCACCCCCGCCACCAGCACCAGCACCAGCAGCAGAATAAGATCCCCCACCTGTACTATTCCACCACCTCGTCCTCCCCGCCGCCCACCTCCTCTCCTGCTCCCCAGCCCCCACACTCCCCGTCGTCATCTCCTCACTCGTCATGAAACTCAGTAGTCCAATCAAGATCGTACTCACCTCCCACGCCGGATTGAACGACTTAGGGTGGAAATCACTGATGCTCAGACACAGACGTGTGGAGGGCTGGAAACGTCCTGAGGGAGTGTGCATTCGGATCGCGGGTGGCGCGAAGGGATAGTCGGGGGGGAAGATTAGGGTTCCCCAGTATTGACCGCTGTGGTAGGGTGTTGAGGGTGGGCCGGTGAGGATGTAGTGCCATTCGAGGATGTTGGTTTCGCTGGGGTGGGCGACGATGAAGGGTGGGGGGTTGGTGCTTATGGTTTTGTATTCGCGGGTTAGCTGTGGAGAGGGAGGGTTGTGTTAGCTGTGGTATTGGAAGGTAATATAGGAGGGAGGATAAAAAAGGAGAGGAGAGGAGAGGAGAGGAGAGGGAGAGACAAACCCGCTTGTTGGCTGCTTTGCTGGCCATGGTGCTGGCTTGTTGTTGAGATCCGATCTGGGCCTATGGGGGAGTGGGGGGAGCGGTTGGAGGAGAAGGCAGGTTGAGTTGGATTGATTTGTCGCAAGGGCTGGGACTGCTTCGTAGGTTGTAAGAGCTGTCTCGTTGGTATTCAGATGGCAGCTTGATATATTGCAATAGACTTTGTCTTCGAAGGAAATGGTTGTGTTGTTTTGTTTCTAAGGTTGTGTGAAGCTGGAGTTGAAGGGTGAAGGTCAACTTGTCCCCAAGAGGTGGGATGATGACGACGGATGACTAAGCGAGGCAGGTACCGAATTCTACACTTTTTTCCCAAAGGGCTTTGTTTACTTTGTATGATTCCCCGTTGCCATTGCATAGTCGAGCAATGGCTGATTCCGAAGGACCAGAAGTGGATGTAAGTAGATGAAACAATTTCTCTTTATTCAATGAGATTTCTGAATCTAATGCATGCCAGGTCTTCGACAGCCTACGCAAGCAAGAAGCCGATCCAAAGCTCCAAGATGAACGGGCAAAGGCAGCAGAGAAGCGGCAGCGAGCTCTTCAGGATGCTGCGAAGGAGAGGATGTCGGAGCTGGTATGCAGAAGGATGGTTGTTCTCGGCTACGGCAGATACTTAGATTGATTAGATCGGACACAATTCTACCCTCCCAGTCACCATCCACTCCATCAAGTTACTCGGAGGATCCCATACTCGACACTCATTCTTGGATCGGATATTCAAGCCGTTGCTGTCTGCGAACCGAGACCAGCCGTATACGCTACAAGAGCTTCTGCGAGAAGCCACCGGAGCTGCAGACAAGCTACGACGACTTGGTAGGACGCATTCTACAACAACACGGAAGGAGCTTATTCAGTGCAGATATCTTCCACGATGACATTGCCCTATTTCTCGACAAGCCCAATCCATCAAACCCTTACACCACACCCACAGATATAGACATCTACCTCCGAGCTCGAGAGCGTTCGCGAATATCCCTCAAGACCGGCACTGATTTGGGAAACGTTGAAGGCTCGGCATATGGCAATGTCCTCTTTCGCAATCTATTCGGAGGAGCAGAATCTCTGAATCTCAATGCTTCGGCAGGGACAAGAACACGTTCAGCATATCAGGCTACCTTCGAGACTCCCATCCTGAGTGATCCAGAACAGAGAGTATCAATTGATGTACATCAAAGCAGCACCAGCAAACCCTGGGCGAGTCATGAAGAGGGTTTGAAGGGTGGAAATGCGCGGTATTCTTGGGTATCGAAAGGCTCTAGGCATCAGCTGGCATATACAGGCGTTTGGAGGCAGATTACAAGCTTGGCCGAGGGTGCATCACCAAGTGTACGGAACGATGCCGGTGATTCGGTCAAGAGCAGCATCTCACATACGTGGATCGTTGATAAACGGAATAATCCGCTCCTACCGCAACGAGGCTACTTCTTGAAGTCCATTTCCGAGATCGCAGGCTGGGGACCATTACAAGGCGATGTCGCATTCTGGAAATCGGAGATGGAAACCTCGGGCGCAATACCAATACCCATACCTGGTATCAAAGGAAGCAGTGGAGTCAGTCTCTCGGCAGGCCTCAGAGCAGGTGTCCTCTACCCTCTACCCATCGGCTTTGGCTCCAACGCCGAGCCAAGTAGGATCAATGACCGGTTTCAGCTCGGTGGACCAACAGACGTCCGAGGTTTCAAGATAGGTGGTCTAGGACCTAGAGATGGACCCGATGCGCTGGGAGGAGATGTCTACGCAGCGGGATCCTTGGCACTACTCCTCCCCTTACCCAGGACAGGCAAGGAAAGTCCCCTACGCTTTCAAATCTTCGCCAATGCAGGAAGATTACTAGCGCTGAAAGACACGACGAGTTCGAGTTTCCCGAGCTCGAGCTCGAAGAAGGGCGAAAAAGCAGCAGCAGACGATTCAGATAGTCAAAGCGTGCAGAAGAGTGTATATAGTACCATGGCAGAACTTGCGAATGGTCTACCCAGTATGTCAGCCGGAGTGGGATTGATATACGCCCATCCCGTAGCGAGGTTCGAGTTGAACTTTGGACTACCCCTGATTGTGAGGAAAGGGGAGGAGACGAGGAAAGGGTTGCAGTTTGGTGTTGGGATTAACTTTTTATGATTGATTCCGCATAGAAGAGTGGAACCGTCTAGCTTGGAGGGTGGATTTGTAAAATAATTTGTTTTATTTTTACAAGGTTGAGGCTCGAAAAAATATCTTAGAGAGAGGAGAAATAGGAAGGGTTGAAGTATAGCATAGAGCTGAATATCCGGAAATTCGAGAGGATCTCTAAGCCACATCATTAAAGAGTATCATTGGCCAGGAAGGGAACAGAATGCCTATATCCTTACAATACTGTTTTATGTTATGTTATGTTACTTACATTTCGCATTTTTCCGAGAGGGTTTTGACTAGAAAAGAGCGGGGGTTTTCTCCTTTTTTTGCCTTCCTTTTATCTACGATGGTATGTCGTTTTGTCATCCAGGTTGCTCTTTCACTACTTTAATAATGGGATTGAAGATTTGGTGGTGAGTGAGTTGGTATTTGGTGAGTGGTGGTGGTGGTGATGGTGATGGTGTAAGAGAGGTGCGTAATGTGTGTGTTTGGACTTGGGGTTGGGTTAAAGTAGGGGTAAAGGTAGAGGGAAGGGTAAAGGGAAAGGTAAAGGGAAAGGTAAAGGTAAAGGTAAAGGTAAAGAAAGGTAAAGTAACAGTCGGCTATAATAATTTGTAGTGCAGTGCAGTGTATGATAACCAGTGTAAGTAGCGGTACTAGTGTGAGTACTAAGTGTAAAGTGCACGGAGGTACAATCACCTCAGTGTATTACGGAGGTACATTAGCTAAGTATACTTCGAGTGAAGCATTAGCATCAGCATCAACATCAGCATCACGAATTCTCAATATATTTTGTATCATGTATATATGTAGCGCATATTCCCAACCGCTATACTATCATATCATACACTTCAAGCCTGTATTCCGAAACTCTTTCCCCCCCGCGTCCCGTCGTCATTTTCATCACAGTAGCAGAAGAAGTTGAGTTGAGTCGAGAATGGTTACGATCGATATCCTGCCTTGGTATAGTTTTCTAGATCTGGGTTTTTTTATATACTTAGTGTATATCTTGTATATATCTTGTATATATGCTTTCCATCCAACTAGAGTCATACGGGCGGGGTGACGTCTCAGCAATTTCCCGAAGGGATGGGAGAAAAGATGGGATGGATGGGATGTCTTGCTTGGATAGGATCAATATCCTGCGCTGTAGGTAATACCCTGGGAGGAGCAGGGCGAGTTCTTGTTATCCCTGTGTTTATAAATTGTTTGTGGATGGAGTTGTTGTTCAAGAAGGGGGAGTTCACTGTATTTGGGGGAGTGGGAGTGGGGAGTGAGGAGTGAGATTAAGATTAAAGACTATAAAAGGAAGATGGTTAGCGGGAATATAGGGATGATAGGTAAAGAACATGCGTCTGGGACCCAGAGGATTTCCACCTACTGATATCTATCAATATCTTGCCTCTAAAACTCATAAGAATTTTCTTATTGCTATAGTGTTAGCATGTAATAACTTATTTGCTGCGAGGAAATGCTTACGCAGAGATGTCGGCCGACGGCTTCTCACTCAACTATATACATGATCTTAGTACAAAGGTGGAGAGAAGTTTGTTGTGTAGAGGACTAATATTGTATAATATTACTAATGTAATAAGGCTATGCAGACTTCTTTAAATCGTTAATTGTTTTTATTTCAAGCTTCGTAGACAAAATCAACTACAGACAGCTTTTCTAAGGAGACTCTTGCATTTCATACATAGATAGATAATCTCTCTAGTCGGACACTGTAGACATCATAAGTCAATGCAGTTCGAGCTCCTTCGATTCTCAAGTGAGTGGTTTTTACAGCGGCGAGATCAATGTTCTTTGTCTGTTCAACGGCCATCTTCTTCAAGGTTCACGCCCTTGTCAGTGGCCCTTCCTAGGCAGAAGCTCTTCAAGGCGGCTACTTCTAAGCAGATGCTTTTATCAGTTGCCTTATCGAAGCCGTTCTTTGAGCAGATGATCTCATCGGCGGCCTTTCCCAGGCAGAAGCTCGTTACGGTGGCTTCTTTTTGAGCAGATGCTCTCATAGGTGGCCTTATCGGAGGCGTCTTTCAAGCAAATGATCTTATTATTGGCCCTTCCCAGGCAGAAGCTCTTCACGGCGGCTTTTTTCTAACCGAACGCTCTCATCGGTGGTCTGTAAACGATCTCATCGGTGGCCCTTTCCAGCCAGAGACACTTCGCCCTTCCCAGACAGGGACTCTTCACGGCGGTTACTTTTTGAGCAGATACCCTCGTCGGTGATTGAGCTCCAGGATTAAGATCAGATGCTGACGAGAATACACAACTGAGGCTAAAGTTCGCCGATCAACTAGGTCAGTCTCAGAGTGCTTGAGTTGCATGACTCTACCAGAAGACTCATCTCTAGAAAGACAAAAGGCAGCGAGGCTGAATTTGGGGTTGGCGCTCTGCTTTGGGTCTATATGTGGGCGAGCGCTTGCATCAAGGCAGCAGGATATGCCTGGAATCCTGCTCTATATAACGACTGCTTGCGCATGTTCATACGCTATGTGATACTCAAGCTTGACCCTCTTTACTAATTTCTCCTTTTTTTTTACCCCCTTGTCCCCCGTGTCTGTACTAGGCACGAATCAGATTGTCATGGCTGATTCCCCAACTTTACGAGCATGGAGGCAGGAATATGCCAACGACATAAGACCGCAGTTGATGAGCAGTTAGAACGCAACAACAACCTAAATAACATCCAAAGACTAGTGGCGTGGTTAGAAAGAGAAGTTGAACCGCGGCTTAACCTCTACGAAACGCTTGTACACTCGTAAGTGCCTCCTTATGCCTTTCAAATCCGATACTAAGAGTCTGCTTAGAACCGACCCCACTGCTGTGTCTGTACGAGATTGCGTAACAAGGAGGTAAGTGTCTTAATCAAAAAGCCGCTATAACGAAGACTTATACGTTGAACCAACAGCCAACAGCTTGTACAGCAGGCACGGCAGGCACGGCAGGCACAGCACGCACAGCAGGCACGGCAGGCATGGCAGGCACAGCAGACACCGCAGAGAATTGCCGCAATCGCGGCTCGTAGACGCGAGGAACGGCAGAGAATTGCCGCAATTGCGGCTGCTGAGCGTAGACACGAGGCTCACGAACAAATAACAGCGGAAGTTGCAAGGCCTCTCTACTGGCAGGGTAGTGACCGTCACTTTTGGACTGATGGTGCACCTTACCCTGATCATGTACCTCGCCCTAATCATGTAAGGTCAAGACCTCGGAGGGGACCTTGGGCATGGGGATTCTAAATGTAAGCTGTGGAAAATTCAGAATGTTATAAAGAGAAATAGCACAGGCGTCACTTGATTTTTTGAGTTAGGTTTGGTTTTTTGTAAAGCTGGCTTTATATACTGTAAAGCTCGCGACTAATGACTATTAATGAGACTTAATCTTTAGTTTGTTTCTAATAGAAAAGAAGAAAAGAAATAATGAACCACTTTTCATCCAGTAAATGAAGTTATAAGAATCATGTAAAAGTAGAGAACATAAGATTCTCACCGCAATCGACGGTAGGGTTTTCGACGACAATACTGCTACTAAGAACAGGGGCTTGGCGGAATACAGAGAGTTGTGTGCTTGTAGCTTTTGCTAAAGCTTAAACTTATCGACCAGGAGGTCGCTTGCGCAGATGAAGCTCGGGGTATGGCCTGAACAGGCTCCTCCAAATGTGTTTGTCTCTCTGAGAGTAGATGCATTCCCCAACTGCTGCTTCAAATCCTGTATGTGCGGGAGTTATGTGGTTGAAGGGGATTTGATAAGGTAGGTTAAAATATTATATCAAAAGCAATTTTGGTCCATGGCTATTCAGCTACTATGCTCATCTCCACCACCGCGCACCGAAATGACCGTATTCGAAGCGAATTCTCCATTCTTTCAGGTCACAGAACAGGATTCTCCTCCACAGCGTCATGTTTAGACTTCGAGAACACCTCGTCTTCCTTCTATGCTAATCATCGACTGCTAGTGATTCTCTTTCGCCATGGCTCGCGTCATAACGGTATGAAACGGAAAGAATGACAGGCGAGGAAGGGAAGTGGAGTTTTAGTGCTGGTCAAGGTCAGCCAAAGTTGATACCATACTAAGAATTGTGATTGAGAGAGGGGGAGGGGAGAAGCTCACACGGCAGCAGCCACACTGCTTGCTCGAACAGTCGGAAGAACCGTGGCAACCGCATGAAGCCATGATGAAGATTGTTCAAGAGGTTGGTAGAGCACGGTCTGAAGAGTCTTCTTTCTTTTGCGTGGTATGGGGGGTACGAGATCTGAGTTTAGGATGATGATCGATGCTTAGAAAACAGGAACAGGAACAGAGCAGAAGGGGAAGTCGGATGTAGGAAGAGGAGACAGCTTTATATACAGATCAGCCATTGCGAGTCCTAGCTCTGCAAGTCAACCATGCGCGCCTCCGAATGCATGATCAAGACAAATTTCTATGACGATATCAGGTAAAAACCATGATGGGCATCCAGACACTTGCAAATATATGGAGGGTCCAGTCATGTGTACGACTGTACGTTCCATATCCGTCTTTTACTAGAAAGAGAGAATGTACAACAAACGACACTCGTCTTGCATCTGCATGTGTGGGCTTTCCTCGTTGAAGCTTCATATTCTCTGGGTGATGGCTGAACAGTGGGGATAGGTGTCGTCGAATAGTACTGTAGAGACAGGAGATGCACGTTTTGACTACTCCTGTCTAGATTCCCTCAAATTTGCAGTCTTTATCATATCAGATTAAAGAGCGATTGCTTCAAAGAGGGAGGCCTAAGTACTGTTCTGCTTTGCTCATCAGCTGGTCCCCCTTTATTCCTACAATTCTAGGTCTCAGACCCTTCCATGGCACGGTACATCCATCAGCTTTTCGTTCATTGGCACCGGATCGAAGACCGGAATACCCCATTTTGAGAAGAGGAGTGGAGTGTTTTGTTTCAACAGATAAATAAGCTTGAAGGCTGGAGTCTCGATTTCATAGGTGGGGCCCGAACGGAGGAGCATATGGTGTGTGGAGGGGAGGAGTCGACATCGCGCCGATTCGAAGCGGGGTCGTTGGTAAGAAGAAATGTTTTCGGGACTCGGAGCTGTCAAGGGGAGCTACTGTAGGAAGACGGTAGAATTCGGGGTTGCCTGGATAGAAGTGGGAAGGGTGAGAGTCGACATGTGAAGATCTCGAAGAGTTGGCGGTGTTGGGGAGACAGTGTCAAGTGGATGGACTGAGTGGACGGTGCGAGGGTCATGTTGTAGAGTGGCACGATATGTTGTGCAAATTTGCTATTTGGAGCATTTGCTACGTTATGATGGGGTCTTTGTCGGGCTCTAGATTGTTAGTACTCCACAGTTTGTGGGGAATGCAGGTAGGAAGCGAGATGTGGTCTGGATTTTGACCGACACAGTGATGATTCAATAGAATTTGTTCGTAGAGACACAAAGCGTCAAACAGTAGAAGCATATTGTTGGAGAGTGTAGGAGCAGAGTATGAAAACAATTTTTTTGACTGCTGACATGGTGGCAGAATGCAACGCAATCGCGATGTGGAAGCACATTAACATTATCTTGACTAGCACTTTAGCAACGGTTCTCTTCTGAACTCGGTGACTATCAACACAAGTTGGTCCGAGCTCATGTATTTCACCACAGTGCACTTGATGCACCTACTTGGGACATAAGTCAAGGGATGCCAAACAAGGTTGTCTCAGTCTAGGACAGCAAGCAACAGAGCCTTATACTTGCTTCTATGCTCACATGTCCTTGCGGCGTCAAGCAAGATAGAGAAAATCGACTGCCTGCAACTTTGCATAACAGCCAAAACTTTGACTGTAGTAAAGAAACAAACCTACGATGGTGCATTCACATTCAACAGCTCTATGCGAAAGGGTACGATGTTTCCGTTCTCGGGTTGTCAATGAACGTTATCATCCCCGGAAAAGCCCGATGTGTTTCTGTATCCATTTTCATCCCATACACTTCAACAATGTTGTCTCCAATTCCCAGTCTCCTCCCCCGCCCAACCCCACACCCTTAATCATCCTTAAAGACTTTCCATTATGGCAACCTCAGTGACCCATACCGTTCAGCAAGTGCCTGAATGTAGCCCGGGCGACGAGGAAAGTCTATCCATGCTCGAGAAGTCATCGAATGAGGAAGGATATCGATCGCTACGAGTGGGTGTATTGATTCTAGCAGGTGCACCCACCGTTTTCAGCGCATGTACCTGTTCAACATGATCAGTGTCATTCGCACTGAATAAGAATACAACGGCAATCGCCCAGTACTTACACTTTCCACCGTCTGCGCTGCATTGGCAAGCCATAATGATAGATTTCGATGGTGTGATGTTTTTCCGAAGAAAGGGGTTGAATGTCTTGTATATTTGTGATGTGTTGTATATTATGCGTATGTCTTGTCACAACCGATGATGGGAGGGGACACGCTTCCTTTATACCCGTCTATGCAGCCCTTGTTGGTCAGCGCCCAGTGTGTAAAACCTGCGCCTTTTGTGCGTTGCTTTGCGTCTTTTCTGCGTTATATGCGGCCTATTTGCGTAGTGTGGTCTGAGAAAGGATCGCCTTGGTTGCTGATGGAGGGGTCAATGGTCAATGAGGGGTTGTTACAGGGGCGTTTGGTGGAGCCTGTGTGGCAATCTGTTGGTCATTCTTGTATTGGGGGCAGAGAATGGGGGTAGGCTGACATGGGCCTCTGGGAGAGCTCCTTAGCGCTGGGGTCTATGAATTTGACGTCCCCCATCGTTGATGTGATCCGGAGATCTTCGACTATGTCTCGATTGTGCAACTTGAGGGATGAATATAAGGTGATTTTGTGTAGGGTGCACAGACAGCACCGTCCAAGAATTCAAGCATGTTTTGTCGTTTCGTGTATGGCTTCAAGGAGCAAGTGCTTCTCGAAGCCAGGTCCTCGAAGCTGGAGATTGTATCTGGGTATAGTACGTTCTCCACTTCTGTATGCCTGTTATAAGAAGTTCGTTATTGACGACGAGTGTCATAGATCCATCGAATCTTCGCCACCAACATCAGACAATTCGGGGAATCGGGCTGGCAGCAGGCAATGCAGCGGAAGACCAATCGAAACATGCTCAATATTGCCGGTCTACGACATGGCTGAAGTGCCGAAACTGTTCTCTTCAGAATTGCTCATAAATGTTTCAAGCCAAGAGTCAGACTTTAAGGTCAGTTGTTCGGCACTTTCTGAGTCTACTAAGTGGCCGAGCGGCCATTTGGTTGTTTCCTTTCGATACTCAAGAGATGGGTAGCAGAGGAGGACTTTACTGCGATTGCAGCTTGAGCAATGTGAGCCATTGGGAAGGGTGCTCGGTTGGAAAGTGGAGTTACAGTCGTATCAACCGGGTCTGGCCATGCACATCCGGAATCTCAGAGCCCATGACCAGATCATATCTGATGAACAAGTGAGATTCGCCACCTGATCGGAGACTCAATCTCGTTTAGACCATCTCCAGTTCAGAAATCATAGTATGATTGCCCTAAATACTCTCCACGCGCGAGTACTTGAGTGGCCCATAGATGGTCCACCAACGTTGGCCTGTACACAAGTCGAGTCAGGATAGTGCAGGTGATGAAAGCCTCGATGCCATGTTATGAGCTTGGGCCTAGTATGACTGGCCAGAGAAAATGTATTCGGCTGTAGTTAGGCAAACGTGAGTCGATGTCTGCATTCCTACCTAAAGCCAATAACACCTCAGTGGAAGCCGAATTTTTGCAATCCAAGTATTCAGGATCCGGGGTAAATGCATAGTAGCTCTTTCGGAGGATGATTTCAGGGAAAAGGACAGGCTCACCTGATGTGGAGGATTCAAGCAGAAAGCAATAAGTAAACAAGATCCTTTGTACGTTTGATGGTATTTGGTTCTCGAAGCATCGAGTATGGTGGGCTTAGTAGCCACAAAGTCTAGATTTCGGAGTACCACGCCTTGTTTGCTGCTCGTTGTAGGTGAATCTTGTTGTCCAAGTGATCTTCGACGTCTTCGCTCATGCCACTC
>Ga0115846_100959_pt1 | contig 13964 bp, 15 predicted proteins | sample InSIn5gowninarea_2_FD_83860 | JGI IMG/M metagenome (GOLD analysis project Ga0115846, IMG submission 83860)
ATGCGCGAGAGCAGATGAGGCAGGACAAAGAGAGACGAAGAGCGAGCGGAGAGTCGGTGGAGGATGAGGATGACGAAATCAGTCGTCAGGAGATGGAGGCCGATCAACAGCGCGAGAGAGACAGAGAGCGAGCGAGGGAGTGGGACAGACAGCAGCAGCAGCGGAGGATCCAGCAGCGCGAGGAGCTGTTGGCGGCCGCAGCCGAACGTGAGCGGGCAAGCAGACAACCCCCAAACCGCGAGTACGTGCTCGAGTCATTCAGAGACTTCCTCACCGAAACCAGAGAGCTGATGGACACACCAGTGCCATTCACTGCCAGCCTACCAGCCGCCTCTCAGTCGCCGTCTGACGAGCACTCAGCACGTCGACAACGCTCTGTTCGATTCAGACTCGACAACCCGCCACCACCATTCACTGTGGCAGGAGCGCACGCGTCTGTCATGGCTGCCCTCGAACGAAGGAATCAACGAGATCAACACATCGACGTGCCACCACCACCACCCATCCCTCACTCACATTCGGCGGCTGTTGCTGTTGACCACTCGGGTGACGCTGACGGCACATTCGACTCGTTCGAATTACGCACATGGCAGCCTCCAGTCGTTGAGCAGCCGGTGAGAGTTGTCATACGATTCTTTGTGTACGACAGACCAGGTCGCCTCACTCACTATGCACCTTCGCCCGTCTCTGCACTGCCGTCTGTCATCTATACCAGTACTGCAGTGTTGACTGTCAGTGGTGAGTCGGTCAGTGCGTGTGCGACAACCAGTGCTGTGCCGCTGGCGGATAGTGAGGGTGACGGCATGAGGCGCGGGTGGATGAATAGTGAGTGGAAGTCGGTCAGTGCGGCTGTGATGATCGACGAAGCACTCGACACACAGCACAACGGACACGAGTACACAGCAGTCGACTACCTCTACTCCACACTGCGACACAGAGCAGCACATGGTGTCAAGCAGGAGGGTGAAGGAGAGACGGACGACACCAGTGGGTTGGCAGTGGGTGGTCAGTTGTACATGGAGGATTTGACAGGTGAGGAGGAGGAGGAAGAGGAGGACGAGGAAGGTTTGATGCAACCTGCTGTTGGTGAGACGAATGTGTCGTCATTGCCATTACCTGTGAAGCGCAGGAGAGTCGATCTCGAATAATGACGTTACTGACGGATGTTGTGAGTTGATTGAGTGCGATTGTTCGATATGATACTGTTGCTTGCCACAGGCGCTCGCCGATTTGTTCGATAAAAATGCTCTATTGTATCACTTGTGCCTTGACATTGCAAAGACACAGCCTGCGCTCTCGACACCTCAAACAGCGGATAGAAGACACAAACGTGCAACACTGCTGGTGATGCCGTATCTTCAAACGTCGGGTAACTACCCATCTCCCGGCTCCACCCAACCGCGCCAATCTAACCCCACAATTGCTGCATCTCCTCGTAGCACGTCATAGTGATACCGAACAACGGACTAATAATCAAACACCGTGGCACCACACCTTTGAACAATGCACCCATGCCCTCTTGTCGCACAATCCTGCTTGCATGCTCCGACCACATCGACACTTCACGCCGCACAAACTCACTCAACCCCAACCTCACCGGCACTGCATTCGCATGCACCCTCGTCTTGATCACATCCATCGGACAGGTCAGTGCAGCCGCTATGGTACCAGCAGCCGATCCCGCTAAAAAGCTCTTAAATGCCAGATGCGTCGTGGCATCATGCAACAAGTGCTGCTTGAAATGTGAATACATGGAGAAATACATCATCGAAAACGGTATATCCCTTCCAAGTGTACTCAACACACCCGTGTACAAACCACTCACACCCAGCTGCCTCACCAGTCGCGGATACGACACTGCTGCCAGCAGCTGTCCTCTCTTGATGCGATCCGCCATAGTAGCACCCTGGATCTGCAGAAGTTCGCAAGGGTTAGTTGCGACTACTTGCAGTGTTCCAGCGAGGCCGCCTGCTAGCATTTCAGCTGGCATGGTCAGTTCGCCTGTTGTGGTGTTGACACCGAAGTGATGTTGTTTCATGGTACGCTTGAAATAGTCATTCAATGTCAATTTCAATGCCTTCTCTGGCATGACGAATAGAACATTCGGTGGCCAGCCACGATAGAACCCCTTCGCGCCACCTTCGCGCCATATGGTTGCCATCATCGTAAGAGGAGTGGTACGGTGGAGTGTTGTTTCGGCTTGGAGTTTTGTTTTTGTGATGGCGAGTGGATAGACGCAGGTGGTGGCGATTGCGCCGCTGAGGCCGGAGAAGAGGACTTTTTTGTGGAGTGGGATGGAGTCGGTGTCTTTCAAGTTGTGGTGATGGTGAGGGGTGGAAGGGGAGCGGTAGGTGGTGGAGGATGGGGAGGGGAGGAGGAGTGGAGAGGAGAGTGGATGATGAGCGTACGACATGGTGGTGGGGAGAGAGGGTGAGGATGAGATAGAAGAGATGGGAGTGAGCGGGTTCGATGCAGGCAAAGAGGACGTAATGATTGTGACAATGAATGTGCGGCAGTAAGCCACACAACAGAGTGGTGACACACTTATTGCGCGGTCATGCTGCTATCGAGACCACATAGCTGTGTGTGTGTCGATTGCCGCGCTGCTGCCCTACACACGGACAACTCGAACGGACGACAGGGATGTCGCGCAATTGGGTGAATGTCCGCGTGCATTGACGTTGATGGACAATAGAGTGAACTTGCAGCAGACAAGAATTGCACAAGAAGTACGATTGGAATCAGCGAGTGGGCAGAGTTATGGATTGGGACGTGATACGCCGTGCTTCGTGCAGCCAGCGAGACTCTGGACGGGCGGTGGAACGATAATATGCCGGACGACATTCAGCTGCTGCATTCATTCAACTCGAGTGAGTGGGCTAAAGCAGGTACAGCAAAACAAGTCGTACACTGGAATTCACAACACATAACACAACACATTCAATGCACAGTCTGTGTTTCAGACAGACAACAACGACCGACTCATTCAATTCGTACTCTCCTGCCTCACTCATCTGATCTGTCCATCACGTCCTCATGAACTGCTGCCCTGCCAGTAGTAGCTACTGCCAGCCACGGCCTTCATTCCGACCTTGCTGCCAGCCTTGGCCGATGTCCTGACAACCACTGGGCCCTCCATATCCATCCGCCCCACCCACATCTTCCCTATCCGTCTCACCCATCCCGTTCACCCTCCACCCCCTCCCTCCTCCAACCTTCCCCCCGGAATGGTCCACTTCCGCGAGTTAGCGCTCGATTTGCCAGTGTTTGTGGACAACACTGAACCCGGCTTCGTTCGCTTTCTCGGTCGTGTGAAATTCGCACCGGGTGAGTGGGTGGGTGTCGAACTCCTCCACCCAGACGGCCAACACGACGGCAGCGTACAGGGCCTGCGCTACTTTCGCTGTCAACCCAACCACGGCGTGATCGTGCACACTGATGCAATCACATTGAGAGGTGACAGAGATAGTGGAGGTGATGGGTTGTCGCCGCATCCGAGTCAGTTGAGTGATGAACAGGAGAGGAAGGAGAGTGAGGAGGATGGAGTGCTGCACAGGTCGACGTCTTCGGGCAGTCAGCGTTCATCCATCATCGAGGATGGAGACAGTCGCATGAACAGACTGAGACAAGCCACCAGCGCCATCGCCACATTGAGAGGTCAGCCAACCATGCACATGCCTCACGCTTGCTGTAATGGCTTGCACGCCGCTCTGTTTCTGTCAGTCATCACTCACACTGTCCTTGTGTCTGTGTTCTGCTGTGCAGTCAGCAAACCTTCATCCACCGCCTCTGCACATGCACCCTCATCCAAACCCCCGTCCACTCTCCAACCTTCTCCTCCTCCCGCCACCATCCCTGCCTCCCCACCCGCACCATTCTCTCCCTCCGTCCGTCGTCTCTGGCTATGGGGAGAGAACACAAACGGCGAACTCTCCAGCGGCGACGAGTTAGACATCCGCACACCACTCGAACTACGCAACTTCAGTGGCAAAGGCGACATCGCACAATTCTCACTCGGCCTCCACCACACAGTGTGCCTCACTCTCAGCAACGACGTCTACACGGCGGGCAGCTGGATCAGTGGGCTGCTGGGACACAACGAGAGAGCGAACGTGCATCGACTGAAGAAACTACGACAGTTTGCACAGCTGAAGCAGGTGCAGCCTACCAACCCTATCATCAGCATAGGGTGTGGTGATCGACACTCGGTTGCACTGCACGCATCAGGCGAGCTGTACACGTGGGGTGGCACACTGTACGGCAAACTCGGTCGCACAGGTGACAGCAACAACACCTACTACCTCGTCAGCTCACTGGCCGGCAAGCGCGTGACACGTGTGGCAGTAGGCAACGTGCATACGTGTGTGTGCACTGACGAAGGCCAGGTGTACACGTTCGGTGGTGGAGGCAAGCACTACAACAAAGGCGCACTCGGCACTGGTGACACCGAAGATAGCATGCTGCCACGTCGCATCCCTACTTTCGGCTCGTCTATCCTCGTGCGTAACGTCTGCTGTGGTGGCTATCACACACTTGCACTGACAGCCGACCGACGTGTGTATGCGTGGGGCAGAGGTGAGTTCGGCCAGTTGGGGTTGGGTCATGACAACAACGAGACAGAACCCAAACTCATCGAGTCACTCGCAACAGCCGGTCGTGTCACCGTCCTGGCAGCCGGTGAAAACCACTCTCTCGCATGCCTCGACAGCGGCGAAGTGTACAGCTGGGGGTACGGCCAACAGGGCCAGCTGGGCCATGGCAGCTCGTCGAACGAGAAGGTGCCGAAGCTGGTCAGTTTCTTCACTCAGCGCAATGTGGCTGTGACGCAGGTGGCGGCTGGGTGGAGGCACTCGTTGGCGCTGACGACTGACTTGCACGTGTATAGTTGGGGTCATGGCGATAAGGGGCAGTTGGGGTTGGGTGATACGAAGAGCAGTTTGTTGCCACGTGTGGTTGAGGCGCTGCTGGGTAAAGAAGTGAGGCAGGTGGCAGCAGGTGGCAGCCACTCGCTTGCGTCTAACGCTCATTTTAGAAGTGCACAAGAGCTGTATGCGCGAGAGCAGATGAGGCAGGACAAAGAGAGACGAAGAGCGAGCGGAGAGTCGGTGGAGGATGAGGATGACGAAATCAGTCGTCAGAGAGCGAAACGAGCCGATAGTGACAATGCACACAACGAAGAGAAAAGTCGAGACGACGAAAACCTTCGCTCACCTCCTCGCCATAACAACATCAACAAAAGTAACAACAACAGCAGCAGCAGCAAATCTTTCCACTCCACTCTCACCTCACCCTACTCCACATCCTCCGCCCTCTCCACCACCACCGCCTCAACCACAGCCTCTCAACTCTGCGTCGAACTCGTCTACTCCGCCCAAGTCCAGCTCACTCACCGCTTCATCACCTTCCAAACCACCACCCCTGCTGCCACCTTCACACCACTCATTCACACCTACATCGAACAGCAGTACAGCGACGATAGTGGTATGACGTTCGACAACTTCATCATCTCACCCGGCAACGTCCTCCCACGCCAACTCGCACACCCACACCCGTCACTCGACCCAGAGGTAGGCTCTCACGTCTACGAGTACGACGACGGACCGGTGCGTGTGACAGTGATGATGGTCACGAAAACGCACGCTGAAGACGAGTCGTTGTGGCCGGCATGGGCGGCACGGATGTATGAGAGGTTGAAGGAGGTGTGTGGTGGGAATGACAGAGCGGGTGTGTTTCAACCGTGCTTCCGTGAGATAAGACCTGCTGCGCTGCGCGACGTGATACAACAAAGACAGCGAAAGACTGGCAGGTGATGTAGGGTGTAGTGAGCAATGCAGCATTTTGTGTGAATGTTATTGTACTGATATTTTGTGTCTGTTGACCGCAGTCTGTGGATTGTGTTGCAGTGTGTGTATGTGTGAAACCATACCGTCTGATACAAACTCTGCCTCTCGCTCTGTCCATGTAAGGTCGCTGTGCTGTATGTGAACAAGCTATGCTATAAGTAAAGTCAAAAAGTAATGTCATCCATCCCATCCCGTCTCATGTGTGCTTCTTTTCCTCCTCCTTCGCCCTCTGCCACAGTGCCTTCTCGTCATGCCCACCCGCCTTCATCAGCGCACTCACCCCCTCCATCACCTTACTCTTCATGCTGTCCGTCACCCCCTTCATGCTGCCCATCTGTCCCAGCAGCGCCAGCATCTGTGGGTTGGCTGCAATGGTTGCAGCCGCTTTGTTCGGATACCGTATGCTCTCTTTCAGTCCCGTTCTCACTGCAGTGCGGAATACTGGGGAGGCGTTTGGGTATACTTTGCGTTCTAGTTCGAGGAGGCGGCGATAGACGCGTGGTAGGCCGTAGGTGTGGGCGAGTGTGAAGGCGGCGGCTTTTTTGGCGAGGGCGGCACCGAAGAGAGCTGGGAAGAGGAGGCGAGGTTGACTGGCTCGAAAGGTCATTGTGGAGAGGAGTGGGTTGGAGGCAAACGATGCAGTAGGTGCTCGCTCAGTGCATGCGATTGAGCAGTGCAGGGAGCAGTCTGACACTGCCGGGACTGGATGGAGACGAGCTCGCGGACGGAGTGGAGTGTGTGGTTCAAGCTTGAATACAGCAGTCGAAGCTGAAAGGTCAGACGAGAGAGGTCGGTGCTGCTGTGTTCCAGTATTGGTTGATGGATGAGAGGTGGTGGGAAGCAGCATACGAGTCAAACAATTGCATTTTCTTCGCCTTCTCAAATCAAACCATCAAACCATCATGTCCCTCGTGCCTCTGTCATTGCTGATAATCTCTGCTTCGCTCGTGTCCTCCACTACTTTCAACACCACTGTCACCACACACCTCGCTTGACTTCCCACCCACACTGTTGTACATTCCCCATCGCCACACTTCCCAACTCTCTCACTCTTATTGTCTCTGCCAATCTCAGCTCCTGCGCACCCTGTGCCTTTGGTGCCAGCCTCAATCACTGACCCCTGATGCGGGTTGAAAGCTGATTTTGCTGCACGCTTACAGCTCTTTCCAAGCGACATTGACATCGTTTCGACCATCCACACTGTTTCGTCAGTCAGCACACCACACCAACTGACCGATCGTACCACACGGCCCTCCCAGCCGCCTTCCCACCCACACCGCATCCAAATCCCCTCCACCACCAACATGGCGAGCCCCCTCCGCCTCAACCCTGCCATCCTCTGTGACACCTACAAAGCCACGCATTACTTAATGTATCCACCCGCTCAACTGATGGTGGCATACGGTGAATTCCGCTCACCTTTCAACGGCGACACAACCGACACTCGATTCGTGTGGTACGGCATTCGCTATGTCATCGAACACTACATCCAACACCGCTGGACAGTGGACGACATCGACGATGCAGCTCACTTCTACTCAACACATAACACTTCACACACACCCATGCCATTCCCTCGCGACCTCTTCCTTCGCTTCATACAACAACACGACGGCTGGTTCCCAGTACGCATCGAAGCAATGCCCGAGGGTACAGTCGCACACGTTCACACACCTGTGTTTCAGGTGTATGCCATGGACGAGTATGCTCGACTGGTGACGTTCCTCGAGACAGTGCTGACATGGTGCTGGTATGGTACGACAGTAGCGACACTATCGAGACGGACACGTACTGCCATAGCAAGAGCGTATGAGCGCAGTGTGGACGACAGCAAGAAGGGTATGTTGAACTACAGCTTGCACGATTTCGGCATGCGTGGTTGTACGAGTGTGGAGCAGAGTGTGGTGGGAGGCTGTGCACATCTGCTCAACTTCCGTGGCAGTGACACGATGACAGCCGGCTACTATGCACAGAAGCATCTCAATGGCGGTCGACCAGTGTCTCAGTCCATCCCAGCATCCGAGCACAGTGTGATGACAGCATTCCCTGACGAGCAGCAGGCGATCGAGCAGATGATACGACAATTCGGTGGTGAGGGTTGCATGTTCAGTATCGTCATGGATAGTTACGACTACATCCATGCACTGACACACATACTACCGGCTGTCGCCGCACTGCACACACGACGTGGTGGTATAATGATACTTCGACCGGACAGTGGCGATCCGATCGAATGTGTGCTGCAGGCACTGGAGGCGGGTGAGAAGGTGTTTGGTGTGGACGTCAACAGCAAAGGGTACAAGGCGATTCGACGGATGGGTGTGATACAGGGTGACGGTATCAACTACGACGTAGTAGTGAAAAGTGACCAGACAACTATGCAACACACCCCGCTCTGACATCCCTCATATCACCTATTCGTCCTCTCACCGTCGTGTTGTGTGATGTATGTATGCATGTGTGTTTGTGTGTGTGTTGTCAGTTTGTGATGCGGTGATGGCGGCCGGTTTCAGTGTGGAGAGCGTAGCATTCGGTATGGGTGGTGGCCTTCTTCAAAAAGTCAACCGCGACACCATGTCCTTCGCCACAAAGCTCTCCTACATCATCGACGAACACGGCAACGAGCGAGACGTCATGAAACGACCAAAGCAAGAAGGCAGCAAAACTTCACTGCCAGGCGTGCTGCGAGTGGTGGCAGGTGAGCAGAAGGGTACGCTGAGTGTTGTGCCGGGTGTGTGGAATCGTGAGACGAAGAGGAGTGAGGGTGCGGGTGAGAGTGTGATGAGAGTGGTGTGGGACTGTGGGCCGGTGGAGGGTTGTTGGGATGAGTTTGATGTGTTGAGGGCGCGAGTGGAGAGTCAGTGGACGGATGCGCCGCCAGTGCACGATGTGGTGAGTGGCGAGCTGAAGGCCAAGAGTGAGAGGTGGGTGGAGGAGTTCAACGCACGTGAGGCGAGGAAGCAGCAGTGTGATGGGCAGGACGGCGTCGTCAAGCAGCAGCAGGTGGACGGTGTGGAGCAGACTGGCAGTGTCGGCAACAGCGCATAAGCAAGCAACTGGCGCACTTGCCGGCTGACCATCACGGTGGGTGGATGGATGGATGGATGGATGGAGCAAGTGTCATGACTCGGATAGCATTCGCATCACAAGCTGACATGGAGACAACATTGCGTCGTTGCGCGGATGGCGGAGCAGCGGAGAAGTATGTCCGAATGGGGGAAATTGATATGCTGCGCTTGAACAGTGCCAAGTGGTGTAGGTCTGCTCATCTGGACCAGCAGACTAGTACGACCAGCTAGCTGGTTCAGATGGGCAGTCCCACTCCTTTTGGCACTACTCAACAGCGGATACGTGTGACAGGCGATATGAGCGGTGCAGAGGGCACTTGCTATTGTTTGATTTGTGGAAGACTGTTCTTCTCCTCGACTGTTCGATACAAATGTCAGTCTCGTTGTTCGTTGCACCTCGTGACGATTTGCATTCGATGAGAGTTAACGGTAACATGCAGTACTGTGCGTTGCACGTACATTCTGCATGTGTTCCACAAACGTCCGCGAAAAGCTTTCTGTAATTCCAATCTCTCTCTGCAGCCTTTCATTCGCTTTCTCCCTATCCTCTCATTAGACTCATATCAATCCTCTGCTGTTTACCTTCTCGATCTCTTTGCCAGGTCGACTGGATGGTTGCTAGTGCAATAGCGCGTGGACGTCACCCACTCCCCATTGTTCCCTTCAGCCCTGCAATTGACCCCTGCAAGACGCTATTTCAGCGATGACTGAAACCGAACACAAAGAGACGGAGGACAGCGGGTCTGTCACAGACGTGAGCGAGCTCGTGCAATCGTTTTACGACATTGCAAATAACTCCCAAAGCACAACCACCCAAGTACGCCAGCAACTCCTCTCCATCCGCACGTCTCTCCTCTCCTCCTCTTGCACCCTGTCTGCCTTCGTCTCTCGCCACTACGGAACACTCAGTGTTTATTTGCTGGGTCGCTTTTCGGTTGATTGGCTGTCGAAGTTGGATGTGGACGATCGCGAGCACTGCTTCTATTTCTTCTTCTCCTCTAGCTTCCCTGCGTCACGCGTGTTTATGTCCATCGCAGCGACCCTACGCTCTCGACCTGCCACCCCCTCCTCGTCCGCTGCCGTTCTCTCTTCATCCATTGTCCTGCACGTGCTCGACAGTTTCATGCAGCGACAAGGCATGGCAGACCTACTGAATGAACTCAACGCCGCTTCGCCGACCCCCAACAACAACAACAACAACAACAACAGCAGCACCAACGCCAAGCTCATACCTCCCTCGCTTCCTCCCTCCGCCACTGCATGCCTCGACTCTGTTGCGTCACTACCCGACTTAGTGGCCAATCGACTGCAATCGACCACTCCGCCATCCCTCAAAGCCGATGCATTCTTCACTGCCACACTACAGCAGCTGCCGCCATCACCACTCTCTACCGCTCCTCTATCGTACATCATATCCAAGCTGACTCGATTCGGTCACGCCCGCACTGTCTTCTCCTGTCTGCTGCCACCTGTCCTCTCTCAGCTGCTGCCGGGCGAGGAGCGGAAGGACGAGAACGACGGTTGGCAGCAGCTTCCAAGTACCTTTGCGTCAGCTACTGCACTGTCGAACGTACTGTTAGCTGTGAACAGTGCGGCACTGGAGGGAGTTGTCGAAGCGTTGTTATGGCAGCTGTCGCGGTGTGTGGACAGAGGGACACACTCACAACGGCAGGTTGAGGCGGTCATGTATGCGCTACTCGCACCTGCATTGCTGCCGTCGTTAACTCCCAGTTTGTCATCCACTAGCGACACGCCAAACGGCAGCTTGATTCGTTTCCTGCTGACAAACAAGTTTCTTCTCCACCGCCCCGTCTCGCGCACTGCCTCCGCTCTCATCCTCTCACTCCTCTTCCGCCTGGCGTATCCGCCTCTGTCCTCCTCCGACCCCTGTCAACCCACTGCTCCACTCTTTGACGAGACGCTCACTGCTGCAGCTCGTCTGTGGTTGTCCTCCTCCTTCCTCCACCACGCCACACCCGTCCTGCAATCCTCCCTCACATCCGCTCTGCTGCACGCCTTCTCTCTTCTGCACCACTACCAGCACACTTATCTCCTCAAGACATCCGCTCAGTATCGCTCACATGTAGCGTCGGGTAGCAAGTCCGGTTCGGATGATTCGCAGTTGCTGGGCCCATTCAGCTCACATCCAGCACTGTTGGCAGTGATGGAAGGAGTGCAGCTACGAATGAGTGAGATGGACGACAAGAGGCGGAGGGAGGGAATGAGGGTGGCAGTGGAGATGAGTCGACTGATGGACCCGACCCACACGCTCAACTTCGATGTGGAGGACGAGGACGACAAAGAGGAGCAGGAGATGGAGGAACAAAAGCTCAAAGCAGAGGAAGAACGCACACAACGACACGAACAACACAGACTACATGCTCTCACGACCACCTCCACCACCACCAGCCTTTCCGCTAAGCCCCCCTTAGTTTACGATTTGACTGAGGATAACAGCGACCTGCGCAAAGTACAACCGCCGCGCTACCTGCGTGACGCTCTCGACCTGCTGCGAAAGCAAGACGAGCGAGAGAATGTGGAAGCAGCGCTGGAGCAGCTCGACACTCTCATACGCAGCCGACCATTCGACCTGCCAGACCTGACAGCCGACCTCGTGGCGATGCTGCAGCAAGTAGCTACCACGGTGTTCTGTGAGAACAAGGCACTGGATGCGAAACGACGAGCAGCGCTGGTTAGTGTGACGGTTCAGTGTCCCGACATAGCGGCACCACTGCTGATCCGATCATTCCATGGCCAGAGCTTGACTCTGATGGGTAAGGTGGAAGTGTTGGAGGTGTTAGTGATGGCAGCGGAAGAGTTGAGTGGGAAAAAGACCAACAAACACGACAAGCCTCTTCCTGCAACGAAGGACAAAGCTCAGACTGCTATCAACGCATTCAAATCCTCACTCATCCCATCACCCGCACCCGCCTCCGCCCAACCAGCGTCCACTCCCTCTACCACTCCTTCAGCCACCACAACTCGCTCTCGTGCTGAGCATAACAACATTATCGAACAGCGTGTTGCCAGTCGCACTCGACGCTGGGGCACAACACGTCAACCAGCTGAAACATTCATCAATCGCTTCGCTTCCGTCGCACATCTCTTCTTCTTCCCTCTCGTGGGCAACATACACGTCAGTGGCGGGTGGAACACAGTACAACCCGTGCTGCAAACAGAACCACTACTACTGTCACACATCCTCAACACACTATCCGTGCTGGTGATACTGGCGTCACCGGCCGCACATTCGTTGGATCCGATGACTGCACAGTTGTTGGCGCTGTTGCTCGCTACGAGGTTTCATGGGAATGTGACGGTTCGCCATATGACACTGCTGTCGTTGCTGAGAGTGTTGCTGGTGTTGCCGACGTCGAGGTTGATACCTACACATGGTGAGATGTTGCGTGAGTTGCGTGTGTGGGTGAGTGGTCGTGTGAAGGAGGAGGTGGATGATGAGTGCAGGCAATTGTCTGTTATGTGCGCAGGTGAGATGAGTCGAGTGATGCAGGGTCTGGGAGAGTGGGAGCTTGAGGAGGAGAGAAGGGCTAGCTCTGTGCGTGGGTTGGAGCTCATCGTGCCTGGTGCAGGGTCTCTTACAACCCCATCGTCACTTCATGGGTCGTCGATGATCAAACTCATGTGACGCTCATACAAAAAAAAAGACATACAAACTGCATGCTGTACACGCACCTGTTCTATGCCACTAGCGTAGGCACTCTAACAGAAGATTGACGTCGCCTGCAGTGCTCGCTGTTGCTTCGTTGCTGTGCACACTCTGCGCCAATTGCAATTTTCGTGCTTGCATCTCTAATATGCGCTCCTCCACGCTATCAACAATCACAAAACGCTTCACACGGACTGTACGCGTCTGACCAATGCGATGCACACGATCGATAGCCTGCTGCTCAACGGCAGGATTCCACCAACTGAACAGACAAAACACACAGAAACCATCACACGAGTGAGTGATACAGCGATGTGATACGCTCAGCCGCTTTGTCCTGCGCTGAGTGAACTTTTGTCTGACCAGTCGAGGAAGAACACACACGATGCACTGACAAGATTCAGTCCCACTCCACCCGCCTTCAACGAGATCAACAGCAGTGTGTACGACGCATCCGTACGAAACTTATTCAACAGCACCTCACGCGCCTTCTGAGTGAGCGAGCCATCGAGCCTCAGGTACTTGTAACCCTCTCGTTCCAGTGGTATTTGCACGATGTCGAGCATGCTGGTCCACTGGCTGAAGATGAGGGATTTGATGGTTGGATCTTCGTGGCGGAGGGCTGCGATTTCGGTCATGAGCTTGGTGGTTTTCGCACTGTGTTTGAACTCTTTTTGAAAATCGATGTCGATGGAAGGAGCGGGGAGGGGTACTGCCATGAGGGAGAGTGGACTGAAGAAGGTACGACATATGCAGCAGCGACCGCGAGCTTGGGCGCCACACAGACTCAGTGCGCACTCACGGCAGTAGACGTGGCCGCTGCGTGGAAAGAAGAGAGTCAGAGGTGGAAAGTTAGCAGCGCACAAGACGGATAAATTCGAGTGTGATGTGCGTATGGGTGCGGTGTGCTGACCATTCTGTGAGCACTGGCTCCTGTGGTGGCGACAAGCAGATCGGGCACTCGTACCAGTTCTCTCCTTCCTCATCCTCCTCCCCTTTTGGAGGGCTGAGAAAGGCTGGCTGCGATCCAGCACTCTCTGCGGTAGTATTCTCTGAGGTCTCGGCAGCTGGCTCTGCAGCCTCTTTCTTCTCGTCGTCTTCCATCAGCAGCAGCTGTTCTGGTTCCTTCCGCTTCTTCTGCTGCACTTTCCTCATCTTCTTCAGTGTTTCTCCCACCTCTGCAATGTACTCTACACTCATACCTGCGTTCTCACCCTTACCACTCAGATTTTTCGCTGCAAACCGCGATATGAATCGAGCAATGTCGCCCTCCCAATCCTTCTCTGTCCTGGCTCGACCGACGCAGAGGTAGGGATGGTCGCATGCCTGTCGCAGTCGTAGCAGCAGTGTGAGGACTTGTATGTATTTGTTGAGTATGCTGCCCTC
>Ga0115846_100960_pt1 | contig 13963 bp, 11 predicted proteins | sample InSIn5gowninarea_2_FD_83860 | JGI IMG/M metagenome (GOLD analysis project Ga0115846, IMG submission 83860)
TAGTGGTCGTGGTCATTGTGGTGTTCGGGGTGGTTGTAGTGTCCGTGGTTATTGTAGTTTCCGTAGTTGTTATAGCAACCCTAGTGGTTATTATAGTGTCCGGGGTGGTTGTAGTATCCGCAGTTGTTGTGGTAGTCATTGTAGTGTCCGGGATGGTTGTAGTATCCGTAGTTGTTGTGGTATATATAGTGGTTATTACAGCGTCTGTAGTGGTCATTGTAGTGTCCGGGGTGGTTGTGGTATCTGTGGTGGTCATTGTAGTATCCGGGGTGGTTGTGGTATCTGTGGTGGTCATTGTAGTATCCGGGGTGGTTGTGGTATCTGTGGTGGTCATTGTAGTATCCGTGGTGGTTGTGGTATCTGTGGTGGTCATTGTAGTATTCGTGGTGGTTGTAGTATCCGTAGTTGTTGTGGTGGTCATTGTAGTATCCGGGGTGGTTGTGGTATCTGTGGTGGTCATTGTAGTATCCGGGGTGGTTGTGGTATCTGTGGTGGTCATTGTAGTATCCGAGGTGGTTGTGGTATCTGTGGTGGTCATTGTAGTATCCGGGGTGGTTGTAGTATCCGCAGTTGTTGTGGTGGTCATTGTAGTGTCCGGGGTGGTTGTAGTATCTATAGTGGTCATTGTAGTATCCAGGGTGGTTGTGGTATCTGTAGTTATTATAGGATCTATAGTAGTTATTATAGTATCTAGGGTGCTTGTAGTGTCCGTAGTTGTTGTAGTATCTATAGTGGTTATTATAGTGTCCGGGGTCGATGTAGTGTTTACGGTGGTAATTATGGTGGTCATTATAGTGCTTAAGGTGGTTGTAGTATCCGTGGTTATTATAGGATCTATGGTGATTACTGTAGTATCCGAGGTCGATGTAGTATACGGCGTTAATATAGTATCTGTAGTGATTATTGTAGTATCCGGGGTCGATGTAGTGTCTGTAGTGGTAATTGTGGTGGTTATTATAGCGCTTAAGGTGGTTGTAGTTGTTGTAATATCTTTAGTTATTATAGTATTCGTAGTCGATATGCTGTCCGTAGTCGTTATAGTAGGTGATATAGTGCTTACAGTCGTTGTAGTAGGTGATATAGCACTTGTAGTCGTTGTAGAGTACGTAGTTACTACGCTATCTATAGTAGTTATAGTATTTATAGTAGTCGTAGTAGGGGTAGTACTACTACTTATTGTAGTTATACTTAGTGTGGTTGTACCTAGCGTAGTAGCGCTTATCGTGGTTAGACTTATCGTGATTGGACCTATTGTGAAAGTCCCATCACTTGTAGTGGTGCTGGTCGTCAGATTGGTGGTGCCTGTTGTAGTTATACTGCTTGTCGTGGTGGTGCTTGTCGTGGTGGTGCTTGTCGTGGTTGTGCCTGGAGTAATGGTACTTGTCCTAGTTGTGCTTGGCGTGGTGGTGGTGCTGCTTATCGTGATGGTGCTGCTCGTCGGAATACTACTGCTTATCGTAGTTACTCTTAGCGTGGTTGTACTTGGCGTAGTAGTGGTGCTACTCGTCGGAATCGTACTGCTCGACGTGGTGGTGCTACTCGTCGGAATCGTACTGCTCGACGTGGTGGTGCTGCTCGGCGTGGTGGTGCTGCTCGTCGTAGTTGGACTTATTGTGGTCGGACTTGCCGTGATCGGATCTATCGTAATAGCACTGCTGGTCGTAGTGGTAGTACTACTCATGGTGGTGAACATGATACTACTGCTCGTACTGCTGGTCGGAATAGTATTGCTCGTAGCGGTTCTGCTTGTCGTAGTTAGACTTATTGTAGTTGGACTTACCGTGATCGGATCTATCGTGATAGCACTGCTAATCGTGGTGGTGGTGCTACTAGTCGTAGTGACTAAGATGCTACTGCTCGTACTGCTTATCGCGGTGATACTGCTCGTAGTAACGGTATTGCTCGTGGCGGATCTGCCTGTCGTAGTTGGACTTATTGTGGTTGGCCTTATTGTGGTTGGATCTATCGTGGTTGGAGTTGCCGTGATCGGATCTGTCGTGATAGTATTGCTACTCCCGGTGGTGACCATGATGCTACTGCTCGTGCTGCCTGTCGTGGTGGTGCTACGACTTGTTGTAGTACTACTGTCTGTCATAGCACTGCTGCTTGTCCCGATAACCATGCCGCTACTGCTTATCGTGGTGGTTATTGCGCTACCATTTGTTGTAGTACATGGCTTCGAGGGTATTAGTTCAAGATTCTACGAAGTGACTGAGTACTTACCTTCAGGATTCCTATGCAACTACATATAGTGCTAATAACATGTGGAGGCTGCTGCTGGAATCGCGACCAGGCCGAAGACACTACAATAATTACTATAGATCCTGTAATAACTACAGACATTATAATAACTACGAATACTACAACTACTCCGGACACTACAATGACCACTACAACAGCCATGGATACTACAACTACCCCGGACACTATAATAACTACTATAAGTACCACATCGACCTCGGATAGTACAACGACCATAGTAACTACAGATACTACAACAACCCTAGATACTATAATAACTACTATAGATACTACAACATCTATAGATACTACAATAACCACTACGGATACTATATCAACCCCGGACACTACAACGACTATAGATACTACATCAACTTTAAATACTATAACGACTTCGGACACTATAATAACTACTATAAGTACCATATCGACCTCGGATAGTACAACGACTACAGTAACTACAGATACTACAACAACCCCAGAGACTACAACAACCATAGATCCTATAATAACTACAGATACTACAACCACCCCGGATACTACAATGACCACCACAGACACTACATCGACCCCGAATACTATAATAACCACGGAGACTATAACAACCGTAGACACTACAACAACAGTAGACACTACAACAACCACAGACACCACACCGACTGTAGATACTATAACGACCTCGGACACTACAACGACAACAATAACCACGGATACCACAATAACCCCAGACACTACAACGACCACAGACACTACAACGACCACAGACACTACAACGACCACAGACACTACAACGACCACAGACACTACAACGACCACAGACACTACAACGACCACAGCCACTACAACGACCACAGACACTACAACGACCACAGACACTACAACGACCACAGACACTACAACGACCACAGACACTACAACGACCACAGACACTACAACGACCATAGATACTACAACAACTACGGATACTACAACAACCACAGATACTATATCCACCCTAGATACTACAACAACTACGGATACTATAATGACCACAATAGCGCCGGACACTATAACGACCACAGATACTACGTCCGCCCTAGATACTATAACAACCACAACCACAACCACAACTACAACCACAACGACCCTAGACACCACAATAACTACAACGACCCCAGACACTACAATAACCACAACGACCCCGGATACTATAATAACCACAACGATCTCGGACACCACAATAGCTACAACGAGCTCGGACACTATAATAACCACAACGAGCTCGAACACTATAATAGCTTTAACGACCCCAGACACTACAATAACCACAACAAGCTCGGATACTGCAATAACCACAACGACCTCGGACACCACAATAGCTACAACGAGCTCGGACACTACAACAACTATAACGACTACAACTACAGATACTACAACTACGACTACTACCACACCTTATATAAGTCCTATAACTATAACTACTACATCCACTACAACTACAACTACTACTACACCGTATATAAGTCCTACGACTACGACCACGACCACCACAACTACGACCACTACTACACCTTACACAAGTCTTACAACTACAACCACCACAACCACGACCACCACGACCACTACCACACCTTACACAAGTCCTACAACTACAACCACCACCACCACCACTACCACCACTACCACACCTTACACAAGTCCTACAACTACAACCACCACCACCACCACTACCACCACTACTACACCTTACACAAGTCCTACAACTACAACTTCTACAACCACTACTACACCTTACACAAGTCCTACAACTACAACTACTACATCCACTACAACCACAACTACTACTACGCCGTATATAAGTCCTACAACTACGACTACTACAACCACTACTACCACTACCACACCTTACACAAGCCCTATAACTACTACCACGACGAGTAGTACTACTTTAAAAACGACTACACCTTACACAAGTCCTACAACCACAACCACTACTACGCCTTACACAAGTCCTACAACCACAACTACAACGACCACTACAGCTACTACAATCAAAACTACAACTACACCTTATACAAGTCCCACAACTACAACCACTATTAAGACGACTACTACTACTACTACTACAAGTTTAGCAACACCAATACCTAGTTGTAGCTCGGTTTGTAGTACCGCTACCGTCACCGGCACCGCCGCCGCCACCGCTACCGCTACCACCAAGAGTCTTGCCTTCAAGTTCCTGGCTCAGACCTGTGCCCAATTCGACCAGAACTACAACGGTGATACCACTCTCATCAAAACCACCATCTACAGTTCGACCCTCTCGGATTGTGCCGCAATACAGCAGTGTGCTAATGACGCGATTAACGGTGGTGGTCAATCTTTCAGATTGTTCTATGGAGATGCATACTCGGGCAACACTATTGAATGGCGATGCGATTTTGGAAAGGCTAAGTACTCGACGGCGCAGATGAATAACCAAGCGAACACTTTGGCTGGAAATCAATATATCTACACGTCATAACACTAGGTTTCAGTGACTGACGCACGGAAGAGAAATAATGGGAGGGAGAGGAGTACGGAGTTATAGCATTGACATTCTTGTATACCAGTTCTTATATTATAGAATCCAGCAATATTATCTTGTTGTTAAACTTGGGTAATTGCCGACATGAGATGTAGCAGTATCGATTCCCAATCTAAATAGCGTATCTGCGGTGCTGAAGTCTCAACTGTACGTACGATCTGGCGGCCTTGCTAGGCCAAATCAGAGTGGTTTCGATAGTCATTTGAACACCAATTGTATGCATGTCAGTTTGACCGACACAGAGTGAGTGCACGGGCCCCGACTGCTTCCCATCTGTCATACCTCAGGCAGCAGTGGTAGGTAGCACCAGGAACGGCAACGATAGTCTCCACGAGAATTATCTTCTTGAGCTTACTGGCACATAGTCTCCAACTTGGTGTTAATGCGTGCACTGTAGTACCATCTTTGATGTGGTACGAATTCAGTTTAGAGTATGGATTCGTGTTGAGAATGTGACAGAGAGGACGGCGAGTAAAATGATGACAGAGCATTGGGTGGTTGGCAATTGTACTCATGCTGTAAATAGACAGGTTAGCTGGCTCGGCTTGTGGATGGAATCGAAACAAAAATGTAGGAGAGGTAGCGATAGTGAGTTCAAGGATCTGTTGGTGGCGTCCTAGCTTCGTTGTACGGGTCGATCGAGGCGAGATTTGTCGCTCGCCATGTGCTCGATTGCCCGGTAAAAGCTTTGTTGGGTTATAAAACATGTATTGTATAGCATGTATGACATCTATCGGTCACCGATCATCTGTGCGTTACCTGTTGCATAAAGTCAGGGCCATGATTGTAGAAGTTTCCAAAAAATGCCGTGCCATGTCCTGAAACAGTGGCGGGCCCGTATTGGTGACTCGAGTCAACGCTGGACTTCTTGTGCCAGAAGCAGTAGTAGGAAACTGCAAAGACAAGGACCAGTATTGCGAATGGCGGCAAGCCAACGCTGAGACCAATAATGCCGGTCGTGGTCAGATTGCCTCCATTCGATCGCGAGGTCGATGTTGGCTCTGTTGAACTTGTCGTGGATGTTGGTGAGGTGGTTGCCAATGCTTGAGTCGACGTACCGGTTGACTTGGATGGAACAATCGAGGATGTAGTCAATCCGCTAGTTTGTATAGTTTCTGCTGAGCTGGAAGAGACAATCTCGCCCGGACTGTCTGCATCGATCGAGAACTGACTTATGCTTGCATCATTATAGCACTGATTTAGTTGTAAAGGAAACTTATATCCGTTTCCACAATTCGTATTATTGCTTCCGTATACGGTTACTATGCATCGATCAGTCTGGACGACTCTGAAGGTATAGAGGACTCCGAAACTGACCAGTATAGCCAGGTCTAACTTCAGTCAGCCTGAAGGAGTTGAACGCACTGGATGAAACAACTGGTACACTGGTACAAGCACCATTTTCTAAACCTGTAACCTGGTCAGGGTATGGATATTGGCAGGCTGAATCCCAGAAGAAATAAAGAACCGTATATGCATATGTAAGATGATACCATATGCAAACAACCACGAGGAACGACATGTTCGAGGGCTACACCATCAGGTAGGAGCAGAAGAAGGGAGTTTGATGAGCATCGCCGTATCATTAACTCGGATGAAGGCTGAGTGTTGGTAACATCCAAATATGACACCACTCGAGTGTACAGCGGCTGTGAGATCTCAGCCTGACACAATGCACCCCAGAGTGTAGGGTACGCCTGGGCACACTGCCCATTGCTAATATGCCTTATGACACCATTGTGCATGCAGGGCGAGATTGTGGCTCTGCTCTTCTAAAGCATCAGACATCGGTAGTCAGTGCATCTTGCCCAGAGGCTTGCGGTAGAGATCCTAAACTCTTAACGCCGCCAGACCGCAGCAGTGTGGCGGGAGAGTGGAATTCACAATTAGAAATGAGCATGGAGGAAGGTAGAGATTGAGCAGGAGAAGCAGGAGTTGGAAACAGCTCCCCGTGATGTCCAAGGTAGGTTTGGCTCAACCCGGATTGCCCCGCAGTCTCTGGCTGGACTCAGCAGCTCTTGCCAAGAACTACGGCACTTGATCCCTGACACCTCCATTAGCTCTAGTTATCCACTCATACCACACGACGCCAATCTATTTAGGTAGTATGCAAGACCCGCATAACCCCCAGCCTCAAAATGTCCCGCCTACAAATGGCTGTGAGTCTGCTTCGGTACGCTAGCATGCGTGCGCCGCCGACTCATCACAATGCATCTGGACAGCTCTATGTGGAATGGTCCGATAAATTAGTTCGGTGGCATGTGTCCTAGCTTTCGGTCTTTCGCATACTTCTACATTCTCTCCTTCTTTTCGACAACCTGCTTCATGTTTCAGCCTTGCTAATCAATGGTTCAAAGCAATGGCCAAATCGATAGTAACTGACGATTCGGATGTGCGATCAACGAAAAGCGAACTGCTACCTAAGAACAGTACGACAGAGCAATGGAAACTTCCGCTGCCTACCAGATGGCAAACCAGTCTACCGACCCGGTATCAAAAGTATCGAAACAGCTGGTACCCTGAAGCCGCCGCTATGTTCCTCAGCTTGAGTTGTGCACTTATTATAGCCACCATATTGTTTCGATTCGATGGTCAGCCAGCGCCAGGCCTGTCTTTTGGCTTGACATTGAACACTATCGTCTCGATACTTGCCACCACCTCGAAAGCTGCCCTCCTCTTCTGTGTTTCGAATTCATTGGCTCAATTCAAATGGATTTGGTTTACTGGAAACAGGGATCGAAGCTTACTTGACATCGAGGTGTTAGATGAAGCCTCTCGAGGTCCGCTAGGAGCGACCAAACTCCTGACAAGCCGGATGACTTCACCACTCGCGTCCTTGGGCTCGTTATTGACCATACTGGCACTCCTTTTCGACCCGTTCACTCAGCAGTTGATAATATACCACACTGAAGTTCACCACACAAATTCGGGTGCGGGTGCCGCCTCATTGCAGCAAGCTAGAGCATGTATCGTCGATCCCAATGCGCCAGCTTTTAAGCAAGCTCTCAATACAGCTTTCTCTAATGGTGGTCAGATGAATTCAACTTGTCCCTCTGGAAGTTGTACTTGGCAGAACATTACAACAGTGGGGTGGTGCGCGCAGTGTGCGACAGACAATACGTGGTCTCTTTCGAGTGACTGCAGCATCGATGTTTCCATACAAGAACTCGCTTACGAAAGCCGATCCTTTCAAACGAGCTGTTCTGCAGTATCGCCGAGCGGCGTCAATGTGAGCCTCGCCACCGTTGTGACTCTCATGACGCAAAGTGATTCTGCCAACGGGACCGGCAGTAAGTTTACGAGAACAGTAACGGTGAAGCACCCGGTTTATCAGACAGCAATTCTTCGGTCCATGGGCAATCTCAGTGAGACCACGTACGACTTACAACCAGATGATCCGGTCATCCGATTTTCGACTCTCTCTGCCTCGTACATTTTAAAGAATGGTCAACTCCACCCAAATCTGACCGTCCAAACTTGCTCGCTAGATCTCTGTCTGCAAAAATACAACGTCGATGTTATTAACGGCACTACTAGAATATCGGGACTTCACACAGTCAGTGGTTTAAAGTCGAATTTCACCAACCCTTACGAATCTGAGGCCTATATCTGTTGGTCTCCGGAGCCTGGACTGCCTACTATGTCAAACGCAGTATTGGGCACCGATTGGTCGTATGTATATTTTGACTTTGAACACTTTTTCACGTGTGTCCTCAACAAACCTGTGTTGAACCTATTCGAAGGGTGGGCAAACAGCCTGGCGGCAATTCTAAGAGGCAATAGCATGGGTGGCAACTCCTGGGACGCTAATGGCATAAGCTCCGTTACTGAAAATATCACCTTTGAGCAAACGCTCAAAGATGAGATTGGTATTCCTTCAAACTCACATATCGAGCTTATGCGGATAATAGGCATAGAGCAACTCGCTGAGAATCTCGCCTATTCCCTCAGCAATTTGACGCTGGATCCGACGGCCAACTATGGTGCTATTCCTACTTTGGTTGGCGAGACCGGTCGCGTAGTGAACAAGGTCGTGGTTCGCTGGGTTTGGTTGACATTACCACTGATCCTTTCTATTGGCGGCTGCATCTTTCTCTACATCATGATTTTCTTGACAGCCACGTCACCGGCACCATTGTGGAAGTCCTCAGTCAATGCGTTCTTCTTCCATGGTTTGGACCATGATATCGGTATCCATTCTTCACTAACCTCAATATCCGACATGGAGAAGCAGTCGTTCAGGACGAAAGCTAGACTTGTTCCCATGGGCTTGGACAAGAGATTGCGACTGGAGACGACAGTTATCAGAGAAGATCCATTCCCGGACTGATTAGATGGACGAGAGTATTTTTCATGTGTACATAGTCAACGGTCTCCGACATCGATATCACCAGCTCTTTTGGAAATCTGCATGGCCGTAGTGATAACTCGCAGCTTGAGGTCAACATTGCGTTGAAAGGTGCATACTCATAGGTGGGCTGGTGTAAAGGTTGCCTTACTCGATAAGATCCGATCCTCTTGAATCCTGCCTGATTCAGTCCTGCCACCGGATTTTCCGGAGATATTGTGGGGCCTCCTCAATCGTGCAAAAGCATTTCCGGGTCTTCACTGCAAGATTTGTTCGCGGTAGTCGGAAAATCCGAGACTTCCCTTCGAAAGTCGACTATTTTGGGCTAGCGCATCTTGTATCACAGCTCATTGTTGCTGTCATCATCTTGTTGCTACTAGCCTATGAGAGTCTAAAGTGGATGTTACAGACCACATATGTACTCACCGCTGTTGTGTCGTATATGTACCGTAAGTCTCCTCTTGTACGATGTGCACGCTTTTCGGCCAACACGCCTGGAAGGCCCACCCCTGCGAAGAAGCTTCGGGCAGTAAGGTCTAATAATACCTTGGATGCAGTACAACGAGCAGCAAGTATTGTTAATTGAGCAAGGATAGCAGACTCTCCCGCACACCAGTCAAGCCAGATTACATTTCAATTCGTCCACCTCCTCATCGTTTCGATAAGTCGGAGATTCGAATACTGAGGTAGTAGTGGTTGGAAGTATGGATTCAACCAATTCGCGAAACGGGCAGTGGGACCGTGATGCCCTTCGAACCAGATTCTGCATGGAAATGTCGGAAATGTACAGGCAAGAGGTTCCTCTGTATGGCGACTTGCTCTCGATCGTTGCCGCAGTAGATGATCAGGTATGTTGACAACAAACACAAATTCTCGGCTGTTGTTGACAGTCGTCAGGTTTCTGAGGTACCGCTGCCAGCCAGACACCGTGTTGAAAGGCACGGTGCTATACGCTTAGGCACTGGCCACGAGATGAGAATTATTGCAAGGTGTCAGGGATCAAGTGCCGTAGTTCTTGGCAAGAGCTGCTGAGTCCAGCCAGAGTCTTCACTAGTGTTCTCAGACGTGAACTGCTCCCTGCAGATGCTAGACAGTTGGTGGATACAGTCCTTTCGAAACGTAATTTGTTTACTGAACGCCTCATGGGATTACTGGAGAAAGCCGAGAAGGAAAGATTCTTAGCAAAAGAGGATGAAAACGAATTAATGACGGAAGCGTTGGAGATCTTCCGCTGGCATTCCACTGCAAATGTCTCCCAAAGCGACTATGGTGCTATGAATGCAGCTCATCCAATGGTCGCTGATATTGCCAGCTTTCCCAGCGCTCACATCAACCACTTGACACCTCGAACACTCGATATTGATGAGGTTCAAGAAACTATGGCACGGAAGCATATGCCGTACAAAGATAGGATCGAAGGACCTCCACGTCGACAGTGTTCTATCCTCCTCCGACAGACAAGCTTCAGAGCACTTGAAGAGCAAGTCCGATTTATCGACCAAACTGGTCAGACAGTCGATGGCCACCACACGGCACGATTTGGGGAAGTTGAACAACGAGGAGCTGCTCTAACAAAGCAAGGACGCAAGCTCTACGACGAGTTTTTGCGGCAAGCGAACACGAACGCTGCCGCCAATGGTGGTAGCGAACAAGACTATCAAGATGCTTTACACCGAGCATTTAAGGACTTCCCCGATAACTGGGCGGATCTGCGATCTCAAAAGCTTGTGTTCTTTCGATATTCCGCTCCAGCAAATAGACCACAGACCAGCAAACATGCCAAAGTACGGAAACTGTCTGAACTGTTAGAAGAAGAGTCTGTGCAGTATGAGCGGATTATTTATGAAGATTTCCTTCCCATCTCGGCTGCTGGGATCTTTACTTCAAACCTCAAGGGAGCCAGCCATAAAACAGTATGTGAAGGGGAAAATGGTGATATATCTTTGCTTGAACAATGTATAGGTACCAAAATCATGGATCCTACCACTCTTTACGAAGAGATGGAGAATGAAAGTTTGAAGCAATGTTGCGACCTATTGGAACTGGATCATATCACACTGGACTAGCCATGGGAAATGCAACTTGAAATCTTGTACATGGTACAAAGGTCCACTACGAATCTACTAAGATTCAAGATGAAAAGCTTATGTTAACGCATTTGTTCGCCGCAAACGTAACCTGTGTGGCTCAACGTATGACTACGGACTACTATGATTGGGGTAGTAATAGTGTAGTGGTGCGCAATCGGCTATACATTGTCGGCAATGTTCACGGCAGGATGATACACGATGCTAAATTGGTCTACACAGAAGGCTGGCAGGATATGTACAAGCCGAATGCAAACCATGTCGCATCGGCTACTGTACGTGTGGTGACTGAGATTGGTCCGTGAGTATCGTCGGCGAAGCAAAACACAATACGCGTATCGGATGCCAAGTACGCACGATCCGAACCGATAAAGGGTCATGATTTTGCCGATAATAGCCCGATTATCGGAGATTTATTGGCACAGTGGATAGATCGTGTTCTGTCTCCACTCAAAAGGACCGACAACTCGCGGCTGCTATCTTTAGCGTCAAACGCTATACGCGTATCAATACTAAAACACAAAGAGTGGTGTGAGGGTCGTACGGGTCGAGAGGACAGGGATCATGTAATAGCGTGGTATTGTGGTATGTAAAGTGTCTGTAAAGACAGCACAACTAGAGGTACAGGAAAAATATATAAAGTGGGGTGTGCAGCGCACCTACCGTGCCAGGCCTAACACCATCCCCCTCTCCGCAGAAAGAAACTCCCAAACGCCTGAAGCTCAACTGTGTAGCATCTCCATACTGTTCAAACCATAAACTCTTCAAGTCATAAGCTGCTCAAATCATAACCTCTCCCAATGCTTAAATGTGTCGGGCTCAATTTTGATATCAATACTTCCGTATGTCATGTAATGAAACCAGCTGCCTACATCGTTCACTTACCTCCCCAAAGTTGGTCTCACCCTAAAGGGTGATACCCCCTATTCGGCCACATGATCACTGCTAAAGAGCCTATTTACGAGTGATTCATCAGTGTTTTCAATGCTTAGATCCTCGGCTGCTTTAATATTAATAACAACTTCTTAGGGTTAATCCTGATCATCAATAGGTTAGTCAGTAACTTATTTAGCTATAAGTTCTCCATCGATTATATTATAGCTATAGTAATAACCTTCACTTCTATCAACCTCGGGATCGGGAGTACCTTTACTTTCACCCACAACGTCTATACTATCTACATTGCTTGTATCATCTACGTCGACCATAGTGTCTACGACGTCGGCCTTATCAGCTATAGTCTCGTATTTATACTTAGACAGCGCTTCGAGATCCTGATTCCGTCTGATTTTCGGTCGCTTATAATAGGACCTTAAGATTATAGCCCCTTTCTCAATCCTAGTATAACTATACACATTAGCTAGTAAGGTACCGTACCACAGAAGGTATACCTATCTAAAGTTAGTATACTCAGTATCTATTATAAGGTCTAGGATTTTATCCTTATCAATAACGTCTTTATCATCCTCGAAGTCGATATCCCAGTCTAGCTAGTTCTTATCGGCCATATCTAGGGTAGTGTCTAGGTATATTAGTATATAGTCTAGCTCCGGGATATATATAAGTTTACTCTTTATGTAAGTATTAATACGCTCGATTCGAGTAACTTTAACGCGTTGCTTAAGGTCTTCTTTTTAATTACCCTCCGTAGCGTCCGACACGGGTGCGTTAAGCTCCTCTCGTATATTAGATCGAGGAAAAGTATTTAGATCAGCGTATAACTTATTGGAGTACAGCTTAATGATTGTATTACCTTTTATAATCATTTCAGCCAACTATAAGTTTACGTCGTGTAGGGCATAATCTATTATTATCAATATAGTCTACTGAGCAGCTAGGGTGGTGGCTTAATCACGAATGATACTACTATATTCCTTAATTATACGTTATTAGTCTACGATCCGTTCTTCCAGTTCCGCAATCTTAGAGCTATTATAACTCTCGATCATTCGTTTAGCGGTATCAGTATACTCAGGTAGTTTCATCAGATCCTCATTAAATGTTTTAGCGAAGTTCTTCAATCTGTTCTAAGTATACATCTCATTAAGCCGAGCACTTCGCTACGCTTCCAAAGCGTAAAGGCGAGCATTTAACGCCCGACCACCGCCTTTAGCAATAGGCACAGGTTTCTTTCCGAACAACACTTCGTCGGCCTCTTAGATGTCGTTTACTAATTATCCGACTTTTAACAGCACTAGTTTTAATATACTTTTGAACTTTCCAGTTACTGGGTTATACATTAGCACCGTTAATCTTCCTAAATCTTTTAATATATCACCGAGTTTATTAAGCATACCCTCGGAATCGTAATTCATCAGGGTTTTCTTCCCCTCCTTAAGTATACCTACCATTTATCTAAAAGACCATGCCTTTATAGTATCTATAGTTTGCATCTTCGTCTTCGCAATCCATATCAGCACCACGTCTTTACCTATACTAGAGGTATAGAGGTATCCTTAAGGGCTAAAATAACTGGGTAGTATAGTATACCTCTTCCTTTTATCGCCGGTATTACCAATCTTATAGAAGTACTCAACGAGCCAATTATATAACTGATCGGTTAACCTCTTTTCCTTCTAGGCTAGGTCCCACTCAGGTAGTTTTAGCTATTTATTAGACTCGATTCTCGTTCGCACCCTTTTCTTAATTACAAGTTATGAGTTATTAGGATAAGGATGGACGGTATAGAAAATAAGAGAGCAGCAGTATTAATTTGAACAG
>Ga0115846_100961_pt1 | contig 13961 bp, 10 predicted proteins | sample InSIn5gowninarea_2_FD_83860 | JGI IMG/M metagenome (GOLD analysis project Ga0115846, IMG submission 83860)
TAACTGAGTTTCTTATTAAAAACATCCTAATAAGATTTGGGATCCCATCTAATATTTTCATGGATAATGGCCCAAGATTTAGAGGACATTAAGTGAAGGAATTTTGTAAGGAGCTTCAAATCATAAGGAATCTTTTATTTTATTGTATTTTTCTAATTTTTCTTGACATAAAAATGATAAAATTCTAAAATCTAATACTAACTCTGATCACTAAAGTAAATTAAACTTCAAAATTTTTAAAAATGTTTTCAAGAATCATGTGCCCATGCACCTAGACTTGAGAAAATGACCTACTAAAACATCCTTAAAAAAATGATTGACTATTTTCTATGACTACATATAATATTAAATGATAGAAAATATATATAAAATAATTACAAAAATACTAAACTAATCTAATATACATGTAACCACTTAAGATGTATAAAATCAAATTCTTTATCTCTTAACCTTTTATTTTTTCCAATTTGTTTGCTTCTAGGATATTCTTTATGAAAGCAATATAAGGACCAATCCAAATAGGCTCAAATTTCCCTTTATTCTCATTCTCTAATGGCTTTATATTTGCTTAATTCTCTATAAGAACTAAATTTCTAACTTTAAAATCCTTAGGCTTGATCTTCTTATTATAGGCCCTCTTAACATTGTTTTGATAAACTCTTAAATGCTCTAAAGAATTTACTATCTTCTCATCTAAAGCTTTTAATAATTTTAATATTAATTTCATCTTCTCTTCATCAAAAATAATACCCTATAATGGTATTCTCAAAGTAGGGATCCCTAACTCCAAAGTAACAACAACCTCATCTTCATAACTAAGATAGGATGGAGTGGTACATGTTGTTTTCCTAATACTTGTTATGTATGTCGAAAGAGAATATGGGAGTTATCTATTTCAATTCTTACCATGCTTTACAACCATGTTACTCAAGATATTAATAATAGTTTTTTTGTAACTTATTCTTGTACATTTCATTAAGGATAATATAGAGTGAAAAAATTCCTCTCAATTTGAAACTCCTTACAAAATTCCTTCACTTAATGTCCTCTAAATCTTGGGCCATTATCCATGAAAATATTAGATGGGATCCCAAATCTTATTAGGATGTTTTTAATAAGAAACTCAGTTATTTTATTACCTTTGTAAGAATTCAATGGGATTGTATCATCCCATTTTATGAAATATTCCATGGAAATCATAATATATTTATGCCCCTCTTTCGAATGTATATTTATAACTCTCACAAAATCAAGTGCCCAAATGGAAAATGACCAAGTAGAAATAATCACAATAAATTCTTATCAAAGAGATGGTTACAAGTTAGTATTATTTGGATATTGGTGATAATAATCATACTCCATTTATGGCCAAAAATAACCCAATCCTAGCAACTTCATATAAATAATTTTTTCATTAAAATGGCCCCCACGCATACCTTTATGGGATTGCTCCATGGCTATATTTGCCTCATGAATTTTAAGGCATATAAGAAGAGCACCATATATAGATATTATATAAATAAAATCTCAAAGTATCACATGCTTATAATCCATATTCTTCATCCTTACTCTTGATTTACAATAAAAATTACTAGGAAAAATTCTATCTTTCAAATATGAAAAGATATCTTCATACCACTTACAATCTAGAATATATGAGGCTACAAAATAAATAAATTTCAACAATATCCTCAACAATAAAATTATGAAATGGATTACCTAGTTTCTTGATGGTGAGGATGGTCTCTTCATGTCTATTACTTTCTCTTGTAATATTCTTAATATCATACTCCTAAAAATGCATAAGGAAGTTTGATATCATTTCCTTATATATTTATAGCTTCTCATCTTAGTATTTTATACCTCATTCATTTTCTTAACAACTAAGTATGAATCTCCAAATACTTTTATCTTTTTCACATTTAATAGGATTGCAACCTTTTATCTTAAAAGCATAGCTCCATATTCAAATATGTTTTTGAAGCAATCAAATACATTTCTATAGGATATTAGTATCATATAACCATGAGGATTCATAAGAATAATTATTTCCTTGGATCTATGGGTGCACTTGGAACCATTAAAATAAAACATCCACTCATCATCTTTGGTGAATCTAATGAACACTATAAGAAAATATTTCTTAGGATTTATGTGCTTATGTATAATATTTACATCATTGATCTACAAACCTATTGTATTATCAATAAAATGAGGGGGTAAGAATCATTCCTAGGCTTATCAACCATAAAATTTCTAATCATCTACCCTATGATAGATATTTGCAAAATAGAAATAAGATCAACTTTTGTAACAAAATTACCCACTTTGAAATCCCTTTTGAAAGTTGAGGCTTAGACATTAAATATCTAAGAGGATCAACCTGAGAACCTACATAAGTGGTGTTTTTTTTATTAGAACTAGTGAGTAAATTTGATATTAATAAAAAAGAAAACCAATTTTTGCAAGGATCTTGAAAAAATTTTACATATAAAACAAAGCAAACTTAATAGAGTTTACCCCATTCATAAACAAATAGATCATAGTAGTATTCCATGATAGAATTATCTAAACTAAAGATTAATAAACCCAAAAAAATAGAATTATATGGTAGTAGTTTGCTCACTAGAATCTCAAAACTTTTGTTGGACATAAAATGAAGCTATAAGTGTATTTATACTTAAACCCATTGTTCATGTTGAACTGTATAACCTTTCAAACAAAACAAAGCTTGTTCCCTTGATAAATATGTCTGGTACAAAAAAAAGAGTAATCCTAATAGTGATCTTCCCAACTATGCATATAAATTATTATCCTAAATTGGTAGTGCTTTTGGAGAGTAGATTGACCTTCTGAAGTGGCTTAACCTTTAAATATATCCTTGTATTAAGCTTGGTCCTGATGGTATGATGAATTGTGTTGAAGATTTGGTGCCAATACTTATGTGCCCTTCTCTCATCAGGATGAAACTAATCCTCATCAAGTTATAAATTTTGTGGTAGATCATTCTCCACATTTTCCTCTTATGAATGAGCTACTTCTTTTGAAGGTCTATTCCCTGCATATTTTGGTAAATAGGTAAGGATTCAAATAAAAAACTTGGATTCCCTCTACATATCTCTACTTATCCAAGCATACCATTATGCAGATGAATATTCTAAGGCATTTTGATGGCCTGAAGTTTATACTTCCTAAACTTCTTAGGAGTTGGCTAGCTAGTTTTATCCTCATGGATAACATCTTGAGGGAGAGGAAGATTTTGGTCTTGATTAAAGGAGATGTAAGTGATGTGTAAATAAGTTCCTCTATCTGAACTATGTATACTTTATTCCATATTAACCTCATGGTTCTTACATTCATCAACATTCAATGATATATAAGTTGGGACATTTTTTTTCTCCTCCTAGAATAAGTTTGCAAATTAACTGTGGTGGTACCTTGAGCAAGATAGATATGAATTTTAAAATTGATTTCATTGTCCATAGGAATAGGAATAGTGTTGTTAATTTCTCCTTGATTCTTGCTAGTTTCTCCCTCCTCTCTACTTGGACTATCGCTAATATGGATATGGTTGGGGTCCAACTTACCTTTTCCTTTGTCTGTTGTGGCCATTAACTAGGTCCTTCTTCTATTAGTTATTTGAAACCCCTTTGCTTCATTTTAGGTGTGGAAACCTTGTTCTTGTTGAACCTCCAAATTGAAATTTTCCTATAGCACCTCTTGAGTTTGTTCCTCTTCATGAATAGTTTGAGACTATGGTCTTCTATGCCTAAGCTAACAAAAATGGATTGGGACATCCTCCTCCTCTTCAATTTGAGGGCCTTCATTCACCTCCCTATTCTCAAAATATTTTTGTTACCCTCTTGGAACTTGAGTAATGTCCTCCTGATGCCACTCCAAATTGGGCTCTCCTACATGTCTTCTCATAGCCCTATTTTATCTTCAATTCTGATCATTTTGTTGGTTATGAATTTGCTCCTATGGGATATGATCCCTATTTTGTGATTTCCTTTGGGCATATTGAGCTAGCTAATGTTAGTAAACCATTAGCATAACTACTTGGTGGAGAGGCATGGCACTTAGTGTAGCTTTGCATTTTGTAACTAAATTACTCATGGAGAATTTGACAAACTAAGTGAAATTTACCTGCTCTCTCGAAGGTTTGAAATGGTTCATCAAAATAATGTGGGTATCGAACACCTCAATATGTCTTTTAGCCAAGGTAATATACTTCATAAGGATTTTACACACCTTGTGCCATGGGTAGGGGATACTTCTTCTATAGAAACCTATTCTATAAGGAGTAAGCTCAAAATTTCCTCCTTTGAATCTTCTAATTTCCTCCATTTTTCTAGCCTTTGAATTTCAATGAACTTCCCTACCCCTGGTAGGCAACCTCATGGCTTCTGTGATTATATCAATATTGAAAATAATTTCCTTTCCATGAATTTTGCAAACAACAGCCTCCCAAGTACTAATAATATAATCTACAAGCCTTCTATCTGACCCCTTGCATGCCATAATAAACATGTCTAGGCCCCCTTTATAGATAATTCTCTAGACATTAGGGTCCTTCTTCTCTTTGGCTAGGTCATTCAGTTTTGTGAAAACTAGGGTACCTCCCATATTTTTTGGACTCATTTTGTTTAGCTCTCTATAAAATATGATTGGGCAATTAATATTTTACTTTTTGCATTGGTTTTTGTGCTTACATATCATGTCATTAATGAGGCTTGTTATCCCTTTGTACCCAAGGATATTATCATTTGTAGTTTCTCTCCCTAGACATATTTTCAAATTTATGATTGTTATACATTGATACCTAAACCACTTCGTACTATGATTCTCCTTTGTGACATAACTTAGCTTAAGCCCTTAATGTTTATATATATTAATATTTCTAAAAAATTTGATTTTAGTTTCCATAATAATGAAAACATTATTAATCATTTAAGTTAATAAGAGGTATTGATCTCTACGAAATTTGTTGGATTTCAACATGTAACTTCATATTCTCCAACATTCTATAGATACTAATTCTGAATACCTCCTTTTCTTTATTTTGTTGCTCTTCATATATCCTATTGTTTCTTTGTTTCCAAATTTACTACCACATATGGGATACTATCATTGACCAACATTTTCCATAGCCTTTTGCTCTTATGTAGTATGACAATTGTAGTATACAATATTTAACATCATTCGGTAGGACCCATCATATTTTTATTTCTTTACACAACATATCCCATATAGTCCTTGAATAATCACAGTGTAGAAATATACAATCAATATCTTCTTCTTCCTTCTTGCACAACTCACATCTATTTATCATGCTAATTCCCCTTTTTTCAAATTGTCCATAATCAACAATCCTCTTTTTGTAGTGAACCATAAGAAGAAAGCAATTTTTGGGGTAATTTTTTCTTTCCAAATTTTGTTCTAGATAGCTTCCTCCTTTTTGTTTTCATAATTATTTGTTAATAAGCTGATAGCTTCTTTGTCTCTGTATTGCCAACCTGACATAAACTTCCACTTAGGTTTTCCTTTCTCCTTAGTAAGCTGGAGCTTAGACTCATTTAGTTCCTTTTTGATATATTTAATATGGTTTACTACTCTTCCTCGATTGGGTCTATGAATATTCCACTTATTGGTGTATTTATCAAAGAATTTATCTATTGTATACCCTTAGTGTTTTAAGGCCCAAATAGCTCCTTTTATGTAATTTTTCATATTTATAAGGGGTTTCTCTTTCAGCCAAGAATCCTCCCACATATACACCTATGTAACATCTCCTGCTATCCACTTTATTTCCCCTTGGATGTTTTGTCTAGCCATGATAATACCATTCTAGAATGGGTAACCATAGGGTGGATTTTGGATTCTAAGAATAGTTATCTTATACTTTTCTTTATAGATATGTATCCAATCCATTTTATCATCTTGAGTTATCTACCAAAATAACTTGCCTCTCATAGCTTGGATAACATGCATCATTTTTGTTAGACCCAGGCCTCCATTTCCTTTTTCCATGCAAACAAAATTCCAATTGACCAGAGTTATTTTCCTTTTCTCCATGTCTTCTAACCATAAATACCTGTTACAATTCTATCAATGTTACACAAATAACTATAGATAGTTTAAAAGCCATAGCAGTATGCATTGGGATGCTCTGTAAAATTGTTTTAATGAGAATGAGTTTTCCTACATAGCTTAGACATTTTTCCTTCTAGCTTGTAAGTATATTTTGTACTTTTTGAACTATGGTGTCCCAATACTGGGATTTGAGCCTCCCAACATATAGGGGCATGCCTAAGTATCTTTTTAGAAGCTCATCTACCTTTCATCCCCATGCTTTGGTCACTCGTTTCTTGATCAAAATAGAACAATTTAGAAGATAAGGTTTAGTTTTCTATATATTTGTTTGAAAACATGTAATTTCTCAATTTACTGGTTGAAAACATTATGGAAAAACATAACTTTTGAATGGGAATGCACCTTCTCTCATAATCTATCAAATTCTTATTTATAAAGTATATTGCTATTTATCTATTCTTGTTATCTTTTTTAGAAAGCATTTCCCTGAAGGATTATAAAGTGGCTGAACTATACAACAAAATATATTGTTCTTCACAAAAAGTTGCTAAAATGGGAGCATTAGAAAGGTACCTCTTTATATCTTGAAAATATTTATGACACATTTGATTCTAAAAAAACCTCACATCCTTTTTTAGTAAATGAGGCAATGGATAAGTCTTATTAGCTAATGAAGCAATAAATATTTTAATGGATTATACTTTACCTTAGATACTTCTTGTATATTTCAAATTTCTTCTAGGAGGCATGCCTTCAATTGCTTTTAGCTTCTTGGGATCCACTTTAATCCCTCTTCTTGAAGTAATAAAGGCAATTAATTTTCTAGAAGAAACTCTAAATGCATCCTTTTGGGGCTTCAACCTCAACTTATACTCTCTTAACATATTAAAGATCACCCTCAAATTTGAGATGTGATCTTCCCTTTTCTTATATTTGGCCAAGATATCACCCACATAGACTTTGAAATAATGGTGTATTGAATCATGATATATTACCACCATAGAATTTTGATATATGGTCTCTACATTATTCTATCTAAACAGAATCACCATATAGAAAAAGGTATCCCAAGGAGTGATAAAGGTATTTTTATGTTGATCATCTTGGGTAACTACAAGAAGATGGGTCCACTTTATGTCCAAAAAGGGAACATTTTTTCTTTTATTTTTAGTTTTATCATTATTGATCTCAAAATTTGAAGCACATAGACATGGAATCTTGAAAAGGTCACTTCAGAAAAAATGTATTGCTTGAAGTCTAATTTTCAAATATGTAATTTATTCCAATACCCATATGATAGAAACAAAATGTTTATAGGCCTTTATAAAAACCCATTTTTTAAATTTATTATTTTAGGATCATACCTTTAATTATCGGGCCAACATAATTTGACTGAAATTAAAGTATTTTTTTAAAATCCTTTTTAGAAAAGATAGTTAAGACATTGAAGAATGTTGAGAATATTTTTTGTAATTTGTTGATGAATTTTTTTTATTAATGTTTTATTGATCCTAATTACTTTTTTTGAAGTACTTTTTGGGTCCATCATAACTTGACTTAAACTTATCCTTTTTTAATTTTATTTATTTAGTATAGAATTATCTATAGAATAGTGTCATATAATTATTTTTCATAATTATAAAAAAAATGTTATTAAAAAACAAGACAACCTACTTTTTCAAGTTTATGAATAAATATGATTTAAAATTAATTTAAAAATAAAAATATTTAATTTAATTATATATATATCTATATGTGTGTGTGTGTGTGTGTGTGTAATCTACACTCACTCTTCTATAATGGGTTTTCTTTTTTAAAAAAAATTGTAAAAAACTTTATCAAATACACTTCAAAACTTAATTTTTTCCATTGTCAAATGATAAGAACTTGTATTTCAATTTCCAAGGCTAAGGCTTGCCTTACCATGCCTCACCCAAGCCAAAAACCAAAACAAAATCATGGGGAAGTGAATTTGAAATTTAAAATGGGATCATCTTTTATTCCTTAAATGAGATCCCATTATCTCGTAACGTTCACAACACCCTACCATTTAGTTTAGAATGAGCCTTTTGAATTATACTTGAAAGAGGTATAGTACCAAAGAACCAAGAGTGAGAAAATAGGTATTTCCCTTCATCATTTTGATCTCTTGACTGATATGAGTGTCATTCCCCAAGTATAGAGAGTGTGTTCTATGATGATGTTAGGAGAATTATATAACACTTTGATATTAATTTAAGCTCTAGATATTCTAACTTTGAAAACATTCTTTTTTTTACTATCAATCTAAAATTACAAGTATCATTGAGATAATGTAGAGTTTCAATAATAAAATACTTCCAACCATTTAAAAGCCTAGGCCTAACATATGTTGGTCCAACGCTTGCTATAAAGTCCACATACCATTTTCTCCTTTGACACACTAATAACACATTTTTCCTTCTATAAGGAAACCATATTTGAATGAAGGAATTGGGAATGTACTACAATCAAATCCATATAAATAGAGAGAGGATAAAGAAGAAAAAACTCAAATACATTTTTCTAAGCTAAGCTAAGCGAGCAAATGCAGACTTCCCTATCTTATGTTAGAACTAGATTTCATCTTTTCAAATAGCTTGGGGCCTCTAGAATCATCTATAGACATGCAATCCTATAAAGATAGCACTTTTTAATTTTAGTTATGTAATATTTCTATTTTATGGTAACTAAATCAATACCAAGGGAAAGTGTCATTCTTGTGGGCACAAACAATCTTGAGAACAAGGTCATAATTTGATAATAATCCACATATACATGATGACATGTTTCCACCATGAGAAGATTAGAATTGATTTATATCCAATTGATAATAAGAATATATTGAAATGAAGGATTTCCTAGAATGACTTAAGGAGATAAGATGTTGGATGAAGTAACTATTTATGATTTTGCATATTTTCATAAGCATGTAATGGCATTTGGTATGAGTGGTTTTAGTAATGGAAAAACAACATTTTTTACATAATCATGGAAAACTATTTCTTCTTATTCTTTTTTAATGTTTGGCTTATCTATGGAACCATTTGTTTGAGGATAACTAGTGCACAAAACATATTTTAAACCATGACATAAGGTTGACTTTTCTTTTACAATATATGGATTTTTGTGGATTTCTTCATTTACACTTGGTTCATATATTTGAATAATAAAATGTGAATATGTAAGGCTTTTCAACACTTTAACATCTCCAAGTTGAATGAATTATGTGTGTACAAACTTCTCCCAACCATCTATGAAGTATGTAGAGCTATTGAAGTAGTATAACATGGTATACAATAGGAACCCATAAGTATTTTCTAGAATAATATATCTAGTACCATTCCATTAAAAGTTTTTGGTGCAATGCTAGGACATTATCTGCATATAGTAAAGCAATGTTTGAAATGATAAACAATGTTCATAACATTATCATCAAATAATATGAGATTTTTTTAGTTTAAGAATCAACAAATTCTTAAACTAAGATAAGTAAAAGAAGTTGCAATGGAGGAATTACCTATGAGTAAGATTATGAATTGTGCAAGCAAGATCCCATTTTCTTATAGTTTTCCCCCACAAAACCCTCATCATAATAGGAAAACATTTAGCCTATAGAGTTTTTACAAATAATTATGTATTTTTATAAAGTAAGATCTTGCCTTCTTCACAAGATCCCATGTTATAAATATTTTTTTTTAAACTCAATATCCCATTATTCTTTTTAGCTTTTGTGTTTTTCCAATATGTATTTCATTTTCATAGAGGTTATATTTCATTTTTTGGCTAGCTATAAATGTATTTTGTGGTGGACTATTTGGTGACATGTATTTTTTGGATGCAATTTGTGCCTTGGAACTCGTGGTGAAAATTTTGGTAGAGTACATGATGTGGAGGCATCAAAACTCTTTGCTTGGCATGCCCATGCCAGCATGGAATTTGAGATCTTATATCTTACATGGACTTGCATCTTGTGCTTTACACTATGCCCCATGCCTATTATGGACATGACTTGGACACCTACTCATCAAATTTGTCTAGCTAAGGGACTTTTTTCCCACCATGATAACTGTGTACGAATTCTAACATCATCTATCCATTAGTTCTTTAAAATTATGAAATAGAGGCATTTTAAGATTTTTCAGAGTATTTATGCTCCCATCTTACCATCCTACAAAAAACTACAGTATTATGCTAATCAGTACTTTGTTAAAATAAATCATTTACTAGAAAAACTTATTTCATTTCCTTACCAGTAGAATCCTTTAACGAATCAGTAGCAATGTTATGTGAGAATTATTCATCTCTTAAGTGGTGAAGCTCTATTGGGAAGAAACATTTACTATGGTGGAAAAGATTCATACCTTCTCTTCTATCTTGCATCTCCTGTATGATAATTGAGTTTTTCATATAGATTTATTCTCCTCCATTCATGACATCAAGACCATAATAAATTTATATAAGTTCATTTTTTTAATTATATATTTTACAGGATCATTTTTGTTAATTTCCTGATAAATAAATACAACATATTGTAATTGCATAATCATTCCAACCTGATTTCATCCTAATTTGTATCAACGTATTACAATGTCATGGCATACAGAGTGTATTTTCCTACTTTACATATGAATAAAAATATTTAATGAAATCAATCTCTCAGTTTTTGTTTTCTAAATTCCAATTTCAATCAAATGAAAATACCAATAAGAAACACAAATAAATATCCATTTCAAAATTTTATCACCACATCAATTTTCCCTATTAATGGAGATGGTTATTATTGTGACTTCATATTTGGGACCAACCTTTTTAGAAAAAGGAGATTGATGGTGAAGAATTCTCTCAATTTTGTAGAAATGTTGAATCCTTGTGCATAATAATTCACTCCATTTTTTCATAAGCCTTAAATGCCCATGCCCATTTTCATTCCCTTATACGCATCTTTGTCAATTCATTACCCTTCATATTTTTCTTCATCGTCATCGCTCTATAATCCACCTCCTAACATTTTCACATAATTGAATACAACATCAATTACATATAATATACACATTAATTATATTCCTCCAATAGATCCATTGCTTCCATCTCCCATTCCTGCATTTTGTTTAATCTAGTGGGTGTTCATCTAATATCATTTCACTCTCCTATTTAAATTTTAGGTTATATGGTATAGGATTTAAGATATAAGTTTTAAGGTATAGGGTTTAAGGTTGAATTTTTAAGGTTTAAGGTTTAAGGTTTAGTGTTTAAGGTTTAGGGTTTAGGGTTTAGGGTTTAGGGTATGGAATATATAAGGTTTAGGGTAATATACAAATATGAAATAAATAAATAAATAAATCAAGTAGTGAAAAGAGGTGCTCTCACAAAATCCTCAACAATTGGTGTAATTGGAAGTAATTCTATATCTAAAGTTAAAAAATCCTTGATTGGTTTTTAAGTAAAAGAATATTACTTATCGTATGGGGATGGATTAACATCATGGACTTCATGGCTCTCTTAATTTAGGGTGTGATGATTATTTTTCTCTTCTTCATCATCCAAATAGATTAACTACATGCTTATACCACCTTGCTAATTTGATCTTCTTTGTAGAGTGTGAAGAAGTATCCTACCAACCAAAATCACCCATAAACCTTTAGAATTAAACCTCACTTTCAACATAAGAAAAAGATTAACCTACAAATTTACTCACAAAAGATATAAATTTGTTGGATGTGACTTTGAAAATGACACTTTAGTTGATATATAATAGGTGTGAGTTATAAAACATTTTCTCTTACAGGATCTGCATGCCCTCCTCCCATTGTAATCTCTACAATATGCATGCTCTTAGATATTTTTTTTTTTAAATGGGATATTAGTATCATTGATTAATTTGATATTAGATTTTTAAAAAGGATTGAATTTTAAACAAATTGGGATCCCATTTTTTGGTTTGGGAAACCAACATAAAATGGGATTATGATATGTATAAAATGAGATTTGATTTCTTTTGAACTCACCAATAAACCCACCCTACATGTCCATTTTTATCATACCCAAATTTTTCCATATGCTCTCCTTGTTGATTATAATTTGATTATATCCAAAACAAATCCATATAAGAAAGATAAAATATCATGAACAACCATAGAATGAACAATCATATCTATATGATATGGTGGAAAATTATCTTTGCAAATCTTTATTGATATCCCTAAAATTCATGTAAAATCTAATTTCACCATTCAACTTTGCAATAGGAACAACATTAGAAATTCATGGAGAATAGTTAATTGGTCTTATAAAACCAACCTTCAAATACTCTACAATTTCTTTCTTTACTAACAAACTAATTCTTGGGTGCATTTTTCTTGGCTTTTATTGTACCATCTTGGCATATTTTTGTACAATCAAACTATGAGTCACAAAATTTAGATCTAAACCACTAATATCATCATAAGATAGTGCAAAAATATATTAAAACTAATATATGAGTTTTCTATACTTATCTCTATTCAAGTAAGTCATCTCATCACTCGATTGAGGTATCATTGGCAACACACCTAGTACTGCATAGAATCGTTATCCCAATAAATAAAAACATAGAAAAACTCACCCTCCTCCCCCCAAAATCCCTAAACCTAATCTTATTTTACAATAAATAGAGGTAAGAATAGTTTAGTATCATAGGGGGGACCTATTATGTCCTTATTGTTGATATCTTCAATTCCAAATTAAACATGGGGACCTAAGGAGAATTAAAATTCTCTCTTACCCTCTTGATTTTGGAAATTCACTTCTAGCATCGAGAAACTTAAAGAAAAAATCATCACTCTTAAAGACATAATCAACTAAAATTGATTCCATAGATCTAAAAAATATTCTAAATAGTTTGAAGGCTATATTATAAAAATTGAACAAAAGAATTCACCCAAGGATGACTCATCATCCTTTTCTTCCTCAATTTAACGTTCCTCATAACCAATTCTAACTATTCTCTTTTGTTTTATGAAATATTGAGAAAAACAAAAAAACAAAATTCCTTGCTTGTGATTCCCTAAATATTTGACCTTATAATAATACTTCTTGAAATAACTTATAATTAAATTAGAATTCATGCTCATATAACTTAAATTAAAACTTGGTTATTCCTTCAATGCTCCTTGTTGAGATAAATATGGTTTTGAACTGCATGATTTTTCTATACTTCATTTTATTCTTCTACTCTACTCTTGAAATAGAACCTTGATATGATTTTCTGACCCATAGTTCTCATAGCTCCTTATGTGATGATGTATGCCCTAAAAATTTATATATTTATGCATATATCCCTCCAAAGATAATGATCTTCCAATATCCCTAAAGGGCTATAAGATACTAATATCATCAAACATATATGTATCAAAGTTCATTTCTCTCTCAACCTCTAATTATCGCTTCTCTTCATCAATCTCTATTTAAATATGGAGGATAATGAATACTTTATCAATATTAAAAAATTCAAATAGTTTATTATAATTTGTAACTATGATATTCATCCCAACATGCTTAAATCCCATATATTTATGAAGCATTGAAGGGATAGCCTTCATAGCATGGATCCATATTATTCCAATAAATAAATTATAGATAAGATCACCTTGGAAAATATATCACATCATTTTAACTTTCTTAAGATACAATTTAATAGGAAATTATACTAATTTAATATATTACTTCTCCTCATTGTCAAATTTATTAATCTAAATACTAGATATTTGATGAACACCCACTAGATTAAACAAAATGCAGGAATGGGAGATGGAAGCAATGGATCTATTGGAGGAATATAATTAATGTGTATATTATATGTAATTGATGTT
>Ga0115846_100962_pt1 | contig 13958 bp, 20 predicted proteins | sample InSIn5gowninarea_2_FD_83860 | JGI IMG/M metagenome (GOLD analysis project Ga0115846, IMG submission 83860)
GAAGGATATGAAAATTTAAGTGAAGCCGAACGCAAGCTGTTCATTCTTGCTCATAACAAGCATTTAGCCGTGACGGATCCGAAAGAACGTGATCAGTACAGCCTAGGCAACGTCGTGAAGGTAACGCCAAATCCGCAGGAAGCAGCAGTCGATGTCCAATTCCAGAACGGTCAGAAACGGCAGTATACGTCGAAAGGAGTACGTCACTAATGGACTACACACCACAAACGTATGAAATGGCACGTGCTTTAAATAAGCACACGGGGCTAAAAAAACCGTCTTTTAAAGAACGGGAGAAGTTGCTTGCTGGATATAAAGCAAAAAGCATGACTCAGGTTGAAAAGGTTACTGCAGTAATGGTGAAGGAGGTCTTGAAAAAGTGATCAGCATTTGGAACAAATATGAGTTCTTATTGTGCTTTCTTTATAAATTGTATTGTTTTTGTTCATGTGTTCTATTATTTCTTTGATAGTAAATTCATTTTTGTTTTTCATGTTAATAACTGATTTTACTGAATGTAAAATTTCTTCTCTGCAACTTGTAAATCGCATTATAACCACTCCTTTAATGAATTGATTCAAGAATAGCAAATAAATGAAAAACCGGATAGTAATTGGAGATTGTGAGTAGTGTATATGTTTATAGTTGAGAACTAGTATTCCCACTGCGATATATAGAAAGGAATTTATAAGAAATCAAATAAAAGAGGTGGCAGCCTTTGATTTTTTAAGAAAGATTAGGTCAGTTTTGAGATTGAAGATAAACCAACTCTCTGAGGCTTCTCGCTCTGAAGACAGCTTCTAGAGCAGGCGAACGGGCATGAAGTAGCGGTAATAAAATATAAACAAGGGGAATGGAGGCGGAAGTGCTGACCTTGGTTTAAAGGAACAGGTAGTAAAGATTTACAAGGTGAGACAACAGAAGTTTAAGGTGCATTAATGCATGTAGTATAGAGAGATTTATGTATTTACCGCCTTTTCCCCCCTGATGTAATTTGTATTTTCGCTTATTAAAAAGGGGGAAGCAACCTTGGAGATCGGAGAGTGGAAAATAGCTGAAATTGGGGACGTTACAGTCATCGGGTATGTCAGTCGCATCGATTATTACGGTACTCAAATTGAGCTAGCGGTAGTCGGAAGAATTATAAAAGGCAAAATGATATGGAGAGCGCCAACGAGATTGCTATTTAAGGAGCATCGTCTAGAACCTATAGGCACACTGTTAGATGATGTACAGGATAAAACAATGCTTATTGATCTAGCACTTATGACAAAGGATAAGGAATGGTTTGAAGAACTGACGGGAGGATTAAAAAATGGCATATCGTGGAGCAGTAATTGAGCAGCAGTGGACGCCGGAAGAAGTGAAAGCCTATTGTGCAGAAAAATTTGAATCAAAATTGCCTGCTTATTTACGAAACATGAAGAAGCAGGAGCGGCCAAAGCGTACAGTTAATTCGAACGGAAATTTGAGTAAGGCTCAGTACGAGAAGTTTGTTGCAAAAGGATTAAGCGATGAACACATTTTAGCGAAGTATCAGGATTTGACGCCGGAACGCTTGGAAATGGCGAAGAAGCGGTGGGGAATTGCATAAAAAAACAGCCAGGTTGACCTGACTGTATAAAAAGCTTACCAACCAATAAATTTATATGCTGTAAAAAAAGAAACATGCCAAAAAAGCCGAGAAAAAGTCCCCGGCCAGTTAAAAAATATCGACAATATTATTTTAACAGACTGGGGGCTCCTCGACTATGAGAGAATACGAGATTGATATATCCACAATGAAGCTAGAATTGGATATAATGGAAATACCAAGAAGCTGTGTGGTGGTGATCTGTGACGGTAAGGTAAAGATCAGAGAGCTACCTCCACATGGGGAATACAAGATCGTCACGCACCAAGGAAAAGTGAAGCGGATGAGACGGGAAGAGGGAGAAGAGTTTTGAAGGAAGAGAGAAATGGGAAGATTTCGACGTCAGAAAAAACGGCTAGTGTAGGAAAATTAATGAATCTTTGCTTGTACCCTAAAAGTTTAAATTCTTTATAAAAATTTTATCAATCATCTGAAGGACGTTGAATAGGAGGGAACTGAATGGCAAAAACTCAAAACTATCATATCTGTCTCCAGGAGGCACATGAATTTAGACAGGCAATAACTCAATTCATTCAAGGGGAAAATATTGAGGTAAGTTACGATTCCTCTAAACAGAATTGCTGGGATATAAAACATAAGGGGCTTCAACACCAGCTAGGAGCTATAAGCTACGGGGGAAAAGAAGAGAGTGTAAAACATCACCAAGCAGTTTCGTATATAGAGATTAGATTTGATAAAAATCACCTTGATACATTAAAAGTGAAAAACATCGTTGAACAAATTGGTATAGAAGAAGGTATTCGTTTTGATAAGGAAAGATTTATTAAATTCCAATTTCACAGAGTGGATACGACCTCAATGAGCAGAGTTTGTAGTGAATTACATAAAATTTTTAATAGTAAAGAAAATCCAGAGAGCTTGAATGATGAAGTCAGATGGGCGGAGTTAATTAAAGAAATAATAAAATTTAGGGACGAAAGAAACTGGGAGCAATTCCACACACCGAAAGATTTAGCTATTTCAATTTCGTTAGAAGCAAATGAACTGCTGGAAAACTTTCAATGGAAAACAAGTGAGGAAGCAGTAGTTGAAAAGAAAAACGATATAAAGGACGAGCTTGCGGACGTCATGATCTATTCGTTTTTATTAGCTGATAAGCTAGGGATTGATCCTAAAGAAGCCATTTTACAAAAGCTTAAAAAAAACGCTGAGAAATATCCAGTGGAAAAAGCTTATGGCCTCAATAAAAAATACACAGAGCTATAAAAGGAGCAGTTTTAATGAATCATGTGATCTTGCAGCCATCCGGCGGTGTAGGAAAAGAAAATTTCGAGAATACAATTAGAAAACCTGTTTCCTTACAAAGAATTTTGCCTTATTTGAACACCCAAGAAGCGGAACTAGTAAAGAGCTATTATCCAGATGGTTTAGTGCCTGTATGGGGAGTTGTCCCAGCAAAAGGAAATAGAAATTATAGTAAATGGAAAAGAGTGCAGGCGGGAGATGTAGCATTATTTACAGCTGAAATGAGGGTTTTTGCATCAGGAATTGTAACGTATAAGTTTCAAAGTAGGGAACTTGCTTTAGAACTTTGGGGGCGGAGAGAAGAGCAAATAACATGGGAGTACATTTATCTGTTGGATGAGATACAAGAACGAGATATTCCAATTCAGAAAGTAAATCAAGCTATTGGTTATCCAGTAGATAATTCTGTAAGAGGATTTACGGTTTTAGATGATCAAAGAAGTAACGGTTTTTTTAGCACATTTGATATTAAAAGTGAAATTTATAATCCATCTGTTTCGGAAGAGGAATATAAGGATGCGGTGTTAGCTATAGATGCTTCCAAACCGTTAGATACTGTCGGTACCTCAGTAAGAAGAACTGAACAGACTTTTCTAAGGAAGTACTTGTTTAAAAACAAAAAAACTGGAATATGTAGCATTTGCTCCGAAGAGATGCCAGTAGAGTTCCTTGTAGCAGCACATATTAAAAAGCGTTCAAAATGTACTGATGAAGAAAAGTTAGACTTTGAAAACATTGTTATGCCAATGTGTAAATTTGGTTGTGATGATTTATTTGAGAAGGGCTTTATTAGTGTCAAAAACGGAGAAATCGAACTCCTCGAAGAATATAAAAAGAATCTTACACCAGCAGTTGAAGAGTACCTTAGAAAGATAATTGGTCAACCATGTAGCTACTGGCACCATGGAACTCGGGATTATTTTGAGTGGCATTATAACCATCATAATCGTTATGCAGATCCTAAAGTAAGCCAGGCTTGGTAAAAAGCAAAATATAAAAGGTTCTCTCAGCCAACTGAAGGACACTGAACAGACACGAAAATTCGTGTGCTGTTCAGTGTCCTTTTTTTATTTGCCAAAAAAGGAGCAAAACAGATGAAAACGATGAAAGAGCAGCTGCAGCAATGGACAAAGGTGAACCGCATGCCAGCGTCAGTAGAAGCAAAGCCAAAAGCTGAAAAGCAGCTACAAAAGAAAAAGGAACTCCTTACGGAGCGTGAATGGAAAGAGCTCATGGGAATCAGGCGGGACACGTTTAAACGCCACCGTGGATCTATCAGATGGAAATAAGGAGAGGGCGAATATGCAGACACTCATTTATGAATATAAACAATCGTTGCGTGAACTAAGAAAAATGAGGCAAGCCCTCGAAGAAAAAACGGTGTTAAGCGCAGAAGATGAGCGTGACAAAAAAATCATCGGCGGCATGATCAGTGAAATGGAGTTTACCATTCAGTGGCTGGTCTCCGGTCGGAATCCTGGCCAGCTGAAAGGAGCTGAACGGACCGGTGTGTACGCTACCGTTGACCCGAAGATACTCGAGGCTATAGTACCGAATCAGGAACAAATAGAAGAGCGCGTGATAACCAAAGAAGAGAAAGCAATGCTGGAAGAAATGCTTTCTCCTCTTACTAAAAGAGAAAGAGATGTCTTTACGCTGATTAGGGCAGAAGGGCATTCGCACGACAAGACGGCTGTACTGCTTGGCGTCACAAAAAGTTCCGTTCAAACCTTTCTAAACAGGGCAGAGAAAAAGATCCAAGCAAGAAAAGAAGGAAAGCCTGTGACGAAAGCAGAGGCAAAGAAACAGGAAAGAACTCAGAAGCTGTCCCTGGTACTGAAAGAGCATCCACAAGCTAACCAGAAAACATTAGCAGAATTGACGGGCATTCCTCTAAATTCGATCCGTCCCCTGCTTCAGTCTTTACGAAAAGAAAACCATTCTGCCTGATCTGCCGCACCGCATCATTAGGAATTATTCCCACTTCAGAAATGAAAGGGAGGCAGCTTTTCAGCTCATTTATTTATAGAAGGAAGCGTATGGAGACCTCAGCCAAGGATATTGACTTTAAGAAGGTCCAGAACATCATAAAAGAAGAATTAAAGCAGTTTGTCGCCTTGAAAGTATGGATGGAAAACCAGAAAGAAGTGAAAGAGGCAGATGGCCTCTTTTTCCGGTCCTGAGCAAAACAGATAAGCAGAACGAACTGAAGTATAAGCAGATCCAAGCGTACACTAGATTTTGCGCTGGATGACGTGGAAAGGGAGATTATCACTCAGAAATACTTGGATCCTTCAAGACCGACAGACCTGTTTATTTATCTGGAATTAGGAATGAAAAAAGAAGCCTACTACAAGAAAAAGAAATCAGCCATTTACTCTATGGCTAAAGCGTTAGGCATTATCTGGCAAAAAAGCAAGGTCCATTGTTTATATAAAAGCCCAAGAGAAAAAAGGCTATAACGTTACAGCGGCTTTGCTAAAGTCTACGCTCGAAAAATTCCTTCATCTAATGTCTGGAAGCTGTTTCACTTGTAACGCTAAAAAACCGTTACAGCCGTTATAAAAAAGGAGGTGTAACGTTAAAAAACTGTAACGAAACAGCCGATGAAAAAATTTCTTCATCTAATAGCCGCTCTGCCGATTTGACTGTAACGCGAAAACTTACCGTTACAGTTTCGAAAATGGAATGCTGAAGAAATGAGAGAGAGGAGGAAAGAGAATGGTTGTGATGAGCATACATCAAACCGAAAGAGGAGATTATTGTTTTCAGGCATATGGAGTATCCCTGGTGTATGACCAGCGGCAGGAAACCGTCTTTTGCTACATGGACTCAGAAACCAGACAAGAAATCACCCATCAGTTTCCCGAGAAGCCAACGTTAGAAGAGTTTGATTGGTTTGCCCGAAAGTATATAGCCAGTGTCTCCTTTTCTAAAGCTGAAGCATACATATGAAAAGGTTGCATCTTTTCCAAAACGGAACAGAAATAGTGTATGGTGGCATAAAATTAACGGCTTTTCGAGGAGGGAACAATATGAATATAAAATATGATTGGGATCAGGCGGAACAATTTTTTATGGCTGCAGAAGGACTGGGGAAGATTTCTCTGAAAGAAGTGAGTGAGCGGCTTAACATTCCTTATCAGACGGTGAGGAGGCATGCGGCTGTCCATGATTGGCATAGCAAAAGGTATAGAGCCTGGATCAAGCGGGAGCATGGAATAGAGTTTAAGGAACATTTGGCGGCTTTGCAGAACGAAGTAATGAACAGGGATTAAATGCTACAAAAGCGACATTTCCGACCCCCTAAAAGGAGCAGCAGTAAAAGCTACAAATGATGGTGGAGGATGACAACAATAGAGCCTTTTTAAATGCTACAGATGCTAAGAAATGCTAATATTTCTTCTCTGCAAGAAATGAACAAGGGAGTAATGGTAGAAAACAAACACAAACTCAATGATTGCAATAACGCTATTCTGACGGTTACAAACCGCTCAGCAATGCGCCCTGAGAGCTTATTGAAATATCGCAAAACGTTCCTTTTAAATAGTAACGTTTTGAATGGAGTACTCTATATTTATTTGTTGTACTCCAAATGTTGTACAACAAAAAGGATGCATAGAGTTGCAACCGCTAAATCCTGGTGTATAAGGGTTTTGAGCGAATCTTTACGTAGTACTTTTACGGAGTACATGTTAAGAAATGTTAAGGTTTTTTCCGAAACAAAACTCAAATACCGCAAAGGTTGCACCCTTTTGGGGGATTTCCAAAACAAACAAAACGGCTGTTGATAAGGGATAAACAGCGCTGCATCAACATTTTAAATGGTAATGCTCAATAGCAGCGTTTGTTGTACTTTTGTAGTAGAACATTACTTTTCCGAAACGGAACAGCAAAGGAAAGGTTGCATGCTCAACCATTGATACATAAAGATTAAAGGTGAACTATTCGTTTGGAGCACTGCACCCTTTTTTCAATTAAATTTCCGACTTCATTCGGATAAACGGAACGTTGGTTTTTTGTTCCGGTAGAGAAAAATCTTGCATTCTGCTTTTAAAAAGAGTAGACTTTTTTCAAAATGATTCGTCGGGAGTCTGTGGAATCAGGCTGAGAGTACAACTAATCTGTTGTAGACCGTTACAACCTGTTGGGTAATGCCAGCGTAGGGAAAGTGATGAAGAATAATTTATTATTTACACTTTGCTTATGCAAAGTGTTTTTATTTTGTTTGGAAAGGATAGGGAATTATGAATCAACAGCAAGAAATCGTTCAGCATGTTTTTCGCTTCATTCAAGCAGATGCTTCTGAAGAAAAGGATTTTAATGAATTGGCCTTGCGGCTGTATGCCTATCAATATCAATACAATCTACCTTACCGATCTTTTTGTATGCAAAAAGGAAAAACGCCAAGAATGGCAAAGACATGGAAAGATATTCCGCCTGTTCCCATCAATGCATTTAAAGATGCCACACTTAGCTGTACAGGACCGGAAAAAGCGGAAGCCGTTTTTATGACAAGCGGCACAACGAAAGGAATAAAAGGAAAGCACTACCATCCCACTTTACAGATCTATGACCAATCTATGACGTTGAACTTTAAGAAACGATTTATGAGAGACATAGAACACATTCGGATGGGGATTCTTTTTCCTAAAGAAAAAGAATTGCCGAATTCGTCATTGGCTCATTATCTAGCTTTGGCAGTAAAAGAGTTTGGTACAAAGGAAAGCCATTATCTGGTGAATGAAAATGGTGTTGATATGAATCGTCTGCTGGATGAACTGCATCATGCTGAGGAAACAGGAGAACCGTATGCTCTCTTAGGTGCAAGCTATAGTTTTGTCCACATGCTCGAGGAATTAGAACGTATGGGGAAAACTTTTTCACTTCCAAAAGGAAGCAGGATTCTGGATACCAGTGGATTTAAAAACCAGTCAAAGGAACTGGAATTAAATGAGTTTTATCTTCTACTGTCGACTACTCTCGGTGTAGAGCGCTCAGAGTGCATCAATATGTATGGAGTGACCGAGCTCAGCACACAATTTTACGATAAAGGGAATGAATCTGTTCCTTCTGTTAAATCGGGGCCTCATTGGATACGGACCCGGGTCATTAACCCGTTAACTGGTGAAGAGGTACCGAAAGGAGAGCGCGGTGTCCTTGTTCACTGTGATTTAGGCAACTTTAATTCGGTTACGACCATTTTGACAGAAGACGTTGGAATCGAGCTCGAAAACGGATTTTTTCTTCTAGGCCGGGTACAAGGCACCGAAGCAAAAGGCTGTTCAATTGCTGTAGAAGAATTTTTAAAAGCCGCATCAAAAGGGGTTTCAGAATGAGGGAACTTGCAGGCTACCTTCCGGATATAGGCGAAACAGAATTTGAGACAAAAATTTTAACCTTTCAGAGCAAAAATGAAACGGTCGAAGTCGAAATACCTTTTCTTACAACAGAGCAAATGGACAAGGTAATTGAAAAAGTAAAAAAGGCCAGTGCTGAAACTTTAAAGTCATTTTCTATTTCAGAGATTGTCAGCATCATTGACCAAGCCATCGACCGGCTGCTGGACCGCGATTCCCTATACCGGCAAAAAGCAGAAAAGCTGCTGCCGATTGTGACAGGCTACGATGAAGAAATTATTCGGCTGGGTCTTACCTCATACTTGAAAACCTTCCGAAAAAAAGAACTTCAGCGTTTTCTTATAGAGGATGTAGGCAATCCGTTGCTTTTAGACGACTTCCAGCCTCGTGTCAAAGGCGGTTTTTCGAAAGCCATGGGACCGAACGTCGTTACCCATATTTGGTCTGGCAATGTTCCTGCTCTGCCTTTATGGAGCTTGATTTCAGGCTTGCTTGTGAAAGCAGGCAATATCGGAAAAGTTCCGAGCACTGAGCCTCTGTTTTCGGGCTGGTTTGCTCATTTATTAGTGGAAGTAGAACCGAGGTTAGCTGACTGTTTGGCTGTTGTTTGGTGGAAAGGCGGCGATGAAGAACGGGAGAGTTCTATATTTGAACAATCAGATGTTGTCGTTGGCTATGGCGGCAATGAGTCGTTGCAGTCTCTGCAAAACCGCATGCCGGTTACGACGCGTTTTTTGCCATTTGGTCATAAAATCAGTTTTGGCGTCGTGTCTCAAGCGAGCCTTGATTCGAGAAAAACATGGCAGTCGGTCCACCAGGCCGCACTGGATGTGATTCGATACGATCAGCAAGGATGCTATTCCCCTCACATTTTTTATGTTCAGCATGGAGGAAAGGTTTCTCCAAAAGAATTTGCACGGTTTCTGGCAAATGAATTAGAAAACTTTCAAAAAAGACATCCGCGGCGGGAGCTTTCTATGGAAGAGTCTGCATCCATTGCTGCATGGCGGCAAAGAGAAGAAATGACCATTTTTTCTAACCCGAATAATGAAGTGCTCGGCAATCAGGCCAATGACTGGACGGTTGTATATGAAGAAAATAACATTCATTTTACGCCAAGCAGTTTAAATCGTGTAATCAAAGTGATTGCATTTGAAACGATTGAAGACATTCTTCCTTATATTGCCCCCCACCGATCCCTGCTTCAGACCGTTGGGATCGCCGCAAATCCAAATGAACTTTTTGAGTGGGCTGAATTACTAGGAAAAACCGGCGTTACACGGATTACGGCTTTAGGATCAATGACGTCTCCGGAAGCTGGGTGGCATCATGACGGCCGCTTTAATTTATTAGACTTAGTGAACATGGTAGATATAGAAGCAGCTGCGGAAGAATCAAGCGAACAGTTTGCTCCTTATGTAGATTAGGAGGCCGCGGAATGGAATTTTTAACAATAAAAGATATTACCTATGGATATCAAGGAACAAGTCCCGTCGTCGATGGAGTAAATTTGGTTATTAAAAAAGGAGAGTTTCATTGTTTACTAGGGCAAAGCGGCTGTGGGAAAACCACCTTGCTAAAGCTTGCCTCAGGCTTACTTCAGCCGGATAAAGGAAGTATCCTTTTGAATGGAAAAGGCATGACCGATCCTTCTTATGAATGCGGGTTTGTTTTTCAGTCTCCCACCCTCTTAGAATGGAAAACGGTTATGGATAATGTTCTTCTCCCTGTTTCTCTTAGAAGAAAGTTGACCGAAGAGAACCGGGAGTATGCCACTGCTTTGCTTAAAATGATTGGCCTGTCTGCATATGATAATCGGTATCCAACTCAGCTTTCGGGAGGACAGCAAAGCCGTGTGGCCTTAGCGAGAGCGCTGATCCAAAAGCCGTCTATGCTCTTTTTAGACGAACCCTTTGCTGCATTAGATGCCATCACAAGAGAAGAGTTGCAGGAAGATTTATTAAGAATCTGCCAGCTGCAGAATACTACGGTACTGTTTATCACACATGATATTTCAGAAGCTGTCTACTTGTCAGACCGTGTTGCGGTTATGGATAAAGGCAGCATTATCTATGAAGAAGAAGTGGATCTCGCAAAGCCGCGCACCATGGAAATGAGATACGGTTCGTACTTTAACGATCTTTGTTTAACGTTGCGGCAAACCATGAGTGAGGGGCGATCATGAAAAATATTCGATTTTATTCATTGCTGCTTTTTATTTTCCTGCTTCTTTTGTGGGAAATAGCAGCCGGAAACATGTCAGAACTTGTACTCCCTGCCCCATCTGTCATCTTTCATACCCTGATAGATGGACTAATGACTGGATATTTTACAGCTCATATTATTCGGACGACCCTAGAGATTGTACTGGGCCTGATATTAGGTAGCCTTTTTGGATTTATCATCGGTATTTTGATGGGAGAAAGCGAATTTTTACGCAAGCTTCTTTCTCCATACATCATCGCCAGCCAAGCAGTTCCTAAACTCGCTTTGGCTCCCTTGTTTATTCTATGGTTTGGCTTTGATATGACGTCTAAAGTCATCATTACAGCGCTAATTTGCTTTTTCCCGCTGCTGGAAAACACAATGTCTTCCATTCAATATGTTGATAAACAAAAACTAGAATTGTTTCGCATGCTTAAAGCGAGCCGGTGGCAAACCTTAATTCATTTAAAAATCCCGGCTGGCCTGCCGGGCATTCTGGCCGGACTCCGTGTAGCGGTTGTCCTGGCCGTAGTAGGTGCGGTGGTAGGAGAATTTATAGGCGGCAGTGAGGGACTCGGGGCATTGATTATTGCGTCCCAAGGGATGATGGATACGCCATTAATGTTTGCTTCTTTAATTTTACTAACCATTATCGGCATGGTCCTCTACCAGCTCGTTAATATAGCAGAAAAAAGATGGTCAAAACCTTATATGAAGGAGACGAAAAAATGAAAAACAAAAATTTATTTGCTTTACTATTGTCCGCAGCAGTATTTATGACAGCTTGCGGTGCACAGGAACAAAAAACGGAAGCACCTAAAACAGAAGAGACGGACATTCTTCGGGTAGCCAGCTGGAGTCAGCCAATTACAGAGCAAACTAACTTGCTGGTAGATGAGGAAAAAGGGTTTTTTAAAGAAAATGGCTTGGATGTTACTGTCATTCCTGGAGCTGGCGGAGGAGATGCGATTAAAAATATTCTCTCCGGACAAGCAGATGTTGCTTTTACTGATCCCGGCTCATTATATTTTGCTTTAGACAAAGGTGAAAAATTGAAAGTCATGTATAATGTCTATCCTCAAAACGTGTTTAACATTGTTTCACTTAAAGAAAAAAATATTACAAAACCTGAAGATCTAAAAGGCAAAACGATTGGTGTATATAGCCTGTCAAGCGGAACCCGCCAGAACCTGCTTGTGATGCTGAATCAAGTCGGCCTCTCCGAAAAAGATGTCAATATTGTTGAAACAGGCCTTCTAAACTTTGCACCTCTCATGCAGGGACAAGTAGATGCCACAGCAGCAACTGACACTGGACTTGTCGTTGGTAAACAAAAAGGCTTAGGTGACGTTAATGTATTAGAAGTAAAAGATTATTTAAATATTCCAAGTGATGTTTTTGTCGTAACAGAAAAAACCTTTGAAGAAAAGAAAGACGAACTGGAGAAGTTTTTAAAAGCTTATCAAACGAGCACCCAGTGGATGATCGATAACCCCGAAGAAGCAGCTTCTTTAGCAAAAGAATATGCGATTGACGGGAAAAATGAGGAGCAAAACCTAGAAATCATTAAGCTTCGCAATGCATCAAGCATTTCAGAACTAACAGAAGAGCAGGGATTGGGTGCACTTGATGCCGCTATCTTGCAGCAGGGTGCAGACACGTATCAAAAACTAGGCTTGGTTGAAAATAAACTCAATATGGAAGAGGTTGTAACAGAGGAACTGCTTCCTACAAAATAATGGAGGACAATATGGGGAAATTTCAAGGGAAAGTTGTCCTTGTCACAGGGGCTAGCCGGGGAATTGGCGCTTCTATTGCTCGTGCTTTCGCAGCAGAGGAAGCATCTGTCGTCGTCAATTACCTTCAAAACAAAGAGGCCGCCGAACAGGTTGTGGCATCCTGTCTGAAACTTGGCGGGGATGCCTGGGCCATTCAAGCTGACGTCACGTCTGAAAGCGCCGTACAAGAATTGATCGAACGGGTATTGTTAGAAATGGGGAAAATTGACGTCGTCGTCAATAATGCTTTTACACCGTATGCCTTTAATCCTGATGAGCGTAAATTAGCCTGGGAGCTAAAATGGGAAGATTACCAGAATCAAATTGATGGGGCTTTGCGTTCCACTCATTATATGTGCCAGGCGGTTCTTCCCTTTATGAAAAAACAGAGTCAGGGAAGCATCATCAACGTGACCAGCAATCTCGTTGAAAGGCCTATTGTCCCCTATCATGAATACAACACCGCGAAAGCGGCACTACAGGGGTATAGCCGTAATTTAGCAGCAGAGCTCGGCCCTTTCGGCATTAGGATCAACTGTGTCGCACCGGGGCTCGTATATCCTACGAGTGCCAGCAAATATACAAAAGAAGAGGTGAAAGAAATGATTATTGCGCAAACGCCCCTTCGCAGAATTGCGCTTCCAGAAGATGTGGCTGGGCCGGTTTTGTTTCTAGCTTCTGATTGGAGCAAGTTCATGACGGGGCAGACCTTGTTTGTGGATGGTGGCTTTGTGATGTAATGCCAGTGTTTATAAAAACATGCTATTAGCGTTTATGTGTTATCATTCTGGACAATACAAGTATTCACCATGTGAAACTCCGCCAACACTTTTGGGAAAAGAATCGGCAACGTCTGAAATTTGTTTTTCTGTCACCCTCCGTCCTTAGCTAAACTTGATGGAAGGTGTGTGGAAATGGCTGAAGAAAACCGTCATCCATAATGTTTTTTCGGTAGTGCCCAGAAAATCGTGCTGGCGGTTCGCCTTTTCTCGGCTTTGGCCAAGATCGATCAGCTGCTTAAAGTAAATTCACTTGCTGGAACTCCGGGCGTTTCCTTATTCAAAACAATGTGTTTGGTATGTCAGAAGCGGCAGAAGCAGCCGCGAAAGAAATGGGCTTCAATGCACGCAAAGGAGTAGATGACAACCGAGTTTACACAGGTGTATTTACATCGCTTGAGTCTGCAGAAGAAGCGCGGGCGCTTATTAGCGTTGAACATGGCTGCAATCCAAAAATTAAATCATACAGTGCATAACAACAAAGCCCGTCTACTCCTAACGAGTAGACGGGTCTTTTTTATTGCCAGTGTTTCGGCCAATTTTTAATTACTTGACTCGGATTTTTAGGAGCTACATCATAATCTTCCCATGTATTATTTTTAGGGTTGAACACTAAGTCATGAAAATACCAGGTACCATCAGAATTATCATAGCTTGCTACCTGGAACTCGTTCTTTGAAATACGCTTTGCGCGTTGTGTATAAGCTGCGTCAATGATTTTAGTCAATTCGCCGTTTTTCATGTAGTACCACTGAGCTTCTTCTACATTTGAGCTACCAGTTTCAGCAACTGCTAAGATATCTGGCTGTCCTTTAACACTTGATGGGTAGACATGGACCATTTTTCTTGTAGCGGGAAAAAGCAAATTAGCGCTGTAATGATGACTTTAGACGTCATATCAAAGCCAAACCATAGAATAAACAAGGGAGCCAAAGCG
>Ga0115846_100964_pt1 | contig 13908 bp, 14 predicted proteins | sample InSIn5gowninarea_2_FD_83860 | JGI IMG/M metagenome (GOLD analysis project Ga0115846, IMG submission 83860)
AGTTCGATAGGAAGAGATAGCATCCCCGACCTTGAAGCTACCCGGAACATCCATCCATACATAATACTGGGTACCGATGTTGACAGTGCGCAACTCGAGGTTGCCGATGACGAGGATCTGATTTCCCGTAACGACAATGGCTGCAATCCCGAACATGCTCTGCAGCGCAAGACGCACAAGGCGCAGTTTGCGCTTGGTGTGTATGAGCTGGGCGTCAGCTATATGCATGGCTGGGGCGTGCGACAGGACAAGCCGCTCGCGGTGCGGTGCTTCGAGGTTGCGGGGAACTGGGGCGATGGCGATGCGTTGCTGGAGGCCGGGTTCTGCTATACGGAGGGGGTGGGGTGTAAGAAGGATCTGAAGAAGGCGGCGCGATTTTACAGGGAGGCGGAGAAGAGGGGGATGAGTGTGGCGGGGAACAGTTGGTACGTATCACTGTAGTGAGGACGTCTGGGGAAGTGATGTAGTTGGCTAACAGGCAATGCAGGATTTACAAGGAGAAATACATGGACAAAGACGACGACTCTCGATCTGGTCGCTCTGCGGACACGAAGAGCAACACTTCCTCGAAGAAGAGGGACAAGAGTCGCTCAAGGGCGTTCTTTGGCAGGAAGAAGTCGTCCGCTTCTTAGTCTGCTCGGTCCAAATCCGACGCTGACCGCTTAATGTTCTGCACTAGGTCGGTTTGGGTATATAATACCTTCTCTACTGATCTCGTCCGTTTATACTGCGTTGTCTATTTTCGCAAGCATTTCCAGGACATCGGGTTGCATAATTAATGGCATGGATTGGGGGACATTTCTTCAGAAGCATTCACGGGGCGTTTCTTCACTACGGAAAAAGGCGTTGTAGTGCTGTGGCTTTCCAGTACGTCTTGTACGTGAAGTGGAGGTCTCTTGCGCAGAGAGCTTCTTGTGCGCCTGGGCGTGTTGCATTCACCACGGTTGGCATGGGCGGCCTTTCATGACGTAATGCTTGTATGTTTATGTATGATGGGAGATATCCTGTAGCTATGGTGTCGGTGGACAATTGAAGGATGCACGAACTCTGAAGCTTTTCCCGATCGCGGTTCGTGACTTTGCTGTCGTTTGTCCTGGGACTATTAGACCCGCCAACCCGAGAGGATAACTGGACTTGGTATCACTGGCCGGCAAGCCCAGCTGGTAAGCGCCTGTAGACTTAAGGCGGCCTGCGGCAGTCATGAACACCGTGCAGAAAGTGGACGTAAGAGGTATGGCCGTCGTATGAGTTAACCTCGACAGTATTTGAATCGGAAAAGATACGAATGCGATTTTGCCCTAGTATATCGCACAGAAAGCGGGAAGGAGACGAGTATATCAGGTTGGTTTTCGCGTTCGAGAAGGTGATGTTGAAGAAGCAGTTTCTCGCACGATAACGAGATGAAGGACGAGATACATGTCAGGAAGCTGTCGTGACTGCTTGCACGTGCTTTGTAGGATATGGGGATCCCGTACGAGATGTCGGAGCTGTTCACACGGACCACGGTTCTCACGCCATAATTATCTTGAGGGAAAGGGGTCGCCACCTTGTCTCCGGTCTCAGCCACTGACTGGGCAAGTAGATTGAAATTCGTCCATGTGTGTTGTTAGACACCTGACTGGGCGCAATCCCTTCGGACTGAAGAGCTGGGATGGAGGATACGGGAGCTTTCAGCTGTTCTTCTTTGGAAGACCGGTGCAACGCTACGCCTGGCAAAGTAGCTCAGTAGAACCAGCCTTGTCCAGGGTGGTCCTTTATTGAGTGGGACAGGATAGCTGTCGAGATACGGGGTAAGCTGCAACCCCGTACATCGGGTTCCGCCGTCATGGATGCGGCTCCCGAGTCGCGTCTTTCGACGCTTATAGATGGTACATACGCATGTCAACATCGGTACCCAGTATTATGTATGGATGGATGTTCCGGGTAGCTTCAAGGTCGGGGATGCTATCTCTTCCTATCGAACTAGTACAACGGACCGATTCCCGGTCTTCGGAATGCCACATGGGCGACGGCAAACCGTCGTGAAACGTATTTCAACATGACGATACTCGTATTGTACTTGTACTGCACTGCTCTGCACAGCTCTGCTCAGCTCTGACGAGTAACGACAGGTGACACCATCTCCATCCAGTCCAGTCCAGCACAGCACAGCACAGCACAGCACGACACGGGCACTCACGGGAATTGGCCATCCATGATCCCGCAGGATTCTAGAGCCAGGTCTTTCGTGCAGGGGAAGACAAGCCACTCTGGCCCGGCCGAGGATCGCTACCTCGTAGGGCCCATGTCATGGACATTGTGCCATGCGCCCCGCCCCCCCCAAGTCTGCAAGCGATAGCGCGGTCATTCGGTTCTCTCGTGAGAACCGGGTAACGGGATCAAATAATATACAACTATACGGGTACGGTAAGAGTTGTGCGCCTTCTCATGATGCTGTCCCAAGAATGCCCAACACTCTCCCAACATCGCAAGCCCCCACGTCCAGATTCAGCTGCACGAGGAAAGTCTACTTCTAAGGGAGAGCGAGGCCGCGTCTTATCTGCCATTTCCAGACCTGCCCGCTCCCAAGCCTCATCCGAGTCCTGGCACTCTTCCCTGCCGCAGTGTCAAGGAGCGATAAGACACCGTCAACCCTTCTCTCTTCTCTGTTCTCTCCTCGCCACTGCACCTTCAGCTCCATCTTCTCCTGTTCACTTGGTCGTGCCTACGTGCTTCCTCGTCGACTCCGACTCCATCCCGCGTCATTTTCGTCCTAGTCCTCGTCCTCGACCACCAATCTCCGGGAGGCAACAACTGCCCAACCATGAGCCAAGCCCCAGTCTTGTCCTCCTTCGATTCGCGATATCACGCCGGTACCATATACTGCCAGGCGATTCTTGCTTAAGTCCGTATCGCGCTCACCCCTCCTCGGAGGCGGTGGGCCAAGTCGAATGATGCTGCTCCCCTACGAAGACCGCGGGCCCATGGACGTCGTAGCCAGCCTCCTCAAACGAAGTATCGATGCGTCCGCGCCGCCAGAAGCGAGAACAAAGGAGGAGAACAATCCTACTTTGTTGGTGAGCTGGTGGGCTACCGGGTTTGCGTTGGCTGTCATTGCGATCCGTCTGGCTGGGCGCCTAGTACGCAACAACCATTTTTTTCGCGAGGACAAGATAATGGCACTGAGCATTATACCCCTTCTGGCTCGTATGGCATTAGTCCATGTGATCATGATCTGGGGTACCAACAACGCGGTTGGAGACTTTGACGCGCAGGAAATCAGAAACAGGTCCATCGGCTCTCGACTAGTGCTTGCCTCGAGAATATCCTATGCCGCCTTGTAAGTGTCACTAGCCATCGTCCTGTCGCGGAACTAACACTTCGCAGCATCTGGCTTGCCAAGCTGGCAGTCTCCGAGTTCCTCAAACGACTTACAGACAGATTCTGGAACAAACGTTCTCAATATCTACTTCATGGCATCCGGATTTTCCTGGGCTTAACCTTCGTTGGCGTGATAATAGCAACGCTCGCCGAGTGTCAGCCGTTCGACCACTACTGGCAGGTAGTGCCCGATCCAGGCCCACAATGTCGGCAAGGCTACGCGCAGCTTATCACTATGGGCGTTTCAGACATCGTTACGGACGTTCTTCTGATAGTCTTTCCGATACCGATTGTCATCAGGTCCGCGATGCCGCTCAAACGCAAGATCTCCCTCGTCGCCCTTTTCAGTTTATCAATTCTACTCATTCTGATCACGGCGTTGCGCGTCCCGGCCGTCATCGCCCACCACGGACGACAGCAATACCGCACCGTGTGGGCATCTGCAGAAATCCTTGCAGCAGCCGCAGTCTCAAATGCGATCGCGCTTGGCTCCTTCTTGCGGGATCGGGGTGTCAAGAAGACAAAGTACAGATTTGGCTCAACTACAGACAGCATGGATCGACCGCAGGCTAGTCGTCGACCAACCTTGACCCAGTGGGGAAGCGATGAGGACCTCGTACGCGACATGGGCTATGGCTTACATCCAGAGCTTCGTGGAGTTCCGAACTTACCCCGTGCTCCTCCAGCAGCTCTACCAGCAGGAAATGGTATAGAGAGACGTCGTTCCTCCCTTCACGACAACTGGCAGTTTCCCAAGGGTGAGGAAGTCAGAGACAGCGAGGACTCGGATTTAAAGATGCAACCATCGGCAGAACCAATGCCAGGTCCGCGACAGGTCGTTGCTTCACCCTCACCGAAGCGAAACGTGTCGTTCTTCGATGCGGGCGGCCTTCTAGACGACGATGACTCCCGGTCAAGCACGATAGCTCCATCAGCGTCAAGCAACATCAGTGCACAAGACTTTGCGAGCTCTCGGAGAGGGTCCCGCGCTCTCCTATCCGACTTAGGAGGGCTTCTGTCGCCAACACGATCCCAGCCACAAAGACAGTGGCCCTTGAAAGAGGAGGAAGACGTCGAGCTAGCCTCACAAGAGGCGTTGAAACCACCCGCGTCTTCAACGAATACAACACACGCTCCAGTGGGTGTACCGGTTCCACGTATGAACAGACAAGACACCGACCTTTCTCTGCAGGACGCCGGTGGCTTGCTTAGCGATCCGGAGCAGTCCATACCGCAATATCCGCATCGCTCCTCACTACCCCATTCACCGCCGCGGAACTCACCTAATTTCTCCCTCCCACGAAATGTACATTCTCCCCCGCCACTCGGCACGTAAATGCACGAACACGATGCTCGAATCTCCCGAGCGAAAACAGGCGGCGCTCATCAACTGTCAGTACGTGAAACGCCCACGTATCGCTCGAAGAAGCCGTGGGGGAAGCCGTGTATTTATATCCCTCTGTTTTGTGTGTGTGTGTGTGTGTTTGGTTTGCAAGATATCCCTGGATGCGACGGAAAATTTTTTCCACGACTTACGGCTACACGACCTTTCTGTTTTGGGCTGTCTGGCGTGCAGCGAGCGCGCCCGCGATGTTTCTACGATGGTTCGGTAGAGGACACGTTGCACGTAGGGAAAAAGGCCTTGTCTAATTCGCGCCACGTAGGCTATTATATAGGACCGAGCATTCAAATACAGTGGCTTCGATAGCCCCCAAGCTATACCCCATCCATACAGTGAGACTATACGCCGGCCAACCCCACAACGCCCCTATAAATATGACTTAGCCCTTTGTCTCCCTCCTCATCCTCCTCCGCTTCCGCGCATTAGCCCTCACTGCATCCTCGGTCAGCATATCGACCGGCAGTTCAAAGTCTCGCCGACCCATCTGCGGTACCGGTTTCCCAAACGCGAGCGTGTTCCGTCCGTGCCGCTGCTTGCCCAACGCTTGAGCCCGCAGGTGCGGCTTATCAAAGAACGACCTGAACGGCTTGTCCGGCGCGAGAGGCAGGAGCGGTTCCAGTGCGTTGGCCTTCCGTTTCGCTCCGGAGCCTGGTCGTTTGGTCAAGCTGGCTTTGGCCTCCTGCTGTAACTGACGGGCGGCCCAGGCGTCCATGTCGCTGGACGGCGGAGCGGCGTCTGTGTCGCTGTCGAGGCCGTCGTCTTCGGCACCAGCTTCGCTGTCCTCGTCGTAGTTCTCTTCTTCCCTGGCAAGCCTCTCCTCCTTCTCCAACCGCAGCCTCTTCTCTTCCTCCTTCCAGATCCGGAACTTGTCGACCAGCGCGTCGACCTCGCGCACAAAGTACTGCCGCTTCGGCTCCCACAGCTTTCTGTCGCCGTCCGTCACGCCTGTGACGCCCATGACCTTCAGCCAGTCGGGACCTTGGAGACCGTCTAGCAACCGCTCTAGTTGCACCTTCTCATGTTGTGCCCGCTCTTTCTCAATGTTCCGCAGTTGCTTCTCTTTGCGCTCGGCGCGGCGATGTGCCTTGAGATAGTAGCCGTCCGCGAGAGGGTCGACGGTGATGGAAGACGCATGGGGGAGAAGAGTTGTAAAGTCGATTGGCGTTGCACCATTATAGTGGGCGTTTGACTTCTGCGGTGACGGATGAAGTGAGGTGCCGTTGACAGAGGCTCTCCGCGTGTGTGTAGGCCCTAGTTGGTGAGGTAGAGTCTCCGTACGCGCTGCTTTCGCCGGCTTGATAGGCTCGTCGACGAGATGGATTGGGGTATTCGGACTGAGAAACTCGGGAGTCTTCGGAGCATCATTGATAATGTCGTCGTAGTTCTGGAAGTAAATCGATAGCTCGCTCTTGAGTCTGGAGCCCCCATCCTGTGACCTCAGCGTGCGCTTGTCTTCTGGCTTTGACGGCTGCAACTGACTTCCCGCAGCGCTGCCAGTCTTGCCTCCTATTCTGCTCGGCTCGGATGGGTGTGAGAGGTAATCCTCTTGGTGTACATCGAGGTGCGTCTGCACGCCATTGGTGGTTTGCAGCAAGCCCCCATTCGGCTGTGCAAGTGTGAGCTTCGTCGGCGGTCTCGGGAGGGGAGCGTCGCGGTCGCTGATCTCATCCGCGCCTCGAGCCTGGTCGCGTGTGCGTTTTCTGCTCGTGCGATGTGCGGCCTGAGGGATCCTGACCTCAATCAACGGCAATGACAATGGCTGCGGTTCTTCCGCCTGCGATGACTTGTCGCTCGCTTGGACTTGTTGTACGGTCGGCGCGGTTGCGGTTGCGGTCGCGGGACGCTGAGGCTGGGCCTTGAAGCGCCCTCTGGCGGATCTCAATGGACGCATGAGAGTGACCATTCCGTGCACTTTTCCTCAGGATCATCTTTCTGGGTTGTGCTTCACTCTTCGGATCGTGACTGGGTCCGGGAATGGGTTTGTTGCTGATTCAACGGGCAAAGGAAAGCTACCGCAATCCAGGTGTCTCAAAGGGGCCGTACCGAAGGGAAAGGCTTGAACGCAGGGAACAGCACTGTATCGTCACTCCCTCTCCGTACTTAAAACAAGCAAGATCAATCACGTCTCAGTCACTTCTTTCGATAATTCTTCGAAGAATATCCTCGACAAGGTCGTTACACCAACCTTGGATCCATGACCGGCCAAACATTCGGTGGTCTCTATCCTGTATTGCACACGTCTTGTCAAGCACTTCCTTCGCTACAGCATTGCCTTTTGCAACTTTGCGTGTTATCGTCATAAAGCTTGTGCCATTGACAGCGATAATCAGTTCCGGCTGGCACATTTCCTAACAGAGAGCCCACCGCTTTTGGCCGCATGGCTATTGTCACTTTTACTTACTTTCGTGTCCTGATTTTCGGAGAGCATTCTTCCGCAATTTAAAGGTCTTTGGTAAGTGCTCCGCTTATTAAAAATCCTGGTCTCTAATCAAGTTCACAAGACAACGGTTGCTCGCTTGCAAGCACAGATTTGGGCCAGTCTTCCAGACGAGCAATCTCGTAAACGTAACCTGGACGCTTCTCCCTGGCAGGTAGCACGTTTACGGAAGGAGAACATACGAGCGATCAGCTCGTTGATACTTTGCCTACGTTGCTTTGCACATCAGCACGCATCGATGGATACATAGCGACCTTAATAAAAACTTCCAAGGCTTGGAGATACGGGTGGTTGATTGACAATTGGTTCCTAAGACTGCTTCGATGCGGTCTTCTGCTGCCTAACACCGCTTCACGGCCTACCAGACAGGACGTGAAGCGTACCACAGAATGTCTAGACCTTGACGCTAGGAGTTTTTGCCCGCGGCTGCCCCCAAACACTCGGAAATTTCGGGAGAAGCAGCTGGTGACAGGCAACGGCAAGACATTGTTGATGACAATAGAAACGTGGGCCGTGCATTTCGGATACGATTCGATGGGTTACTGTGCCCTAAATTGTGCTATTTATGGTGCTTTTAGCGTACTTTACAGCTGCAGCTAATTAATCTCGATTTGCTGCCTTGGACCTGGGACTGCTAGGCTTGGTTACAACGAAGAAAGATTGGTGTATTGTAAAAGATTAGTCATGTGAGCTTTTGCCCCAGGCATACAAACGTCGAAGAATAGCACAGGATGTGAAGTTTCCACTTGTTTATGGGTGTGCTCCTGAAGGTCGCTGGAGTACTTGGTACATGAAATAACTCTAAATCACCACTATCGAGTCGATATGCCAGCATAGATACATCTCATCACGTGTTATCCTTACAGTCTAACCAATCTTACATCCAGTACTGTACAGAATAAACGTTACATGGTGAAACGCCCAGCCTACGGGCCTACAAGACGTAGCGGAACTGCAGTCTTGAACGGCCATCTGCTCCACGATTCCAGAAATAGAAGCATATCGACAGTCGAGAGCCTCAAACCGAGTATCACCTCTACATCCCATTGATATTGATCCTCGTCTTCGCCTCGTCGCTTCGTTGTTCTCGTTGTGAGGACTTCGCCCCGCGCGTCTCTTGCGACCGCAGCGCTTTCCCACCCAGACCTCCAGGCCAACGACACTGATTACGATTGCGACCAGACACGCAAAACTCCATCACCTACTACAAAACTTTCTAGCGGCACCATGGGAAGACGCAAGATACAGATAAAAGCCATACAAGATGATAGGAACAGATCAGTGTGAGTTACCTCAGCTGGGCGATATGGAATCATGGACTAATACCACTTACAGCACCTTTCTCAAGCGCAAGGGCGGTCTCTTCAAGAAGGCGCATGAACTGTCCGTCCTCTGCCAGGTCGACGTCGCTGTCATAATCTTTGGTCACAACAAGAAGCTGTACGAGTTCTCCTCGGGTGACATCAACGAAACAATAGGACGCTTCCAATATGTCAGTAACTACATGCCTTCTCAAACCCTTTCGAAGTCGACACAGTAGAGATGCTACTTTGGCTACATTAAGCGACTGATTTGATGGTATCATGAAATCTTTGAGCGATGCTGACTTTGCATAGTATGGTGGCGCTCACGAGCACAAGGGTCCGGAAGACTTTACGGGCAAAAAGGACGGCGACGACGATGATGAAGATGAGGAGAACTTAGAGGAGGACCGGGGACAAGATTCGCAATCGCCACCGCAGCACGCCATGGTACCTCCTCACATCCAGAACCAGCCCCCATATCAACATATGCGACACCATACACCGTCAGCTTCCCCCCCAATGACACAAAATGGCATACCAAATAATTTTCGCCATGCTTCCCCGCAGCCTCAGAGCCTTTCGAGGCCCGCGTCGCGAGCGCATATGCGTCGAACGAGCTCTAATCTAGCGCCACCACAACAACATCATCAGCAACAACAACAACCGCAACAAGGGCCACCCCCATCAAGTTATGCATACATGCCGAATCCGCCCATATATAACCCTCAGGCTGCGGCGGGAATGCCAGTACGAGGACAACCAGGACAGCCTCATCCTCCGCAACATCAGTACACCCACCCGCCACCACATGGACCTCATCATCCATATGCACAGCATCCACAACATCCCCAGCATCCTCATGCACCACCTCCGCAACATCCCCAGCATGCTTCGCTGCAGCAGGCGTACGCACAGGAACAGAGGAGATCATCAATGCCTCCAAATTTCCCACCGCAACAGCAAGAGCGCCGACCAGGTTCTGTTCCAGTCTCTTCCTCTCCGCAGCCTGAGCATAATAATTTCCAGAGCCCGCCTCCTCCGCAACCAAAGCCTTTGCCGGCTGCAGCAAAATCCCACAGCATCTTCACGCCTATTGACGATAGCCGGTCTCTACTAGCTCAGCATTGGGGAAGTTCTAGTCACGCGGAAGTCACTAGCAATCCAACAGCGACTAAGTCCGATGGTGGGCCGCGGGCACAATCAATCGATGTCGCAAGTATGAACCGTAAACAGGTGAATGGTAGACCCACGCCGCAACCTCAGCAGCCTCAGCAATATCAACCTCCACAACCCCAGCGAACCTCCTCCACGTCATCAGTGCCTACGATTCCTCCACCGAGCCGGACCAACAGCATACAAGCCAAGCCTAGACTGAAGGTCCAAATTCCAAGTGAGGCTTCCGATGGCGGTGAAACGACTGGAGACGCATCGCCCAGGGAGACAGCAGCGACGGCTACGATGACTCCAGTACGAGCGAATGGGGAAGGGCCTGTCGTTCTTCCACCGCCGTCTCCTAGTGCAAGTGCCTTGCTCAGCGCTGGTGCTAGCGGTCCACCCAACCCTTTTGCTCGGCCAGCTCCCCCATCGAACAATGCGAATTATAACAACAGGAACGAGATGGAGACACCAATTTCTGCGCTACCTAGTCGATTTGTATCTGATCAGCTTCTTCCCTCACCATCTAGCTTCTACCCGGAATGGGGTTTTGGCAGGCAAGATAACATGCTCCCGAGCCCTCTGACATTCCAGACTCCTGTGGCAGCAAATGGGTCGAGCTTCAAGGAGCAGGATGAGGCAGATCGCAAGCGGAAGATTTCAGATGGGTCTGATGGCGTCCAGGGCAAACGTGTTAAGACTGAGTCATGATTCTGTCCAGTCCGGAAGCCATATTTCTTCGTATCTCGGGGCTTTTGCTGCCTGTGGTGTATTCAACTCCATCTCCATTTTTCTTATCCCGTCTTCTGGTCGCTTTCTGGATGTGAGCATGAACTGTTGGCATGCCTCTTCTAGATTTAGGACCAATAGTTCTCTGATGGATTGTGTTTCTTCTGACCTTGGCGAAGACCCTCGTGGGCATCACTCTTCTTTCTACTGGATACCCGCGTAGGCCACGTCTAATACGCTCGCTTTGCATAATTATTGATATGGTTCGAACATTTCAAACTTTGCTCCTTTCACTTCAGCTTTGCCCCTGCTTATGGAAGAAGAGCTGCAACGGGAAATTTGGTCAAAACCTACGATTGTTTCCCTCTTCCTCCTCCAGTTGTCAATTGAGCGAATGGCAAGTAGGCCTTGGGTGCAGCATAGCGTAGAAAGCGTTGGGTGACAGCTGTGCTCGGCAGTCAGGAAGTTTTAGTAATCCAAAAAATCGTCGACTTCTCCGCTGCAATTTTTGCTACTCTCTTGATGGGATTATGTCGAACCTAGTTGCTGTACATGAACCAGCACATCCAGTCACGCCACCATATGCTACGACGTCAAGGGACGTTGCCTTGTGACCATACGTCCCGCATGAACTTAGTGACCTGCACGACTGAGCAGTGGACGGTAAGGGTAAGAATATGCTCTTCCACGATCCCTCTCAGCTCTGGATACCTCGAAATATTGGGGCATTTTTACACCGGGCATGAAGGCGCAGCAGTAGAGCTCGCAGCCCAGCCACGCAGCCCGAATCAATACTCGCAAGAGCCGCACGTCACATATCGGGCACCTAAGCCACGCCTCACATTGTACGGGAGCCTCAGAGCTTCATACTAGAGCTACAGTGCCCGTACTATGGCCTACAACAAGGGCTACAATCCAGACGCGCTTCCGGCGCATGCTGAGCCTGAGCAGGCAAGTGCCCCTCCACCCCTCCCTTCGACATGCTGTGCCCAAGGCTGGGTTACTCCTTGGGCATAGCTAACGAGCTGTTTAGGCCGCGCAGATGCTCTCCGGCGGCTCTCAATCATCCAGACCGCAACCTCCTCGGGGTTCCTACCCGTCGCACGATCCCTACTACAACAAGCCCCCACCCCCAGCGCCAGCACAGGCCCAAGGCCGCCGCGACGACCGCTATGGTACAGAACCTGGAAGACAGGGAAGCTACAGCAGTAGCAGCTACGGCAGCGACCATCGCTATGACGACCGACAGCGTTACGACGGACGCGAACGATATGAAGAGCGACGCTACGATGACAGAGATAGGCATACCGCGCGCAATGGCGGCGGATACGGAAGTCCTCCACCACAGAGCTATGGCTTCCAAAGTCTAGGACCCCCTCCGTCAGCTGGTGCCCATGGACGGCCGAATTTGGCGGCGAGCCAGAGGCCTCCGCCTACCCCAGCTCCACCCCCTCCAAGGGATGGTAACGACAGGGACGCTTTGTGGCCGATATTCAAGGCTGTAGATAAAAACAGTACGTGTCTCCATCCTCAAGCACCGGACCGACGCATGGTGCAGAAGGAAAGCAGAGGTGGCCCAGACTGACGCAAGCTTACGTTGCAGATACAAGCCAATTGTCCGAAGCCGAGCTCAGTAGAGCACTGGTTAATGGTGATTGGACACCGTTCGATGAACACACGGGCAAGATGATGATAAGGCAACATTCTCCTCCTGCCACAGGCGATTGATCTAGTAACTAACATATACTCAGAATGTTCGACACGGATCGTAGCGGCACGATATCTTTCGACGAGTTCTGCGGGCTTTGGTCCTTCCTGGCCGCATGGCGCGGCCTCTTCGATCGCTTCGACACCAACCGCTCCGGCAAGATCGATTTCAACGAGTTCAGTGATGCTCTCATAGCGTTCGGGTATCGCCTGAGTCCACAGTTCGTTCGTTTGCTGTTCAACACGTACGATCGGCGGAACGAGCGTGAGATCAGCTTCGATCTGTTTGTGCAGGCGTGCATTAGTCTGAAGAGGATGACGGATGTGTTCAAGAAGTATGACGAGGATAGGGATGGGTACATTACCCTGAGCTTGTGAGTCGCACAGTACTTCCCACTTGCCATAGACAACTACTGACTGTTCGCCTGAAGCGAGGAGTTTCTCACAGGTGCGCAGGCGCTCTTCCTATTCAATTCAATATCCGCTGTCACTGATAACGGCCTCTATTAGAAATCTTGCGCCAAGCACTATAGATTTCGTCCTGAAAGCTCGGATACTATGTCGATTTTCATGAAAAAGGGGTTATTGCTTCACGGCAGAAGAAGGGGCCTCACGAGTGCAGTGCTGCGACTGTGCTTGACGACTTACGACGGCCGGCCCTGCATGCGGCAAGCTGCGTGATCTGCGACGATCAACTCAAAGATCCCACTTCTTGTCGCTGGGACAAGGCAACGGAGAGTGGTGCACACGCGTTCTCCGGGGGTTGTTCGAGTTCTGCATATCGGGACATGCAGTGTACCATCTACGAGCTCAATGTTTAATGTCAATCCTTGAACCTGCTCCATTCGTATACGTCTTCCCCCACGACATGGTACTATGTGACGGTGTGCTATCGCTGACAGGCCGCTTGACTGCAAAGAACTCCCGCTTCGCTACTTGCCTAAAAGGTAGCTTCCAGCTTGACTTACAGGCTCATGCAGGGGTGTAATCAACACCACCGTCAGAAGTAGGGTGGGCCGTAACGTCCAAGCTGGCGAATGAGATGGCCGCTATTTGCCTGGTGACGAACATCGACCAGGTTGCAGTGAAGTATTATCATAGGTCTTCGTAGGAATCACTGGTACGCAGAATGCGAATCCGATACTAAAGGAGAAGCGATGACCCGATTTCAGTGACAAAATGCCTGGTAGTGGACCGCACCCTCTCAACGGGAAGGGAGAGTATTAGTGGTTCAGCAGTTGTGATTGGGACTCAGTAACAGTTGGTTGCAATCGGTGTTTTGAGGGTCAAAGTCAGGGACAGAATGCAGCTCATACGTGAGTTGTAGCTCTGTCGCGAGTAGTCGAGCACCGTAAGATGTCACCCAAGTGCCCAGCACGTAGCTGTTTCCGTAATGCGAAATGACCTCGTTAGGACACTCGTACTAGCAATGGCTACCATACTTGGCCTTCCATTTTGGTGTGGGTATGGCTCAGTGATCCTGCATTAATCCGACAAGTTAAACCAGCCATAATCGCGTCGACGCATTACTCCAACCCATCGACCCACAGTTTGTAGTACTGCCGGACTGTGTGCTGCATTGGATAGGCGGACTTGTCATGAAGTGATGCGGGTGCCACTTTCGCAGTGCTGGTGGCCTCCCTAGACAGGAGGACGCAGTAGTGTGAGGTAAATATTGGGAGATGGACGAGAGGAAGATATAGATAGCAGGGGATGATGAGAGAGAGAGGGACTCGAAAGTAAGTAAAAGTGACAATAGCCATGCGGCCAAAAGCGGTGGGCTCTCTGTTAGGAAATGTGCCAGCCGGAACTGA
>Ga0115846_100966_pt1 | contig 13845 bp, 19 predicted proteins | sample InSIn5gowninarea_2_FD_83860 | JGI IMG/M metagenome (GOLD analysis project Ga0115846, IMG submission 83860)
TACGGTACCTGGGGCAACGAAGTTTCCTTGATTGGTCCCGCAAGATTCGAGATAGAAAGGAAACCCGATTCTCTCCGCCCTCCCAGGAATAAGCACTGGTCCATGCTCTTCACCAAGTACAGTCTCGTCGTAGACGGGATACTGACGGGATCGGCCACGTTCACAAGACGAGGATGGCAGATGTACCTCGTGGCTATCTTCCTCCCGTTAGCGTCAGGTACGGCGCCGGCAGCGAAGGGGACGATCCTACAGATGTGCCCGGCGAGCCAGCGTACCGAGGCACTGAGTGCAATCAGTTTGGTCGAAATGATGGCCAGGCTGTCTACGAGTGAGACTCCGCTCGTGATTCTGCCTTTGCCTCTGGATACTGACGGGTTATATAGCGCTCGTTTTCGGGCTCGTGTTCTCCGCGTTCGCCGCGATAGGGCAGACACACTTGGTGTTCACCTGTAGTGGCGTGAGTTCATCCCCGTGCTGTCTTGTACGAAATTCAGTCTGACGTGACTCTCAGGCCCTTGCATTGTTTGCGTTTTGTATCATTGTGTTCTCGAGATTTCCACCCTCGGGAAGCAAAAGATTAGACAGCGAGGACGACAGCGACGGTGCATGAAAGACGTAATTACATAGATGCACTTTCATACAGTCCACCCTAAAGACATGTCTCGGGCACACACGTCGCATAGAAAATATCGAACGAGCACCTAGATTACCAGCGAAACACCGGAAAACAGGCTTTCTACAGTTTGATTCTCCGCTTATCTTGAGCTTGCCCGAGAAGTCCCAGCATCGTAGATTTGGCCACAATTGAGCGAATTTATAGATTACCTTTTTCGCCAGGCTGGAGGCATTTGCGACGAAGCTTACTTGTTTTCTTCCTTTCGGTGCGTGGTCAGACTTCGCGCAGAGACACATGTTCCCTCACTCCTTCAAAGCCTGCGCCCTTTCTTCCAGTTTTGCGCCTTCCACGTTTGGGTACGAGATGAACATCTCCTCACCACGCTTGATGTCCTGGAAAGCATTGACGACAACAGTCGGAGACTCTTGAAAGGTTCAACGCGCATTGGGTTATCAGCCATAGTTACAAAACTACAGCGGAGACTCCATCATACAGGCACTCTCCGGAAATCTGGGTAGGCGCTCCAGACGTTGACTCCCAATACGGGTACTCTCAACCTCTAAGAAGACCCAAGCATCGAGTCGACGATCTGCGGATACATCTACGCCCGGTTCCTGGAGAGCGCGGATAGTGGCTGATGGTGCTGACACCTAGGGAAGATGGCCTGAAACGGACGGTGCTGTGGTCCATCGGGCAGCGCGACGAGCGATCAGAGTGTGACCCCGGGGGAAGGCCGAGATGGTCGTGATCTGTGGCGTCGGGAAAGTTGGAACGGACATCGGTGTAGTAGTAATGTGAGATCTTGTCATTTGAGATTGAAGGTCGCTCACCTCCTGACTGCGGGGGTGCACATGCAATTCACAATCAGAAAGATGTCAGAGTGTTATTGGGGTTCTAGTTCTGTGCTGCTCCTCCGACAACAGCGTCCTGTAGTTAGTAGAGATCTTTCCCACACACAGCTCGATGACATGAAGACGTGGTTCTTTGAGCGCAGAGTAGACTCTGCTGTTGGATGGCTCTAAAGTCGTGTCTCTACGCGTGTTGTGAATAATCGCAGAATGTCTAGGTCCAACGCACTCCTTCCTCCCTTCCAGATGAAGCTCGTCAACGCCGATCGTGTTCTCCATTATCCATGCATGACATACAGACCAGATCAATCCCGATCGCTCATTTCTCACCCTTTCCCTGCGCCAACTGCCAAGCCTGCTCCTCCATCTTCTTCGCCCACTCCCCCGCGTCTCCCACGCTCTTCCTCAGCGTATCCCATATCCCTGCCCCATCACTTCCGATTCCACTCGTGCTCTCCCTGTCCGCAGCTTCCTGCAATCGAGCCCGTTGGTCTGCCGTGCCGTCCGCGGCGTACGGGTTCTGCATGTAGCCTGGCGGGTGTTGGAGGCTGTGACGTCTGTCTTCCAGGCTCTGTGTTGCCGCGGGCTGGGCGGGCGAGGATACGGGGCCGAAGTTAATCGTTGTGGGCGTGTTGTGCTGTGGTTGAGCGGTTGATGTGGATTTGGTGGGTGTATAGGCAGAAGTGGGTGGTGGAATGCCGAATTGCGACGGAGGTCCTTGCTGATAAGTCGTGGTGGTGGTGTGTGTTGCGGTCACTGACGAAGGTGGTCCGCCTGGAGTCGCACCGGGCTGCGGCGGTGCTGGGCCATGACTGTAGTTTGTTGGTGCTGTGGGAGCTGCTGGTCTTGCTCCAGGCTGTGGTGGAGGTGGGCCGTCACTCGCTGCTTGTGTTGTGGTTGCAGGGACTGTACGTGTGGGTTGTGGAGCCGCTTCTTGGTCTGGTTCGGCTGTCTGTGGAGTAACTGCTGTGGGGTTGATGGGGGCATTCGAGTAGATGGGAATGGGAGGCATGTTGACGGGTCTTGGGAGTAGGAGCAGGGATCGGAGTAGGAGTAGGAGTAGGAGTTTGCGTACTGTAGGCACGGGAAGTTTGTGGAGCTCGATGGAGACTATGGAGTACGTTTCATCCAAAGGGGAGACATTCCGCACAGCCATGACGCAAGCGTACGCGACACGTAGTCACGTGAGTGAAGGACACTATCTTGTGTTGTAGCATCGTTCTGCATCTCTCTTGATAGGATACAGTGTAGTATCCGTCGTGTTTGTTCACTTGTGCCCTGACAAACAAAGCGAACTTGACGAGAGGCAAAGATAATCGCAGACCACACGCTGATATTATTGGAAATCTGCAATACTTCTGTCGCAGCAGCAGTCCGGAAGTTACATTGGGAGCACGTTGGATTGACCTCTGTTTGAACTTGTCGTACCGGCATGAAGAGAGCACCATGTGGTATTGGCGCATCACGCTCTGAGATAAAGCTTCAGTAGAGTTGCCGCAGAACCTAAGCTGTAATGGAAGCGTGAGGATAGTCATTCAGGAAGGGTGCGCAGAGAGCGAACAGTTCCGTACATGTCCTCAGAGTGCATCGTTCCATGATAGCAAGTAAGCAGTGCATCAGCTGATTCGTTCGGAAGCCGATAGATCGCTGCATCACAGTGAGGACGCCTGGTGTTTTGACTGTTTGCAGCCTTCGTTGGTCGCTTCACATTCGTACTTTCACTGGGTCCTTTCCAGAATGGTAAGACGCGTTTCGCTGCAGCAATCAATGCACTCTGCAGCACCAGATCATTCTGCTTGGAAAATCGGAGTTCGGTGTGCAATATCCAGCAGTTTTGAGTCAGAACGGAGACCGGAAGTTCTTCAGCCTTCCCAGATGGACCACAGCCCTGTCAGGTCATGTCGAGGTTGTTAAAGATGGAGGAGGAGGTACAGTCAGCATCGGAGTAGCGGCGTCTTTCAGACCGACCACAAAATATCAAACGAACAAGGTCGAACAAGTGTTTGATCGAGCTTGATCTTCTAACGATGACGATGACAATGACAGACAGAGAAGGGCGAGCTTCATCGGACCAGTGATGGGAAGGGTGACAGCACAGCAAGAAACTAAGAAGCTTTCCAAACGCTTATCCGAAAAGGCCGAAGCATTATTGAAGTCGTCGACCGCAGGGCCACGGGGTGAACCTTGCAGAGCGCAGCGGGAGGAGGAGGAGGAGGAGGAAGAGGAGCATGGACCAGTGCTTATTCCTGGGAGGGCGGAGAGAATCGGGTTTCCTTTCTATCTCGAATCTTGCGGGACCAATCAAGGAAACTTCGTTGCCCCAGGTACCGTCGTAAGCCATAAGCAGAGATGCACAGCCCTTGGCCGGCCCCCGCGGCATCTTGAAACACTGCCTGCCGACAACGATGCTGCATGCTAAGGTAATAACCACTTGATACTACTGTAGGTATTATTATTATCATCATCGACCGGCAAGCCGTGTTCGGGCCGCACTCGTAGAGAGAATACGGTACACGGCGTCGTTCGAATGTCTTTGAGCGTCGCCAAACTTTCTTTGTTGCTATGCTGCTTCGCTACCCGTATTCAGCTTCGACGTCGCTGGGTGAGGCTTGGCCGCAAATTACGGTAACACCTCTGCGGCGCCCCAACCCCCCCCCTTCCCAACTTCCAATCCCCCAGCTTCCCATCTCCACCGCCGTCGCAAGAGGACGCGTGGCCGGGCGATACAAGCTCTGTTTCCAAGGCGTCCCAGGGCTTCCCAGCCTGCGCCCGCAACGCTGTTATCTGGCTTACGGACGTCTGTCCAGGCAAGCCACGGGTCCCCATCGGCCTTAGCTCTTTTGGCTGTGAATGAGCAATCCGTGGGAATGTGCTTTCCGCTTGTCTTGGGCTGAGCATGGATGTCATGGCCTTCTTCGCTGCGGATGCGCCTGTTTCTATATTTCGTACATACTCCTACACATCTACATGGTCCCAAGTACTTGTCGTCTCAGCTGTGCATATACCGTTGTCTCCATAAAGAAGCGAGTCCTCGACCTTCGGAGAGGTTTCGCCCTGTCTTTCTGTTTATTTGAACAAAGAGAACTTCCTCCCTCCACCAATTTGTCCCCTTCCTCCGTCATCACTTTCCGTGACTTTCCTGCTTGAGCGTGTTCAATATGAAGTCACAAGTCGCTGCGCTGTTCGGCCTGGGTAGGAGAAATCAATCCCCCCTTCTTGCGGTCCGTCACTGACAATTGCCCTCGCTACAGCCTCCGTCGCTTATGCCCAAGTCGCTTCCTTCTCCCCCGGAAGCAATATCGGCTTCGGCTTGAACATCCCAGATGCCACCGTCTCCTCCGGCGGCAAGGACCTCTACTTTCAGTTGCAAGCGCCTACGAGTTACTCATGGGTCGCACTGGGCCAAGGCTCATCCATGTCGGGCTCCAAGATGTTCGTAATGTATACTTCGGCGAGCGGGAACAACGTCACCGTCTCCCCCAGGGACGGCCAGGGCCACAGCCTCCCACCAGTCGATGACACGCAAAAAATCGAATATCTATCGGGCACCGGAGTTGCCAATGGCATGATGACTGCCAATATCAAGTGTTCGTCGACATGTGAGATCGATTCAGGAATCTATGCTAACGAAATGCCAGGCACATCGTGCGGTTCATTTGCCGACTACTCCTCCAGCTCTGGCTCCTGGATATGGGCCGCCAAATCGGGAAGCGCAATCAACAGCGACGACGTCGGCGTCAGCTTCCAACAGCACAGCAACCAAGGCAATGCCCAGTTCGATTTCAACTCTGCAAAAGGCGGCAGCGCGGCAAACCCTTTCACCGCCGCGGGCAGCACAGGTGGCTCCGCTACTCGCTGTGGTAGTGGCAGTGCTAGTGGGAGTAGCACGACGGGCACTGCAACAACCGGGGGCACGACAGCATCTGGCACAAGCTCCGGAGGTCCACCAGCGTGGGTCACTTCCCGTTTCGGCACCAACGTACCCACCGGCAATCCATTCGGAAACTACGGTCGCCGACAAGCGCAGGAGGACGAGTCGTGCGATAGCGGCAGCAGCTCCGCAAACCTCGGCAACAATGGCGCACTCGCCGGTGGTTCTTCCAGCAGCTCCCAGACCATCCTCGTCGCCCACGGTGTCCTCGCCTGCCTCGCCTTCGCCATCCTCTTTCCCCTCGGCGGCATCATGATCCGCCTGCTCAGCTTCCGCGGTCTGCTCTTCGCACACGCCGGCGTTCAGATCCTTGCATACCTGCTTTTCATCGTCGCTGCAGGCTTGGGGATTTCCATGGCTGTCGGTTCACCATACGTAAGTCGCCCCCAATACAGACAACCCTTCGTTTTCTTTTGCTGACGACGATGATAGATTAACTCCTACCACGCCATTATCGGCATTCTCCTCCTCGTCCTTATATTCTTCATGCCCGCCCTCGGCGTGTTGCATCATAAGCTCTTCAAGCAATACCAGCGCCGCACCTTCTGGTCCTACGCGCACATCTGGCTCGGACGATCCGTAATCACGCTCGGCATCATCAACGGTGGGCTCGGCTTCCTCCTTGCCAACAACACGCGCTCCGGGCCCATCGCCTACGGTATCATCGCGGGCATTATGTGGCTTCTTTACATCACATCTGCAATTGTCGGCGAAAGGAGGCGCGCCCAAGTGCCTGCGGGGCCGCCAAAGTATACGGAGAGTCCGGTGGGGGGTCACAGTCCGGTGGCAGCCCCGAGAGAGACGAGGGAGTTTTATGGTCGGCAGTCAAAGTAGAGTGGGATGTGAAGTGATTTGAATGGCTCTGTACAAGTTCGAGGCGTTTGGTACAATGTGTGGATACCTGGCGGTTCGCCATTGCATGTTTTGGGGTAGCGAGGCATGACATTTTAGCGAATTAGATCTACGATGAACGAGAAGGCTCTATTGAGGAGTCGGACCATGCTGCACTCTCGACGCACGCGCTTTGTGAAGGTACCTTTGATGCCTTGACCTCAGCAAAGAAATTCCAACTGGGTGGTCGAGACCCTAAGGCATCATAAGTCTTGGCGGCGTTGTTGGATGTCACCGATGCCGACGACTTGTTTACCATCTCAACACACGCAAGCTCGCCATCCTCCGAACCATCGACCGCAAGACCCAAAAGAGTCACTACACGATACAGCAGAGGCTGCCAGAACGACCCAAATACAGCAAAGATGGCAATGGGAGAATCAAGGTCCGCATCCTCGCACACCCCCGCCAAAAGCACTCGGTTTTCCCCTTGTGCGCCGAATGTACCTGTAATAATAGGGGATACTGACTGGTGCTCGACTACAGACAGGAGTTGCTGGCCTGGCTCAACAACCTGCTCCAGCTCAACGTTACGAAGGTCGAGCAGTGCGGAACCGGGTACGGCTCTGAACACTAGGCAAGCGTAAAAGGAAGCAGCCCACTGATGCTGGGCATTGCAGAGCCGCACTATGCCAGATATACGACAGCATCTTCAGTAATACTCGTCCCTGGTCTGGGGTTTACGCAACCTGCTGACCGCTTCACAGTGGACGTGGCCATGTCGCGCGTGAAGTTCAATGTCAATACCGAATACGCCTACATACAAAACTTCAAGATCCTCCAGAGTACGCAGTCAAACATCGTCCTCTCGCTCCACCCTGAGCCACCGCTCACCGTCTGAGGTGGCCCCTACTGACGGTACCCGCGCACCTAGATACCTTCACCAGGCACGCCATCGAACGCACCGTCCCCGTCGAATCCCTCGTGAAATGCAAGATGCAGGACAACCTCGAGTTCCTGCAGTGGACGAAGCGGTACTGGGACCAGTACTACCCAGGCGGCGAATACGACGCCCTCGCCCGCCGGAAAGCCTCCGGTAGCGCCGCGCCCCTCTCATCTTCCACATCCGCCTCCACTCCCCGTGTTCCACCCTCGGGCGCCCGGCGCGCAGCACCCCCCTCGAGCAACACCGCTGCACCACGAACACGGACCCCCGCAAGCGCTGGTGGTGGGAGCGCGGCCAACGGCGCGGCCGTGCAGGCACTGCAGCAGGAAAAGGCGGCGCTGACGGAGACGGTGGCTGGTTTGGAGAGGGAGAGGGATTTCTACTTTAGCAAGCTGAGGGACATTGAGCTTCTGATTCAGCAGGCGATGGAGGCAGAGCCCGAGTTGGAGAAGGAGGAAGGTGGATTGTTGAAGCAGATACAGACTATCTTGTATAGTACGGAGGATGGATTTGAGATCCCGGTCGAGGGCGAAGGTGAAGGGGAAGAGGAGACGTTTTGATGACAATGATGATGATGGCGATAAGAGCGTAGATATTTGAGCGCTTCACAAGGTTGCTTGGGGCTTTCTCTGGGCCGGTCTAGGGCAGGGGGCATCGGACGACAACTGGAATGGTGCATGACTGGAGGACAGCAGTGATGGGCCATGTACAAAGGCCGGTTGCTCCGGTTTTACCTGTGATATCAGCATAGGGATCCTGGGCGGAGGCGTGGAATGGAGACGCAACGGTTTCCTCAATCTCCTTGGTCCACAATCTTGTCAGGCCATGCTCACACCTCAAGTTCGTCAGCACATGCGCGGTTCGCTCACGACACGCTCGGATGGTAGCAACAGAACGCGAGGAGCTCTTTTCCAAAGCGTTTCACTCCTGTGCGACCATGTCAGAGAGACCTGGTGGAGAGTTGAGTAGACGGGGCGTCGGAAGGGTGTGTCACAAGATCGGTAATCACTCCATCGAACAATTGTCGCTCAACTTCTCAAAACTGAATCTGAACCTTTTCAAGTCCTATCGATTATGTTCAGTTCCCATCAAAACGTCTTTCTAAGCTTTCACAGATGGTCAACATACCAGGTCCATCTTAATCAATTTATGGAAGAACGTCGAGCTCATCTTTGACAGAGTGAACACATCAGCTCCGAAAGCGCTAGAAGTAACCCTGTTATTACTCTCTGGAAGTCGCGGTCTATCAGGACTGGCATTGTATCGAGTAGCCGGAGGATTGTTGTTTCCGAACCTGGATCGAACTTACGTACATATAGCTGAGTCCGCCTTGCAGTACGCTGAAAGTGATACTTATCAACAGCCTGATGGAGGCACGTACTGGAAAGTCGAAAACTCTTTATGAAGATGAGGTAGGGCATCACGACAGCAGCAGTCATAAGAGCACTGAACTCGCAGGCCTCTCGTAAGCCAGCTCAACTGCGCAGCGACTCAACTGGGGTACTCGCAACAGCCATCGAGCTGCTTCCGCGGAGCGCGTGTTGCATGTCGTTGCTCCACATGCGGCCGACCAAGAAGAAAGCGAAACCCCTTTCTGCGAGTCTCAATTCAGATGGTTACCCTAAGAAGCAACAGTACGTGGCTTATGCACAAAGAACAGATCAGCTACGCCATATCTCAGTCGTGGCCAAGAACCAACGATCATCACGTAGAAAATACCACAAAGAGTCGAGGCATACTTGACGTGTCCTGGCCGGCATGTCATTTCGCCAGCCTGTGACGAGTATCGGGCAATGGATATGGGCGTCAACGGGTCGAACGAAGAATCAGTGGGACGAAGCTGTCACTTTTGACTATTCAAGTACACTCCCCAAAAAGGTCTACGTAAACACCGTCCGCTCTCGATTCGTCGACGCTGCCCCTGGATCACAGCCAGTACTGACCTCCGACGGGCAGAGAAGTCATTTCCTTGAAGATTGACTATTAGGGTGCAGCTACTTCTCTATCATGCAATTCACACACTAAACATACCAAACCCCTTGGTTTCCCTATTGACTATGGCAACACTCCAAACGAAGGAGCCAGTTTTTGTTTTCCGAATGGAGTCTAGACACGACGAGTCTCGCTGCTACTCTACAGGCAAGTCCCAGGTGCGAGGTTGCCGTGAAGTCAATCGTCTTGTTTCCGTGTAAGAGGTAGTCCAACAAAGGTTTGCGGACGTAAGTCAAGTCTGCGGAAATGGACGCGCTCGAACCATTTGACATCTTGAATACAGTATGCACCGCGTATCGATCAGGCTCGGCTGCAACGTCGAATGGATCCTGCTACAAGCTCGCACATCTCCCCAAGTCTACCAACGTGCGGCCTGCTACGCATCGGGCGCTGTCCGCGACTTTCTGTACCAACGCCCTTAAGGCACCTCCGCTAACCTTGCCGCCAACGCCGTAGCCATGGTCAATCCACATGCGAGCGGACTCGGCGAAGTTTGGAGCATTCCGGCAATCGTACTCTTCACTGAACCCACTGTCGTCCATCCTGAATCCGGAAGTTCCCGGGTCGACTTGCGCAGACCATTCTGTTGTTACTCCAAGTACATACCTAAGTGCATACGTAGTTATTGACCAATACGGATTAGCCATATGCCAGCGCGCTTAAGCCAAGCTGTGGACGATGTTGTTTGTCTTGGTGTGCCGGTGAAGTAAAGGCGGTCGCCACGCACTAGATCTGGGGTCTTGTAAGGTGATTCATGGTTCCGCAGGGCTGTTCGGAGAGCCTTCGACTTGCTCTGCAGCTGCATCCTGAGACCGGCCGCAACGGACATCCTTCGCCTCTCGGGCGCCAGTTTTGGTTGTACAGCGCCCGTTGACTGCGCGGCTGGACGGGTCATTGCCGTCGCCGTTGAAGAGATCGCATGATGCCGCATATTCGGTGTACAGTCTGCGGAAGACTGGACGACCAGTTCCACATTCATCAGCTTGTGCGCGTCTCTCACACGTAGAGCACCATCCAGGCGTTCGCCACGGCTCAAGAGCTTCTCAGCTCGTTCGCGAGGATCATCAGGAAGCGTAACGAAGTCTTTGCGGAAAGCATGGACGGGGCCCGGTCGCAACAATTTGATAGCTCTTCTTGCACGATGTATGCTTCTGTCTTCTGCGGAAGGTTCAGAAAGCGCGTCGTGATTCTTCTTGGTCACGGTCGGCCTCTCGTTAATCGACCGCACGGTGATGCGTAGTCCGGCCGACCCATGTATGTCTCCACATCCGCATCCCAGCAGCAACCAGCATAAATCCAAGGTGGCCTGGTACAAATCGGCAGTCGAAGCGACCAGCTTTTCGAGAGAAGCCGCAATCCTGGATGTCTCCGCACATACAGGCCAAGCATCGAAACATGAAACACGACTCGCGGAAATCATCACGACATAAATTCCACGACACGCCGAAAGAAATGCTTACAGGCAAGCTTGTAGTGGAGTAGAAGATAACTAAAGAAGTCGGATTTTGCGAGCAGACGGCTCAATTGGATATTTATAAGACGGTACGTGGAAGGTCGCTCTTTCTCCCGGTGCACGACCCTGACCATCTCCCGGACCTCCTCGCACGATTACGCCATGTTGATTCTTGCTCTTGCGCCACTCTTTGTGGCCGCAGCCTCCGCAGCTCTTGCGTACAAAGGCGTGGACTGGTCGTCCGTCATCGTCGAAGAGAAAGCCGGAAAATCATACCAAAACTCCGTCGGCGCAGTGCAACCCTTGGAGACGATATTAAAGGCCAACGGCGTCAACACAGTCCGCCAGCGCATATGGAACAACCCCGCAGACGGCAACTACAATCTCGACTACAACGTTGCGCTCGCCAAACGCGCAAAAGCCGCTGGCCTGGATGTGTACCTCGACTTCCACTACAGCGACACGTGGGCAGACCCGGCGCACCAAAGCGTGCCTGCAGCATGGGCCAAACTCAACATCGACGATTTGGCCAATGAGCTGTACGAGTACACCAAGGCGTCGCTCAATGCCTTCCAGGCCGCTGAGGTTGCTCCCACCCTGGTGTCCATCGGCAACGAGATCACCCAGGGCATGCTCTGGCCCCTCGGCAAGAACAGCAACAACGCCTTCTCCAATCTCGCGCGGCTTCTGCACTCCGCCTCCGCGGGCGTCAAGGACTCGACGCTGATGCCGAAGCCAAAGATCATGATCCATCTCGACAATGGCTGGAATTGGGAAACGCAGAAGTGGTGGTATGATGCTGTGCTCGCCGCGGGGCCGCTGAAAACGTTGGACTTCGACGTTCAAGGTGTGTCGTACTACCCCTTTTACAATTCTGCCGCTACGCTGGCGAGTTTGCGGTCGAGTCTGGCGAATATGAAGGCCGCGTACGGGAAGGAAACGATGGTTGTGGAGACGGATTGGCCGAGCAGCTGTTCGAATCCGAAATATGCATTTCCGGGCGATGCGAAGAGGATTCCATTAAGCCCCGAGGGACAGACGGCTTGGATGAAGGAGGTGGCGAGCGCATGCGCTGGGGCCGGGTGTAGTGGGTTATTCTATTGGGAGCCGGCGTGGATTGATAATGCAGGGTTAGGGAGCAGCTGTGAGTGGAATCTTTTGGTTGAGAAGAGTGGGAAAGTTATGAGCAGTATGGCTGTTTTTGCAAGCATCTAAAAGGTATGCGGATGATATGCTGCTTCTGAATCTGAAAGAAGGGCTAAGGTCAGGAAATGAACGGGGTCTAAAGGATCGGAACACCGCGAAAACACACAGGCCGCACGAAGCCCAGGTAAACAAGACTGCTGTAAAGAAATGGATGAGCTCCTAGGACTTTGCTGCTCCTTTGTCGCTGTGTAAACGCATTTATCCACGTCAATTGCCGGACTCCCGCGCACATGGTTTGTCGGTCTCCTTCGCGTCATATTGCTAAGCACATGGCACATCGCGTTATTACTTCCCTCAGGATGTCACGTGAGACGACTTGAGTATTATCTGGTGGAGTTGGCGCGGCGCCTTCAGCCTTCGCGGTCTCGTCGACCCTGACGCTTGATAACGAGGAAGGAGCGTCCTGATGTTCACTCGCTCTAATCCGCACTGTTGTTGGCCCCAGCGCGGGCAGCGTCTGGGCACCTCGAAGCGTGATATCATGTTGCCAAAGTTAGCGAATATGCCTTACTTGTCTTCTTGAGCGGCCTCTACTCGTCCGGAGTACCTCGGGTGCTTGACGACTCTTCGAGAGCCTCTCCCCGCAAAGTTCAGGCCTGCACGAAAGGCATAGACCCTCGAGAAAGCGAAAGCAAACTATGCATCTCCATGGGTGCCGGGCCGTTACTGTGGCAGACATGAAGTCTGCAGAACGAACTGTCATCGCACCTCCATATCGGAAAGCGGAAAACTCCCGGCTTTAGTGGTCAGACGTTGGTGTTCCCGACAGCCACCGAGGAGCGCGAGGGCGGCATTCGGACAGGGCGTTGCCCAATCGAAATTCGACCGAACAGAGCCTTAGGCAGTGGTCAGTACAGCATCCACAAATTGGATGTATGGCCACAAAAGTTATGAGAACACCGATAGTGCTATTTTTCAGTGAAGGGTGAATATCCGCAGGGAGGAAAGCTATACAATAATCTTACTCTGCTTTTGCACCCACCGGGGATACAAGGCGACGGCATCCTTTGTCTTCCATAGCAAACTTGCAGTCGTACCATGACTTTGCTGCCGATGAGGGAAGAGCAACCGTAGTACGTGTCTGATACAGGTAACGAGTCAGCACCACCTGACTTGATTTAATGTCGCAATGCTGAGGGGCTGCATCTGACCCACGTTGGTGGACGGGGATGTACTGATGGTGGTAAACCCACAGGGGGCTGCATGTCCGACGCTGGATGGGAGACGGAGACGGTGGCGCTTATTATTGGGCTGTGCAGAGGACTGCTCGAGGTCATCGAGGCTGTGTACAGCAAGTCCGTCCCCCTTGGGAGGTGTCGAGACGGGGAAAGCCAGGCCTGCCGCTGCCGCGTCCAAGCTTTCTCGCCCAGCCGATCAAGCTTTCCAAGAAAAGGCGTATCTCCAGCTTGATCAGTTTGTGACATGACATCCACCTTTCTTACACATGTCTCGATTGCTGTGTCTTGCGGGAGTACCGCACATAGTTTCCGGGTATGTGTCTTGCAAACGAACATCCCTCTCGCAACAGAACCCGAAATAGCACGCGACATGCGCTTCATCCATTGGGCGGACACCGCGACGCTACACACCGTGGGCGTTGCGCCGATTCCCAAAGCCCTCACGCTAGAGCAAGAAGTCGCCTATTGAGTTTCCACGTGAGTCGGCAGCGGGAGCCTAGAACCTTCGCGCGTTCAAAAGGAACGTCTTCAGCTTCCTATCGCCCGTTTGAACCTGTTGCAGTGCATACTCCGTACCTCTAATACCTAATCAGAACATCCCTCTGGAGCAACTATCTCGCCAGACTTTGGCGTCGCCTTCCTTCTGTGAATTCCCTCCTCCAACTCTCGCCCTCTCGTCTCTTTTGCTTCGTGTCCGCGTCCAAAACAAGGCTACAAGGAAGTCCCAAGCAACCTTGTGAAGCGCTCAAATATCTACGCTCTTATCGCCATCATCATCATTGTCATCAAAACGTCTCCTCTTCCCCTTCACCTTCGCCCTCGACCGGGATCTCAAATCCATCCT
>Ga0115846_100967_pt1 | contig 13838 bp, 14 predicted proteins | sample InSIn5gowninarea_2_FD_83860 | JGI IMG/M metagenome (GOLD analysis project Ga0115846, IMG submission 83860)
GCTAGCCAGACTGCTATGGATGCTACTTCACACGCCGTGGCCGTAACAGAAGGAGAACCCACCAGTTTGAAAGGACAGCATGAGGTAGGCATCGAAGGTTCTGGGATAGGATCAAATCCGAAGGACTCTGTTGGTCGACTCCTTGAGGGATACTACTCTCGAATGAATTGGGCGATCGCTGCTTTTCTTGTGTATAGAACCACTGCGGGGTCAGCGGTAGTGTATTATTTGTATCGATTATGGAGGAAACAACAGGCTCGACTCTAATGGAGAATGTAACGCTGTGTACGACATTGAAGTCAAATGAAAGGGTTCGACAATAAAAGCTAGGGTGGAAGATCCGGTACGCCTGGTCAGGAGAAGGCAAACATATGAAGTGGTATTCACTACGACTGAACCAGCGTGTCCTGCACTACTCAGCCTGCAGACAGATGACTTTCACTTCCTGCACTCTTCACTCATTGTCTCTTCCGCCGCTCTCAACCTCTTCTGTCTCTACTTCTTGCTTCGCAATTTGTCATCTCCATTCACCTACTTATCATCCTTCGATTCTCTTCTATACAGTCTACTGTGTCACGAGTACTTGATCACCATTCATAGTTATCCTAACTCGAAGACAAGCTACTGCAATCAACATGCCGACCCGGTGGACAGAGCAGGCAAAATTCAACGTAAGTCATCCCACCAATACCTATGTCAGTCATCATAATTCAGTGACCAACCACTCTCCTCCTCAAGGTAAAAGTAATCGGAGAGTATTGGTACTGACGTCCATTTATGTACATCTTTTTTATGTTACCTAATATCAACTCACAACCTGCCCTCCTACAACTAACTGTGACTAACAAACACCTCGAACAGCTCCTGCTCAAAATCGTCGAGCAAAACTCCAATGTCAAAATCGACTTCAACAACATCGCCAATGACTGGCCCGGCCCCGAAACATTCACCGCACGCGCCTGTGAAGAGCAATGGAAACTGATCAAGAAGAGCTTCGGCCTAAAAACCAAAGTCTCCAAGGTCTCCTCAACCCCACCTACTCCTGCTGGCCCAAAGTTTGCAAAGACAGTATCTACCAACAACACACCCATGAAGCCACTCACAACTCCCACTAAGCGCAGCACCACTACCCCATTTAACACTCCAACCTTGTCCGTCAAGAAGCGAAAACTCAAACACTCAGTTCAAGAAGCAGAAGAGACCAACATCGAAGAAACCTCCGAATCAGACACAAACACTCCCCTAGCCAATACCCCAAATCTCTCAATCACCACCACTGCAACCCGCACCCTCCCCGCCCGCTCCAAATCACGATCTAAATCCTACGCTATGGACAACAACTCCGCTGGCGAGGACGCAGGTGCTAAAGTGATCGACAGCGACGAAGACGAAGAGTTCGATCTCGTGAAGGATGCGGCTAGTAAATTGACGAAGAAGGAGCGTAGTGAGAAGCGCTGGTCGCAATACGAGGAGCAGCAGCAACAGCTTCGGAATGCGAAGATTGTGGTTGATGGTGCGACGAAGATGGAGGTGAAGATGGAGGCTGATGCCGCTGATGATGATGCGGATGATGATGTTAGTGAGGTTGCTAGTCGGGCTACTAATAGAATTAGCTGGAAGAGTGCACTTGAGCAGCAGGTTGAGGACTTCGATGAGGTTTAGACAGCAAAAATGTCCAAAGTTGAACAGGGATACATGCTGAGGCAGAAGATATGAAGATTTTGGCCAAGTTGGTGGCCGATCCACTGAATGGGTTGGTCGCATAATGGGTTTGAACGTCATACAAGTGGGATGATGTGATAGAGTCTGTCTGCTCTTCCAGAGGACTGTTGCAGGCTGCCAGTGCTGATGGTACGTTACTGCTACTTTTATACAAAACGAGGATTGCACCATACACTCTCTTTTCCATGTGCCTTGTTTTAGCAGCTTTCGAAAGTGATACGTAAGGTAGGTACGTGCGTGGAGTACAAGCTCTGCTGCTACGAGATTATACATGCTGTGTCCTCGGCCTTCAACACAGATTTCAGAACTCACCACTTGATGCCAGTCGAAATGAAACTTACACAATTGAGATAAGCAGACCTGGATAATAAAGCATGTCCCTCACAAAAAGTGTCCCTCCATACTCGAAGACGAATTCGAGGGGTTTTTGCCTCTTTCGCAATGGCAGAACCCCTTCCATCACCAACCTGACGGAGCCAAACAAGCCGAATTAATGGCCTTTCTTTCCGTCTACGTGAGGTCTACAAAATCTGCTGCAGTACGTCTATTGACATGATCAGTCTTACTGACAGTATCTCTTCGACACTTCCGACCCATTTCCTATAAACTGCTCTATTCACTCAGGTCTCCCAGCTCTGTACGGTTGCTCGACCAGATATCGGAATTTGACGCTAGCTCTTTTTGGATTTATGTCGATACGCCCCTTTATCACTGCCATGTGTCGCTGTTCTCCGTTGTTCGCTATTGTTCTCAGCTTGGACCGTTGAGATCTTGTATGCTTCGATTGACAGGTATATTGAGGACGTCTGTCTTGGAGCTCATTTTGTTGTTGCTTGTATTCTTGCTTGCGAGGTGTGTTGGGTTGTTTGTAATTCGTGTCCGAGCTGTCTGCTGAGAACATGGAGGAAAGGAGGATGGCTCGACAGCGACTTGTATTGCGTACCTACATCTTATAGCGGTGATTGTCACGGGTTTAATGACAGTGTAGCTGGTCCAGCGCCTTGTCAAGAGAGAGTCAACGTAGCTTCTGAGTCATGTTTGGTGGTGTCTTGTGCGTGTATAGGTTATTTGTCTGCATCTGTCAGGGCAAGAATAACTGTGACAGAAGTTGATGATTGTAAGTTTGGACTTACTGCGTTGACGTGCTCTGTTCGCTTTTGGTTACGATTTTCTTCAGCACAACCTGAGTATCTGAATGTGTTTGTGGATAAGAGTACAGATTTCATCCAAGACAAAGATTGGGAAATAAAAGAAACGGGAATTCGGGTCGATTGGTTGCATTCTAAAAGAGCTCGGTGTGGCAAGCACCATTCATGGTACGCGTATTCAAACCATGTCATTGGAACTCATTCAGTATGTACATGTACAGTATGCAGTATGCAAGATTCGATTGGCTTTTCCCTATCTATGGCATTTGCTCATAGTCGTACTCGGAAATCCACGGCTCTGTCCACCTCAATTCGTCAAGCTTAGCCAAACCCTCTTTCTCTTTGACGTACTTTTCCACGAGAGATCGTACATCTGACTTCACCCATATCTCGGATGGGTCAAGCTTCTGCTTGACAACTTCCTTCACCACATCGCGATCAACCGAAATCCGAGCAAGGCGACAAGCTCGATTGAGGACGCGATTGACAATACGTGTGTTTCTAGCAGCATTTAGGTTCTCATCGGCACTTGGGTTCTCATCGCCACGTGGGTTCTCGTCGCCACGTACCACCTTCGTTGCATCATTGTTGTCGATAGAGTATCGCTTCCTGAGCTTCCGGCAAGCATTGGCTCCCTCCTTGGCGTCATTTCGAGCCACTGCGATACATATCGCTGGATAGCTTGGAGGTGTTTCGGCAAGGCAATCCTGGAGTCGTTCCCTACATTCCACAAGTTCCACGAGAAGTTTGCAGCCAGCAAGATGGTCCCCTTCTAAACAATCTGGAAGAGCTTGGATGGCAAAGCGAAGGTCGGCGACACAGTCTGCGAGCTTGTCCTCAAAATTGGTGTAGGCATCAGATTTCGCCCTACAAAGTCAGCCAATGAAAGTGATCTTGATTGGCTGTGAACCTACATCTTTATTGTGATCTAGCTGGTGAACTGGTCGTGCTACCAGAGATAGAATGGTGTAGATAATTGGATGAGACCGACACTGAAACTCAGAGTGGCCAGATTTTTGTTTTGATGGTAACTTCAATGAAGGGCATGAATCGAAATGTTTCAATCACACAACAGACAGCGTGAGTGTTGGCGAAAGTGCAGTGTTGCCGGGTTTGACCACGTTAGTGAGTGCACCAACCTCAAGACATCAATTTTTACTAGAAATCAATCCTCGGTCTTCGCGTCAATGGATCCAGTGACCGAGCAACTGGCTCTCGGCATCGCAAACAAACAGAACAGAATACTAAAGTTGGCCAAGATGTAGGTGAATGTTGGACTCGAGTCTCACGTCAACTTAGCTCGTATGCTTGGAAACGTCTCACTTCAGCTCTTCTGTTGACAACAGTATATGAGCCTTGAGTAGTCCGAAGTTCTAGTCCTCCAATCCTTACAGGCTGTTTTGGTGATGTTGAGCCCATGGTTTTCACTTGGAAGAAGTGGGCGTTAATAGTACATGATCTCTGCGTCAGGCGAATGGTACCACTGAGCAAATACATGTATAGTGTCTAGCCACCATCAAGGTCCAAACGGCTCTCTGATGTTAGCCAGCAATTCGACGAGCATCGATGACCTTGTATAGTTTGACTGTCCTGCTGTTCGGAGTTCTGAAAGATTTCTGAAAGGACGTCGCAACACAACTTGAACGTATCAGGAGAAGAAAAAGGCTAGACCAAATTTGGATTAGGCTGCAATTTCGCGAAGATGTCATAAGTTGACCTCAGTCCTGCCCAAATCGGAGGTGAGTCTACCGCAATTTCAATGTGGTCTGTAGGTCTGTCTTGTAGAATTGTCTCCTTCAATGTACATTGTTCTTTTCAATGTGCTGCCGTTCGGATGAAGTGTCAGTAACCTAAACTGGTGAACCCCACTGAGTTGCGAAGAGGACCGGTCGACTCATCTGCCCTGCATCTTCCCGCATATTGATCACCCAATCCATTCGTTGCCGACCGAGTCCTTCAACGCTTCATCGCAGAGTCTTTGCGATTCCGGATCGATCTCTGTCGTTCCGCAGCGTCTTGAACGTCTCGGCGGAACGCAAACAGACTCTTAAATCCTCCCACTTCTTCCAATACACTCTCACTTACCTCTGATGTAACATGTCCTCTTTGCAAAACATGTCTCGCAAGAGGCCTGCGCCAGGCACCACACCTCCGGGCTTCTCTCAGCAGCCGCAGCAGATGCAGAATGGCTTTGAGAATACTGTGCAGCCTCCAATGACCGATGATCAGTTCTTGAACTGGGGTACAGATGGCCCAAACTCTAGCGCGTACAACAACCCACAGATGTACAACCTACCGCAGAACCCATATCCAGCGCAGAGCCCCACACGAAATTCGAATCAGCTGGCGCGTCGACCGATGAGTCAAGCACTGACTCGACAGCCGACACAGACAAATCTATGGATGCCTGAGCAAGCAGCGACGCCCACACAACAGCAGGACTCGGCTCCAGCGTGGAGTGATGACATAGATGAACTTGTTGCCAGAGCGCAGATAGCAAAGAGAGATGCGCAGTCCAAAAGAAAGCAGATACCCCCATTTGTGCTGAAGCTGCACAGGTTAGTAGTAGTGTGCTCAACCTGGTCGAGTTGTTACTGACAAACACCAGTTTTCTAGAGAACCCTAAGAATACCGATCTGATTCGATGGGCCGATGACGGTAAATCTTTTGTTGTCTTGAACGAGGACGATTTCGCGAACAAGCTGATCCCCGAGCTCTTCAAGCACAACAACTATGCTTCCTTTGTGCGACAGTTGAATATGTATGGCTTTCATAAGAAGGTGGGTTTGTCAGACAACTCGATGCGTGCGAGCGAGCGCAAGGCGAAGAGTCCTTCAGAATATTTCAACCCATACTTTCGACAAGGCTATCCAGATCTGTTGTGGTTGATCCAGAAGCCGAAGAACCAGCCGACAGTTCAGAAGAAACAGCCGCGTGGGAAGTCGGAGGAACGAGAAGAGGATGAAGATTTCGTTGTAGAGGACAGCAATAGTGCAGACATCACTCGACCTCGACCACCTTTGGCCATTGGCCAAGGCGATCGACCACTGAGCACTGAGCAGATGCAGAATATCCAACGAGAACTTTCAGTGATTCGACGAAACCAGACTCAGATTACACAAATGCTTGGTCAAGTGAAGCGGGAACACGATGCATTGGTCGAGCAGGCCAACGACTATCAAGAAAAGTTCTCTCGACACGAACATTCTATTAATGCGATCTTGACATTCTTGGCAACTCTGTACAATAGAAGTTTACAGAATCACGACGGCGGCCAGGATATCGCGGAGATTTTTGCAAGCACTCTTGCTTCTGACAAGAACGGTAATGGCGGCGTGGTTGATGTTGATAATTTTGTCTACAATGTTCCAGAAGGGTCCATTGATCAAGGCTACCATCCTGCCAAACGACAACGATTGATGATCACTGATGGCACTAACAACCGTGCAAGCACGATATCACCGTCATCTACCAACAGCCCCCTACCAAGGCCATCTCGAAGGCCATCGCATATGGCTCGCTCGCCACAATCTGCTCATGTCGAGGAGATAGTTGACTCCGATAATAATCAGGTTGGTGAACAAAACTATTATCCTTCAACAGGGCGGCAGCAGCAAGACGACATGATGTCGCTCATTCATACTACAAATGCGCAAAATTCTGGCCGCAACACTCCAATTCCCGACTTCTCCCATGTTCTCAATGACCTGGAAATCACGGGTGGTACAACTCCTGTCAACTCATCTCAACGAGATAATATGCTTCGAATGCTCAACGCTCAAGCTCAGGGTAGTAAGCGGCCACAAAGCAGTGGTAACAATGGCGCTCTCGTCTCTCCTTCCCGCACAAATGCTCAACAGGCACACTTTGACCAGCGAATTAATGCTTCTCGGCGAGACTTGGAACATCTTGCGCACTTACAAGCAGCACAAGACAAGTCGGTCGAAAACCTCACGAGCCTTCTACAGCCCCTATCACCGTCTGGTTCCATACCCGGCCTTGGAGACGGTCAAGACGTTCCACCTCCACCACTAAACATTGACGATTTCCTCGGTTCTCACGATTATTTCGGGAACATACAAGATGATGGAAATGGTGACTACGATTTCTCGACGCTCAACAATGCTGCGTATAGCCAGAACATGAACGGCAACAACGGCGGTACAGGTTTTGATTTTGCGGACGATGCTCCTCTTTTTGCCGATGTGGATGCCAATGAGGTTGAGGATGACAACTTCTTGAGTGCAGGTACATACAACGGAATGGATGATGGGAAGCGACGGATTGAGAGCGTCGCTAGCAGCAGTGAGGCACCCACTCCACGAAAGGCTGTTAGTGAGGACGGCGAAAGCACTACCGCCAAGGGTAGAAGAGGGTCATAGCGTTATGACACTGGTCTTTGAGGAGGGGCGGCATTAGCGTGGATTTATGGGAGGATGGAGGGTAAAATGGCGTATATGACATGGTACAAATTGTACAGATGATGAAGTATCAGGGGGTGCCTGATACAAATTGATGCGATATGATAATGTTATGGGGAACTTTTCTCACTTTCACACATACCTACTGCTCGTCTAAATTCGAATTGATGCGAAGATAAGCCGCATCTCAACACATACGTCCTCCCAAATCCGATACCCATTTCTCACATTCTGAATATTGCAGTATTCTACTGTTGGATCACTTGTTAAATTGAGCACCTACTTAATGGCTAAAGAAGAAATGAACCAGATATAACCAGCTTCTTGAATGAACCGAACACCTAATATGCACAACAAGCAGATAGCACAGGCAGCCCGATACCTCCAATATTTAACGATCAACTGAAGAGAGTGTTACACTCCTGAAGCGATGAAAGCGTCCCCTCGGTTTTGTGCTACCATTGACAGGCTTGTGAAAGGCTAGGCTTGGCAGCGAAGCAGGCAACGAGTATTGAGGCGAGTAACTTCTCAAACCATCAACCCAAAAGACCATGGCGTGACAAAATCGATTGACCGCGATCAGAAGTCTGCCTGCTCTGCATGCTATGTGCAAGTGTTGTCCTCGCCATACCATTTGTACCATACCACTGATGATCAACGGCCTTCTCGATAACAACAGGCCGGAACGACACGGCTTTGAACATGTTAGATGTTAGGCATTTCCCTCCGAACTTTTCAGCCATGAAATCCGACCTACACCTACCTTACTCCTCAACCACCTTCCCATCATAGTTCTCCTTGATCAATTTTTCCAGCTCCCGCGCTTTAGCCCCAGTAACGCCATCCATCACCATCCCATCCTTGAACACCGTGAAACTCGGCACCTGCGTCGCCCCTAGTTCATGTGCAATATCCTCTGCCGTCTCGACGTTGTACTACGAAATCAGTCATTACGTATCTCACATCTGCAATCAGAACTTCAAGCATTTGTCGATTGGAGGAGGTTTTGTACCTACCTGGTAGAACCGTGCGTCGGGGTACTTCTTCATTAATTTATCAACAGTTGGTGCGATGGCTTTGCATTGCGGACACCATGTCGTTGTACCTTCGAGGACGGCGAGACCGTCAGGCATCATAGCTTTGGAGTAGTCGGTACGGGATTTTAGTTCTTCCATTTCGTTTGCAATTGGATTATGTGGTTGTGACGCTGGTTTGCGTTGGGTTAAGGTTTCAATTGATGATTTTAGTGATATGACGATCAATAGATTGACGTTTTTGCTGGTTGGAAGCAGTACAGTACCAGTGTGTAGGTACGCTTCGGACGGTAGGGAGTGGAGGAAGGGCAGAGGAATCCCTGCAGATGTGGGGCAAGAGGGGAGAAGAGGGTTGATTGGATAACTATCGCTTATCATAGAGTCCCTGGAGGTTATCTTCGTAAGCCAAGATTCCCTTCCTCCACCTTCCCCAGATAAGCCCTCATCACCTACTGTACTACACGGACAAATCGTGTTGGGCATTATCACGGTCCTTTTCATCGTCCCATCTCTGCTTGACCACATGCTACGTCCAACAACAACAGCTGTTCCCATAAAATCACGTACTGGGTGCTCATCATGCAAAAAGAAAAGAGTTAGTCGCATATTCCCGGTCCGACTTAAGCATGTTCTGACTTTAGCAAGATTAAATGCGACGAGAGCAAGCCCAATTGTAAGCAATGTGAGTCCAAGAACCTGGAATGTCCAGGATATGCACAGCAATTGAAATGGAAGACGAAGTACGAAAAGTATCGTTCTTCAAACACAAAAAAGGCAAACCATGGTGCAGCTCAAGTGACAGCGACAGCATCCAAGTTGACGAAGAGCGATGCAAACTCCATTTCTACTCATGATACTACTCTATCGACGGACTTGACTGATCATGATATCTACTCTTCGCACGACAATGGCTGTTCGATGAGTGAGGCTTGGCTTGATTTAACGCCAACACTATCGAGGGAAAGTAACGAGAGTACTGGAAAGAGTCCGTCTGGTGTGGAATGGTCTCATCTCACATCTCAAGGACAGGCCCAGCGGAACCTGTCAATTCGGAGGCATAGTGGCTATGTCGATGCTTCACCTCACTCGTACCCAACTTCCCAACATATTGGAAGTCCTGTCTTCAACGACTCAGCACTTCAAATCGACATGTACTGCTCCATAACTGCTCGATGTCTTTGCGCCTGTGACCCTGATTTCAATCCTTTCCGGACTGGTCCACTCCTACGCCACAAAACCTCCATTCTATCACGATCCATTTGCAACTACATTGTCATGGCATACAACATGACCAGTTCAACCGATGGATGTCAGAATCCGCTCTACCGCCAAACACAATCCCAAGTCGAGTTTCACATCAACCAAGAAATAAAGTCAGGCATGCATACACTGAAAGACAGAAGACTGGAGCTAGTGTTATGCATCATTATGTATGGCCTTTCTAAAAGTTGGGATGGTTCCACAGACCTTGGACTACACCACTATAACACTGCTGTTTCAATGTTTCACCTCTTTCAAGACGAGACGCCGAATGCTCGAAAGTTCTTCTGGCAGACACTGGTCTATTGGTGGTGTGCTTTGTCCTGTGTTAGTGACGCAAAAATTGATGGTTTGTCTGATCCTCCAGAACTGACCGAGAATGATCCTTACATCAGACGATCTTCAGATGGGAGATATGTGCCACACCCATTGACAGGAGCTTCAGCTGAGGTGTTTCTGTTGATGGGTCAGGTGTGCACCCTGGCATACAGTTCTCGTTTGGAAGCTCTTGCTTCTCCTGTCATCACATTGGCTTATATTGAACGTCAAAGCATCAGTCTTAAGAAGGCCAGTCTGCTTGAATCCAAATTGCAATCATTTAAGCTGCCATCAGTCGATGATTTTGTGCTTGATAGCAACGCTCATACATCAATAAGGGACTTGATTCGAATGAGTCAAGTTTACCGAATTGCGGCACTTCTAACACTGTACAAGTGTTTTCCGGACCTGCTTCATCAACGATTGGTATCCAACAGGTGTGAGGGTGAAGATTTGACAAGTGATGAGCAATTAAAGGCAGCTAGTCAGTTGTGGCGAAAATCTGCCGCCCAATACGTCCTCTATCTTTTGTCACAAAATGACCATGATTCTGGCACAACTAGCACAGAACAAATAATCCTTGTTGTTATCAGTGGAGAACTCTATGAAAGTACGAACACCATGGGCCAAGCCAGTTCACTATACGAGTCAGTTTTCGAAATGGACAGCTCTCCTGCGACAACCTTCAATACACCTAGCATATCCGATCCAGAACCTGTCCTGGAACACTTAGAAGATACAAACATGGATGACCTCTTTTCCAACACAGTCCATGTGTGTGATAAGGAATCATCAGTGTCAACACTCAAGAGCCCTCGCAAACATCTATTGAAGAGACTAGCAAACATTCGGTGCCGATTACCCTACCCATCAGTGAATATTGTCGAAATGGTTATCCACGAAATTTGGGCCAGACTAGATATGGGTTTGGATACATTCTGGATTGACATTATCATTGGACAGGGATGGCGTTCTGTTATGGCGTGACGTTACTCTTCTGTGTTTCTTGAGCCTCATTCGAGTTATATACCTGGAATTGTATGGGTCTTCCAGTTCGCCGATAATGGTGATATTGCCTCGCAGGAACTTCCTAATAATGAAGACAGTATTTTGGATAACAGGCTGTTCAGACATGGTACCTTCAAACACAACGGTATACTGTTGATGATCAACAGGACGATATAGCATCTAGGTCACGGCAAGCTTGAACATCAGCTACACATGCGCTGAAGTATAGGAAGAACAGGACACAAAAGATGAGCTTTTCTCCCACACCCACACGAAGTACTGTCCTGTGGTATCCCTTGAGCTCATTCAGATTGTTGTTGTCGCGTCATGACCACTTACGATTAGGTGGATCTACTGTACACTACGGAAAACTTCCATAACAAAGTTATTGCTCGACCGGCCTGAAGCCAACTTTTCTATGATACTCTCAACGGAACAGCTTCAAAGTTCCATGCAAATGACACATTGGTCCGGCCTTACTCCTACTTTATCACATTTCCGAACTGCCTCGCAAGAGAAGACACCGGCGTGACTATTCAGATTATATGCTGCGACCGTGCAGGAAATCATCCAGTCAACCAGCATGCCCTACCAACCTCGATACACCATTTATCTACAAAGCGCATTCGATGCAGCAGTTGCAATCTCCTATCGGCTAGCTTCACCAAGTTTCAGTAGACGAAATACTGTACTTTCGCTAATGGAACGCCCCCCGCACCGAACCGGGCAAGTTATTCGGACAAAGGCCTCGACGATCATCCCCCGAACAGGAAATAAAATGCAGCGCTAAAATGACAGCCTCTTTCCGAATGATTCACAGGTACCATTCCGTGCTCCACCGACACATCCATTCATCCAGCCAACAGCCACCACGGAACCCAAATCCATAATAGTACTGTATCAAAGGCAACAAACTCCTACTGTATGCATTGAAAGTAGGTCCCAACACATACAACAAGTCACTGAATCTTCCCTTCACGATCCAACAGTACCTACAGTATCAGTGTCAGTATCGGTCAATCAACCAGCACAATGGTATTCGAGCACAAGTCCAAAACCGAAATCTACAAAATCCCAGCCATCGAACCAGGGTCACACGTCTACTTCAGTAAGGACCCAGAAAATCTCTCTACACTACAGTACAGCACAGTAGCACAGCAAATCTAATACGAACAAAAATGCAGATGACATCCTCGGCACCAACTCAAAAGACATCAAAAACCCAATCGTAGGCTCATGGTTCCGCATCGAAAAAGGCGATGAATCAACACCGCCGAAATACGACTATGATGAGACGGGCGTTGTTATTGAAGGTACAGTATATGCGTCCACCCCTCCCCCCTTAACTCCTCACATCACTGTTGGTGTTTACTCTTGCTTATATTGAATGCGGTTGTTTAGGAACGATCACATTAAAAGACGAAAACGGCACGAAAGTCGATCTCGTCGCTGGTGATACGTTTGTCATTCATAGGGGGAGTACGATTGCGTTTTCGTCGAAGGGGGAGTATGGGATTGCGTTCAAGGCTGGGAGCAGGATGAAGGCGAACCTGTAGGGTAGGTGTGTGTATGTGTGTGTCTTGGTTGGGTGGGTGATGGGCTTTTTTCGGGGGAGGTGGGTATATGTATCAATCCATCAAGCAAGCAAGCAAGCCTCGAAGTGATTTACATAAAGTACAGAGACGTACGTATAACGTGTCTCAGTCATGTACATATATATGGGGATATGTAACTTACATGTATGAATCTTTTACCCTGTATTTGTACGAAAGGACGTTAATATGCCCTGACTATATACGTACATACGTAGGTACCTACCTAGGTAGGACACCGTGAAATCCATACCAGATACCTACCTAGCTACTGTAAGCAACCATAGTGTATACATAAATCACTTACAGTACATGTGGACAGTAACACATATCTCATTTCACAAAAGGGTTCTTTCTTCATATTACTTAGAACAGACAAATATGTATAAGCGTGCAGAATGGTGAAGACCATCGTGTTTTCGCGAGGTGGTAGTGGTGGTAGTGGTATGTATAATCTAGATCTTCCATACCTCTATGTGGATGCCTCTTACTGTTAGAAACACAGAATATACAGTAGTGGCCTAGTAAATCCCTTTCTTCCTGGCTTCTTTACAGTACGTACGTACCCACTGGTAGCATCAATCTCCATCTCTATCTGCCACTGCATCCCACACATATCCCTACCATCCCCACTCCCCAACAAAACTTGACCCTTACAACCTCGCTCGGACACCCTGCTGTCTAGGACGAAGTAATCTCGCAACATCGCCAGCCGCTCTACTCCCCCTCTCGACAGCTCCATCCACAAACCCACGCCATCCATCCGCCGTATCAGCACTTGCGAAAAACACCTTCCCGTGCGGCTTCTGCAGTTCCTGGAGATACGTGCTCGTGTAGTTCGGGCCGAAGCAGGCCCAGACGCCTTTTGCGTAGGGGTCTGTGTGCCAGGGATGTGTTAAGTACGCTGTTATCTCTGGTTTTTCTTCGGTTTCTGTTGTTGTTGCTGATGGGAGCGGGAATGCAGATTTTAGGGTTGGGAGGACTGTGTCTGGAGACGCGGAGATTGCTGGGGAGGTAGAGTAGGTGGTTGTGGGAGGCGGGTTGAATGTGAATGCTATGGCGTGGGTTGCTGGTGGTTTTGCGTCGGGGGCGGTGTTGGTGCCGTTGTGGTCGGTGAAGGCGAATACGAATTTTGAGGGAGGCGCGAAACTGGCGAACCAGGGTGTTTGGGCGGGAGGGGAGACGGTGAAGTGGATTTTTGCACCGCGGTTGCCTTGTCCTATTTTTGCTGCGCGGGTGCTCATCATGCAAAAAGAAAAGAGTTAGTCGCATATTCCCGGTCCGACTTAAGCATGTTCTGACTTTAGCAAGATTAAATGCGACGAGAGCAAGCCC
>Ga0115846_100968_pt1 | contig 13818 bp, 13 predicted proteins | sample InSIn5gowninarea_2_FD_83860 | JGI IMG/M metagenome (GOLD analysis project Ga0115846, IMG submission 83860)
ACCGCAATGCCGGCCCGACCTCGTCTCTTTTCGCCCCGCAGAACCCCTCACACCAACTCCCACAATACCAATCACAACCCCACCCCTCTGCCTCCACTGCCGCCGCTGCCCGCGAGCGCGAACGCCTCGAGCGCGAAGGCGCGCAACAACTCGCGCAATTGAGCGAGGAGCAGCGCGAGGAGATTAACGAGGCCTTCGCCCTCTTCGACCTCGACAAGGATAAGAGAATAGACTACCACGAGCTGAAGGTGGCCATGAAAGCGCTGGGCTTCGAAGTCAAAAAGACCGAGATCCTGGAAATGCTACAGGTATACGGCATACCCTCTTCCTCCGTCACCCCCTCGCAACAGCACCAAGGCCCGCCCGCACCATCAACATACACGCACAGCAAACTCCTGCTCCCCCTCGCCTCCTTCCAGCATCTCATGGCCGCGCGCATACTAGCGCGAGACCCGCGCGACGAGATCCTGCGCGCGTTTGAGCTGTTCGACGAGGGCGGCAAGGGAAAGATCAGTCTTGAGGATCTGAGGAGGGTGGCGAGGGAGCTGGGGGAAGGCCTGCAGGAGGAGGAGCTGGTGGCTATGATCGAGGAGTTTGATCTCGACGGGGATGGGATGATTGACCGCGAAGAGTTTTTGGGGATTTGTTTGGGGTGACGTGGACGGTACGGGTGCAGATTCGGGGGCCAACGTGGGATGGGCGTTGTGGGCTTGTTAGGCTGGGCGTTCTGCTGGAGGCGGTCGTTTGGCGCACTTTGGGGACTGGTGTCCGAACTTGGGGCGGCCGGAGTAGGGGGGTTACGGTGTGTTTCTATCACGACTTATTGTATTGTTCACAACGAAAGCGACGAACGAGGGTTGGCACAGTGGAACCAATTCCAACATCGAGCCCTATTCTGTCAGTCTACCATCTCTCCATCGTATTGCAGAATGGGATTGGACGTAGCGCAGCGCAGCGTTTGTCTTCTTATGGTGATATGAAAGGAATGGTGATTCCGTGGGCCGGAAAGGAGGTAACGCGTGTCAGGCTAAGAAGAGGACGCAGTGTTCCAGGATTTATAGGATTTTATCATGCTCTGTAGCAGGTGATGAAGTATAGCACTTTATCATGCTCTGTAGCAGGTGATGAAGAAGGTAGACAAGATAGTGTGGTTGTCTACAAGCCCAGAAGTCTCACGGCATTGGCAACATGGATGACATTCTCATGACAATCAATACCAGTCTGCATGCCTAAGGAAACGCCTGCCAGCTACAAATCAAACCTCCCTCACAACTACTGCCCAGGTGAGATCAACGCGCCCTTCCTGACACTATCGTGCGGCCATCCACCCGCCAAGGCCTCACCACCGCTCTTCTGCGCATATCCCTTTACCCTCGCCTCCAGCTCCGGTCGGAAATGCCTGACTAGTCCCTGCAGGGGCCACGCAAACGCCTCGCCCAGCGCGCAGATGGTGTGGCCTTCGACCTGCTTAGTGATTTCCTGAAGCATGTCGATCTCGCGAGCACGGGCTTGGCCTCGCTCAAAACGTTCCATTATTTGCATGGTCCCTGAGTTAATGATGTCAGTTATATTTCAATACTCCAACAGAGAAAGGTAGAGGCAGGCTATGGATTTTCAGGCTAGACTCACAATTCGAGCCCTCGCGGCAAGGTGTGCATTGACCACACGACTCGTGCTTGTAGAACTTGGAGAGGCGCGAGATGGCGCGGACGACGTCGGTGGACTGGTCCATGACGATGACGGCAGCAGTACCAAGCCCAGACTGAGCATCCTTTAGTGCGTCAAAATCCATGAGCACATCGTCGCAGATCTTCCTCGGTAAGATCGGCGTCGATGAGCCACCGGGTATGATGGCCTTCAAGTTGTCCCAGCCACCTTTCACACCACCGCAGTGCTTGTCGATGAGTTCGCGGAGTGGAATACTCATCTCCTCCTCGACTGTGCAAGGGTTGTTGACGTGTCCCGAGATGCAGAAGAGCTTTGTGCCAGAGTTACGCTCACGGCCGAAGGAGTTGAACCAGTTGGCACCACGTCTGAGAATGGTAGGCGCCACAGCGACGGTCTCGACGTTGGCGACCGTGGAAGGGCAGCCGAAGAGGCCAACTGCAGCTGGGAATGGTGGCTTTAGGCGTGGCTTGCCGGGCTTTCCCTCCAGAGACTCGATAAGAGACGTTTCCTCTCCACAGACATATGCACCCATTCCACGGTGCAGGAAGATGTCAAAGTTGTATCCACTTCCGCAGGCGTTCTCCCCAATGAGACCGGCTTGATACGCCTCTTGAATAGCACGTTGAACAGCAGTCGCCTCGTGGTAGAACTCGCCACGGATGTAGATGTAGGCGGCCGTACAGTTCATGGCGCGACCCGCAACGAGGCAACCTTCGATGAGCTTGTGCGGGTCCTTGCGCATGATCTCGCGGTCCTTGCATGTTCCGGGTTCCCCTCGTCGGCGTTAACAACAAGGTAACGAGGTTTGCTGTCTGTATCCCAGTCTTTCGTATTCATAAATGACTGTCCAATATCAGTACCGAAGGACACGGAGATAAATTGCAAAACACACCCATTTCAGGCCGGACGGGAAACCAGCACCACCTCGGCCTCTCAAGCCAGAAGCCTTGATCTCGCCGATAATCTAGTGATACCACTATCAGCATCCCAGCGCCGTCCTGGTTTATGCTCCCAGAGCAAGCCAACTCACCCATGCATCGCCTTTGAGTAAAATCTCCTTTGTCTTGTGCCAATCACCATATTTCATCGCGCTCTTTAGATCCGCTCCATGGTGCCCATACAGGTTCTGAAAAATCCTATCCTGGTCCTTCAACCCTCCATGTACTCTTTTCGGTGTTCCCTCCTGCACCGTGGCAAAGTTACGGCGGCATCTGTGCTGTACTGTTGCTGCGGACGGCCGGACTGCGGCGGTGGCGGGAGAGAGATTGTGGCGGCAAAGTGAGGACAGTGCTTGTGGCGTGGGCGCCTTGCACGAGAGCATCGTGACAATAGATCCTTGTGGCCAGGTACTGCTATGGTTGTACAGTGTGATCTGTGCTGGGCGACTGGGAAAGCAATGGCGTTATGGAGGTGCTTAGGTGGTGTATTAAGATGGAGTTGGAAAAGTGCAGGTGTATGGGGATCGCCACCAGCCAATCAGGGGACAGTCGATCGTCATGACTTGCAATTCGAACCCTCCCAAACTCGAATGGTAAGGCGTACTCCTGTACCTGATTCTTCACATTGGAAATGCTGACCTCAAAAGGTGGGTCATGACGAGATCAGGATGCTGCATGGCAGCGATGTTCCTAAAGGAGAACAGCCTGCATATCGTCCTTGCAACAATTTCATTCCGTGTCGACAACAGGCTCACTCCACTCCCAAGCCCTCACCAAGACTTAGAGAGCAGTTCGGCTTGTTCCCAACTTGCTATGTAGACCTCATCATCTGCATTACCCAAACAGCTAATCTCATTCGAAGCAATTCGAAATCTCCAAGTCTTGCTTTCTCCTGCTTTCTCAAAAGCAGATGCGCTGTGGCGCTGTAGGCCTGCGTCCTCGAAACAAATCAAACCACGTACCCGAAGAGTTGAATCTTCGGGCCAAGTAACACATTCGACACCACCATCTCCAGAACCAGCACACCATACACCACTCCCAAGCATTGTTCACCCTCGTTGCAGAAGACCGCACCACGCGAAACGACCTTGCCAAGAACACTTATCATTGTTACTCTTCGTTGACGAGCACCAAATTCGCTCTGGAATGGACTTACATGTCGCGAGCACGAGAAAGACAGCATGGTCACCACTGACCACACCCATTCATAGTCATCCGTCTTGGCAGTCCAGCCGGGGAATCGCATCAAGATGTCCATCTGCAACAAGCACAACCAGGTGTACCACAAATCTGGATCGAAGAACATGACCACGCCGCTGACATCGTGACTTTACACCTGTTCTGAGATCTCTTCCGGGCTGCCTGCTTCGTGAAATGGATCCTGCAATTTCTGCCATACCCTAGGCGGCAAGCATAGTCTGACGATTCGTGCACTCACAAGCGAGCCCACGAAAAGTGGGACAACGTGCCAAGGACGCACCTTGACAAGTGACTTCACAACGCGATGCGAGATGAAGGCGTACGAGAACAGCGAAGCCGCAATGCTATCTGCGAACAACTTGATTGACCGAATAGAGGAGTGTCGGCGAAACGATAAAGCATAAACCCTGAGATCTCGAGATTGAGCAGGGGAATACCGTTCAGTACAATTGTCTGATGTCCCCTTTGGTGAACTCCATGTAACCGAAGACGACCGGATAGATAAGCGGTCCGACGGAGCCGAGGAGAGAAGAGTAGAGCAGGAATCGGTCCGGGTTGCCGTTTGGCGATCTGGAGTAGGATCGCGAAGGATATGACTGTTGTAAGAAAGCGATTGAGGGCAAGAGGACTGTCAGGTGTTGGAAAGACAGCGGTTCGATGGCCGAAGCGGAGAAGGTCTTGTCCACGGCTGGGCCATAGCGCGTGCGCACGAGCAGGTTGAGTGTACCCAGGAGGCCTTGGAGCAGGTAGAAGCTGGCGAGCATGTTCTGTAGCGCCATGTCGATGACAGCTTCAATGCTCTTGCGCCTGGAGTTTCGATCGTACGGGAAGTTCTTCAAAAAGATGGGGCGCTCCAAAGTCGGGAAGGCTTATGAGTGATCAAGTGAACTGCAGAAGTGGGACGAGAGGATGAAGAAAATGGCAAAGGACACGGGGGGAAGAGCGAGATATAAGCGCGATCTTTGGACGAGGTAGACGTCGATCGAAGAAAAGTGCTGGCAGCTTCAGGCTTGGCTACGTGGGAGCGATCAATCCGTGCAGGAAAGAGAAAAGCCTGTCAGGCAAACAAGAACAAGAAGCACTTGAAGTGAGATAAGACAAGGTGAAGGGTGACGAAGTGAAGAGTGAATTGCACACGGCCGCTCGTCAACCCCTCATCTCTGCAAGCTAACAAGCACAAGGAGCAACTCACACAGGAAGCTCATCTTTCCTTTCCTTTTCCTCCCTCACCATGAGCAAACCGCCAAGCACAAGCGCCCTCCGTAACGAAAGCCTGCTACCTCTCAGCTGTCAACGACAGAAGCAGTCTCACCTCACCTTATCTCACACTGACAGCTAACCTTGGCCCACTATTCCTTCTTACTAACTCTTCTCTTACCACCTCCCTCTACCACCTCCCCTCTCACCACCTCCCCCTACCCAGCCCTCTCACTCCCGCACCTCCTATCCTCCTACCCTCCTATCCTCCTATCCTCCTACCCTCCTATCCTCCTATCCTCCTCCCAAAAGCAACCCCGTATCAACAGGAAAGAGAGTGCAGTCGTGAGATACTCTCCAACATGTTCTCCGTCATTCAACAATCAGTCATATCTAAAAAGTCACGTTGTACGTGTCCGGCGGGGCATGAGGTAATTCGGAACTCGGAACTCATCTCTTCTTCCTCGATCCTTACACCTTAGGACGGACGGAACGGGTGAGACCTCTAGTCTTCTCATTCGTGGTGTCATTGGTTCCTTTGCGGGCTGGGGGCATGGAATTGGGTGTTTTCGGGGGGGTGGGGGGGTTTGGTGTCTGACAAGATACGATGTATGCTATTTGCGCTGGACTTGGGGGGTGATGGTTCTCGGTTCCGGTCTTTGTGGGAATGGTTGATGTATGGGATTTGTGGACGAGTTAATATGGGGTGACTTAATGGATTGGAAGAGTGGTGAATGCAGGCGGCGAAAGGAGGTGGCTATTTATATTACTCGTATGGATTTCGATGTACATGAATGGTGTGTCATTGCGAGTCTGTATCTTTTCTGCTTACCTACCTTATACAACACCGACGCAGTAGCGCCCGTAACGTAACACCGACCGTATAACATTCTCCTAATGCTCATGAAACACGTGAAAGCCAATCTCTTCTCGGATCCCAGACCGGAAGCTAATGTCCAGGCCGTCATAGAACGAGAGGAGTACGCAATCATTCGGCGACGATGCCGTGCTTCTTGTGCACGTCAATGACCTTCTGCACCTCCTCGTAGCTCCCCAGGAAGATGCCAGACCGGTCATGGATGTCCTCCGGCACAACCGTCAGCATCCTCTGCATCTTGCTGTTGACGGCCTGACCGCCAGCTACATGAAATAGTTAGCGTCATGCCTCACACATCCGGCCACGATTCCGCCAAGGAGTTGAGCGAGCAACAACATACCGTTCTCAAACACCAGCGCCATGGGCGCGCACTCGTACAGGATGCGCAGCTTGCCCTTGGGACTCTTCTTGTCGGCCGGGTAGGCGAAGATGCCACCGTACAGCAACGTCCTGTAGGCGTCGGCGACCATGGAGCCGATATACCGTCCACTATACGGCTTCCCGCCATTCTCGGTCGGGTACTTCAGCCCTTCGATATACTCCTTGACCGGGTCCTCCCAGTACAAACTGTTGCCCTCGTTGACGCTGTAAATCGCCCTCTTCCGCGGCATCTGCATGTCCGGATGCGTGAGTATAAACTCGCCTAACGCCGCATCCATTGTGAAGCCATTCACCGTCCCGCCCTTCATCGTCATAACCAGCTGGCTACTCGCGCCGTACATGGTGAAGCCGGCGGCCACGAGATCGGTGCCGGGCTTGAGCAGGTCCTCCTTTGAGCCCTGGGAGCCGGCGTCAAGCTTGTATATGCCGAAGATTGTGCCGACGCTGACGCCGGCGTCGAGGTTGCTGCTGCCGTCGATGGGGTCGCAGACGACGGCGTAGCGGGCATTGGTGTGCTCGCTGAAGACGATGGCTTCTTCCTCCTCCTCGGAGACGAGGACGCGGACACGGCCCGAGGACTTCATGGCGGAGATAAAGATGTCGTTGCCGATTACGTCGAGCTTCTTTTGGTCGTCGCCTGTAGTGTTGGAGGAGCCTGCGAGGCCGGAGAGCTGGGTTGTCGAGTGTCAGTGGAGGCTGTTGAGCAGGGTTAGAAAGGGGGGTGGCTTACGTTGATGAGGGAGGCTCTGCGGATGTAGTAGGAAATGCTCTTGAAGGCGAACTGTAGAGCGTGGCACAGAAGTCTAGATAGGTTAGATCAGCTACTGCTACTGGAAGCCATATTCCTATATCCAGCTCACGTGAAATCACCAGTAGCCTCCTTGTGCTTGGTCTGCTCCTCAGTCAAGAAGCGTGTAAGAGTCACAATATCCGTGTTGATCTTCTCCGTCGGACCATCGTTGTTGCCGTTCTGTCCTGCCATATTGACTGCTGTTCGAGATGGTTTATTCAGTAGACAGACGTTGATCTAACTGGCGGTGCTACTATTCAGTAAGGGTTGTATCCGAAGGCACTACTGTAGATTGCTGCAAGGGCTCAGGGAGTCGAAGCTGGAAGGAAAGTGAATTGGCGAAGGTTAGGAGGATGACATCTACTGTCGTGTGGTATTATGAGACCTTCAAGGGGGAGCAGGAGGGGACAAGCGAGAGGAGGTGAATATGAGCCTCGGGAGCCTTTGGGAGTTGGGCCGCGGAGCGTTGAAAGCCCCCCATTTGTCCATTGAGGGGCATAGCATATACTCAGACCCAGTACTGTAGCTGGAGTCCGACGTAGTGGGGTGCTTTCCACCAAGGTTTCCCTCTCAACAACGACGTCTGTCCAGCCAATAGTGATAGCGCAGCTCGGAGAGTATGCCGTCAGCTTGAAGAATGATGGCCAAGTCGGTCAAGATGCCATCCATCAACCGTTTCTCTTGTTGGCGTAGACCCGAGAGGTGCAGGTGCTTTCCTCTCGGCGATACATAGTCCGTGGTGGTAGTGGGAGCCTGGGAGGTCACCCCACTTCGACGTCGTCTAGCCATCCCGACTCCTCCAGGGCTATCATCGGATCGGACCGGGCAGGAGCAATATCACCATCTGCAATTATTGCTTCCTCTCACCATGTCACTGCAGAGACGAATAATCAAGATGGAAATATATACAATCATCGCAAAACCACTGCCAGAGCTGTTGCTCAACCGAGCGCCTCCCACACCCTCACAAAGTCAACGTCTAAAAGCCTGCGAGATATCCGCCTTACTAAACTCAACCTCCACCCCACCCTCGCTCACCTCCCCAGCAATCCTCTGCACCCGCTTCAAAACATCGTTATACCTCCTCTCGCACTCGCCCAGTATCTGCGAGATCAGCTTCTGACTGATGATCGGATCGTCCGCCTCGCCAAAGTGCTTCTCGATCCGCTTCCTCAGCGTATCAATCCCGCGCCGTACCTCCTTCGCATCGTACGAGGCCACCATCTTCTTAAAGGCGCTGCGCGAGGGACCCGCTTGCGTCGGACGGCCTTGAGAGGTCGAGAGCGCGCTCTCCGTGCTTTCGAGGAAGTCGAGGATTTTGCCAATGGGTCGCCGGATCACCGTGCTGACGTAGAGTTCCTGGTGCTCTGACATCTCGAGCATTGCTTTGCCACGCCAGTGACCTAACACGATATCTCCTCGCTCCTCGACTTCGGTGTAGTAGTGGTACATGTTTTCGATGAGCAGGATGTGGTAATTGAGCGCTTCCTTGTCTCCTGGGTCGTTGCCCGCGCCATAAGATTGGCCCATTGGATTCTCCTTGGCGATGACTTTGAGGCTGTCGAACATGGCCTTGTTGATCCTGGTGTATGCTTCATCGACGAGACTCCGCACTTCGAGTGTTTCCGGCCCATCTGCCGGCGGGAGCATGCTCTCTATCAGAGCTGAAAAGTTGGGAAACACCCTGATGAAGCCGATGACGCCTTTTCGTTTCTTGATCTTGACTTTGGTGTCTTCGATGGCTCGGACTTGAGCCTCGATGAAACGTGTGAATGGTCTAGCGACTTGCTCGTGCAGATTCTGCATTGTCCGAATCACAAACTCCTGGTTCGTGTCTTCCAATTCGACTCGTTTCCTCTCGAGTGTGCAAAGGATCCCAACGATTTGGCTACACGATGATAAGTACTCTGCACCAAAAACCGACATCTCGGACTCACAAAGGATCCTGCTGCGTGGCCCAGTCCGCTAGATTTTGCATCTCGTTGGGCCACGTAATAAAAATGGACTCCACAATCTCAAAGACCTTTCTGGCCATGGTCCGGTCAGGCTCGAAAGCCTTCCGGGCCAATACATTGGTGCCGCGTCGTTGAGATGGTTTTGCTGATGTAACGAGATCAACGAAGTCAACGGAGTCAAGAGAAGTGGCGTGAAAGAAGTCAATAATAAAATTTTGCTCGGTGAAGATGAGCGGCACGGTTTCTTCCAAGACACCGGCAAAGCTTTCGAAAAGGTAGTCCTTGGAGCCCTGACTCTTGTCTAGACCAAATCTTTTATCTATGGAACCAGTGCGGAAGTTTTTCGCTAGAGTCTGACTTCGCTTGACCGTAAGTTTGCGTGCAGTACCTGTAAGACCTTCGTTCTCTTTCTCCTGCGTTGTGAATAAAGCCTCCTGTTCATCGCCAGTCGGTTTCTTCGTCGCCTTCTTCCACTGCATTATGTTGTCCCTGACTTCATTCTGGTAGACGGAGCGAGCTTTTGCTTGATATACAGCCACTATATCTTGCCACGTTGTGTAGTCGACCTCTTTAGCAAACAGCATCAACGGACTGTATTGCCACAGGGAGTTGCGCGCTACATCATGCGCCCCGAACTCTGAACTTGCTGGCGATCTGGCAGACATCCCATTGTTGCGTCCTAGCGTGTCTCTGGTCTTCTTAAAGGCAAAGGCAAAGTCAAACGTTGGTTCCGCCATGTTTCTTAACCGTGCCAGGAAGGCCCGAGTATCCTGCAGATACAATTGCCGCTTCTCCTGCAGCGCCCGCATATTGGTCATGTTCTGGTCGGTAAAAGCGTTCACTGTACTTCTAGCTGGGCCCCGGTGAACTAATGAAGGATCGATGGTGAACAAAGCCTTGTATAGCATCAACAGCGAGGACTCGATAGACTCGAGTCCCTCCACATCACGAAGAGAAGCTCGTCGGAGTGGTTCCAGCTGGCTGGTGCCGAGGGAAATCGTATCGACAAGGTTCTGGAGCTCGACTTGAAGAAGCCTCTGGTTTGCCGTCTGTACCTGCAAACCTTGTGATTGAGCTTCGATGTATGCAATGTCATCGTTGAGCGTCTACGAAGCTTTAGTATGTCACATGATCGCGGACGGCTTGATCTTACACTCAATTCGACGCTGTATAAGGTCAGCAGGCCTTCTAGTTCGTCGCACTCGGCTATAGCTTTGTCCAGCAGTTTTGCCACGACTTCGACACGCTCGTCTTTCTGATCGGATGAGCCGAGCCAGCTGCCAGCTTCTAGTCGGCCTATCTCGCGCCGCAGATTCATTTCCAATGAGTCGATCTGTTTGGCATGTAATAAATTGTTCTCCCACCCGAAGTCCATCAGCACAGATTCATACTTCGCGTCCCGACCCCCGAGGATATCAGGATCGATATCCAGAGCCAGCAAAGACTTCTCAAGCGCGACCGAGCGGGGCTTCGCTTTCGCCGGCTCCGCTTTCACGGGCTCGGGTGAACGTTCCGGCTCCATTGTTTGGAGCAGTGGACTTTCAGGGCCAACTTGGTCTGTGATCGGAGTGATCGGCTCATCGACGGGAGTGATGTACTGAGCTTGACTGGGCATTGAGGGAGGAGCTACCTGATCATCTTGTACCGGCATCTCAGCCGCAAAATCAGACTTCGAAGCAGTACGCGATTTATCTTCAGCAGTGCCTTCGCTTTCTCGTGCGTCGACACCATTATTGCTGACCCCACGCGCCATGGACGGTGCAGGAACCACGCTGGTGATCGCCTGAGGCTCAGGGACCATCTTGGATTTGAGTAGTCTCTCTCCCGCACCACCTGCTCGGGGCTTGAATGCTGAGTTTGCCGTAGCTGCCTTGCGTAGTTTGCTCACGACGTCACTCGACTTCTTTCCCATCATCGGGCCTAAGCCAGGCCTGTATCTTTCTTTTTCATTTTCTGTCGGCGTCGTGGGCTGCCCACTAGGACTTTCTGGATCTTGTCCATGTAAGGCTTGGCTCCTTCCACTGTCGATGGAGCGGGAATCGGAATCTCTGACAGACAGCGAATGCGGCGAAAGTCCATCATCACTTGGTTCAGCTGTTCTCCCCTGCTGGACAGGTGGTGTCAGATTTGGCAGATTATCCGTGCCAGGAATCTTGACGGCCAGAGCTGATGGTTTGGTTACCTCGGTTGAATCGAACCGCGCAATGCCATTCTGAGCCGTTGAGTTGGTCATTAGAGGTTTTGGTGTACCAGTTCCCGACTCTGTATGGGAGGATCGTTGCTCTTCACTCAGAGGCGGCCGTCGTCGTTCGGGAAGGATCTGCCGATTTACCTCCGTGGTTGTGATGTTCGAAGAAACAGCTGGATGCGTAACAATGTCATGAGAGCGAACATGATCAAGCTCTCGTGAGGCACCATTCAGCACTGATGTCATTCGTCCGTCCGGTTTCCACCGCTGCGCTGTGATTGGTAAGGTTGCGGAACCAACAGAAGTCGTTGACGCAGCCGCGTTGCCATTGGATAGCTGTCCCAACTTGCTGAACATTGCGCTCGGCTCAGGCCTCGATGAAATATCTGGATCGGCTAATTGAGGCCCGACGGATGTCGTTGATGCAGCAGCGTTTAAGGTCGAAAGTTGTCCCAATCTACTAAACATTGCACTCGGCTCAGGCCTCGATAACACGCTAGAATCAGGCTGACGAGAGTTGATCGATGTCGATGACGCAGCGGCATTTGCATTCGAGAGTTGTTCCAGTTTGCTGAACATTGCGCTCGGCTCGGGCCTCGACACAGTCACGGGATCGGGCAAATGTGTAGTGATTTGTTCGGAGACGTTGGCCCGTGACGGCTGAAATGCCGACTGTGAGGAGTTTGGAGCTTGCGGTGCTAAGGATCGCTGAGATCGGATTTGATCCCGGCTCGGGACTTGACGTAACTCTTGAGGTGGTCGGATCTGCGACTGGGTGTTCAAAGGACGGAACTGTTGAAGTGGAGGTAACGCCGATTCGTGGGTTGGCGGGTGCCGCCATTGTTGTTGAATGTCGTTCCTCACATCATCTGGTGAGGAAGGCTTACTAGGATCAAATGATCCTATGCTCCCAGCTCTCGAGCCTTCCACTGGAGAATACTCACTTGCTTGCCGTGCTTGCTGCATATTCCTCTCCTGCGCACGCCTATCATGCATCTGTAAGGGCGCAGGTTGCGCTGGTGCACCTCCGTATGATGATTGGGATGATGCAGAAAGCTTTCCAGCACCGACAAGTTGCTGCCTTTCCTTCTCTTCGAACCCAATAAGCCGTGGTACCGTGCCTGAAGTGTACTTTTTGTATACGCTGATCACAGATCTGATGTAGTGCTCCTTCTCATTTACAGTGTTCGCCTTCCAAAAGTAAGGCTTCGCCATTGTGATTACGAACCCTGTCGAAGTCGCCAACTCAGCGCGTTGCCTCTCTTCCGGTGTGTTGGCCAATTGCTCGTTGAATGTTTCAATCGCTTGTAGCTCCTCCAAGGGCCATGACTTTCCAATCTGAAATGTCATATCGGGGTTCTCGCGTGCCTTGTGCATCCAAACGCGCCCAGTTGACTTGACCGCAAGAATCACAACTCGCGGCTTCTTGTACTCCATGGCCGCATTGCGTGGTGGCGGACTTGACGGATGTGCTCCATCCTCCTCCACGCGCACGTGGGTGATATATTGTTGAAGCGGTGTACCATTATCATCTGTCTTGTCAAAGCAGCTGGCAGATATGCGATTCTTTTCATCCTCGAACAATTCCCGCCTAGCCTTGATCCTTTCAGCCGTGCCCGAGCTTGCATTGTTGGGTCGTAGAGGAGCAGGAGAGAAGGTGCTCTGGCCAACGTCTCCTTGGCGATGCGTGCCATCCATCGAGTCCATCGGTATGTGAATGCTTAGTAGCTACGAGGCCTAGAAGCTCACAGAAGTTGCCCCGAGATCTCCGAGATAGCGAGAGAACTTCGTGAAGCGATCTCCTCATATATCCAAGGGAGCGGTAGACGGAGTCGATCTCATGGCGTCGAGGCACCAGAGGATGGCCTAGGAGCTGCGCGGCGAAGTCCAGGTAGCGTCCAAATCACGTTATCAGAACGAATTGTGTCGGACCGAACCCACACAGCCTGCTTCCTGGTTGATCGAGGGGCAGATGGGAATGAGGTATGTACTGGAGATGAACATGGACTGACAAGCGTAGTGACCGTAGGCGCACTGGCATGGGGGATCAGCTCGGTCACCGGTGTGGTGGAGCAGCATCAACATCCCGCATCACGGCAGAACGTCGGTGAAGTGCCCTTCCGAAAAAAGTTTCCAATCCAATTGCTTTCACTTCGTTTATCAGCCTGCCTATTTCCTGCCCGGTTCACCGAATCCTTTCCGAGTCGACCACGCAACTGCGATCACCGTCATTAGGTCATCATGGCAAAGCCCAAGAAGGCCAAGAAAGTCGTCAGCGAGGCAAAACAGAAAGCACTCCAGGAGAAGAAGGAAGCGAGGAATGCTAGAAGAGCCGAGACGAAAGCGCAAATCATAGCAGCACAACAGGGTCGTGACGCCGATGGAGATTCACTAGTGGGTCTTACTGGCATCTCCGCACCCTCTATCAACAAGCAAGAGAGGCAGAAGCTCTCCGCCAAGAATGCCGGCGACTCTAAGCCCATTCCACCTGCTCCGCTATTAGAGCTCACCCACGACTTCTTGAAAGAGTACAAGTATATCAAGGCCGCTCATGGGCTACGCTCACAGAATCAAAAGAGGCCGGGACACAACTTGGCGATATGGAAACGGACTGCGACGGGATA
>Ga0115846_100969_pt1 | contig 13808 bp, 13 predicted proteins | sample InSIn5gowninarea_2_FD_83860 | JGI IMG/M metagenome (GOLD analysis project Ga0115846, IMG submission 83860)
CGAGAAGATTGCACATCTTTAAGGTCGAGACATCATCGGCATCTCCTCGACATGCCAGGAGAGATCAAAATTTTGATTTGATATCACTTTCCCACCAGCAAGGATACGAGGATGGGCTTAAACAGAGCAAGCTAGAGGCCAAGCTATTCGGCATTGAGAAAGGCTTCGAGAAATTCATAGTCATGGGAAAACTTCAAGCTCGAGCACGATTATGGGCTTCACGACTGGATACTGCACATGCGAGAACCTCTGCAACAGTGTCCTCGCCGACAAGTATGGCAGAGAAACCAATGACGCCTCTTCCTCACGGCGGCCGAGTTGAAAAGCATATCACCGTATTATTGGCATTGATAGACCCTGCAACTTTATCGTTATCGAACACAGATGAGGCTGTAGCCGACTTCGATGATCGCCTAAAAAGAGCGCAAGCTAAGGAGAAGATAATCGAGAGAATGGTCGGAGAAGATGGCACATCTACCCAGGATGCGCATGGTGCTCAGGCGGCAAATATAAACGCCACGGATATGGAAAGCTTTTCAAAAACATTTTGATTTTCGAGGGCGAAGCGAATGCCAGCAGAAGCAGCCTTTGAATCCACTACTGTTGTGTGGAAAATTAATGGGTTGGACGTTCACCTCAGATGCAACACCTACAAACCCTTGGCAAAAGCTCCAGTTGCCCGGTCATCCTCAAGTAGACATGTCATCCTGAGCCGACATTGCTCTTCAGACCGTAAGGAAAGTTCAAACTTCAATAACACCTGTAAAGGCCTGACGTGTTCAGTGAAGTAAATGCGCTTGATAGGAATGGTCGATGGGCGATTCTCGAGGCATGCGAGCATGATAGCCTTTTTGGCATAGCCGTGGAAAGGAGCTTTCTCGTGCCAAAAGGACGGAAGAAGAACGTCGAGCTCCAACGGTTCTCGCACGAGTCTCTTGCACTCATGGACAGACGAAAGCGACGCGATATGTTCGTGCGGAACGAAGAGTCCGGGCAGATACATGGTCCTAAGCAGAGCTCAAGTAGGAAGTAGCGCTTTCCCAAGGTTTCTTTCAAGGCATCAATCGCAACTGCGCCAACGCATTCTGTATACGACGAATGGTCATCAACTTCATCCTGCATATGTCTCGCAATGCTTGTATCGTAATCCTCGCAATCGGTCTATCCTACCAACATTCTATGTCCGCCTCTCCACCTCTTTCCCAACTCTTTGACTAAGCCTCCATATCGCGCCGACTCCGTTCTCTAAGCTTTCGCGTACCATGCCCCAATCTGTATTATATGCTCGCTTCACCAGTATCTCCAGCTCTGAGTTCCATCTGTCCTTTGCGGTTTCCAGTATACCTGTCCTCACTTCTCGGTACATTGGTGGTGGTGCTGGTGGCTCCGGGTCGACAATGTGGTGCAGGACGAGAGTTTGTTGTCGCAAAATGAGTGCTTGATTTATGCGATTTGACTTGTGTGCGGCGAGGGAGAGGTAGACGAGGGAGGTGGTGAGGGTAAGGCCGCCGAGCTAGACAGATATATCAGCTGACAAGGTCTCGCGGGTTGGCATTAGTGGTAAACACGTACGAAACCAGTGGTGAAGCCCATTGGGCGAACGTCTTTTGTGTGGAATCTACCAGCAGAAGTCGATGTGTGCAATGGCCGTGTGAAGGCACTATATTATTTCGGGAGCCGTAAATGTGTCTTTAGGAAGCTTTCAAGTCACGAAGTATCGCCTATCATAATGCCATTGACAATCCAGAAATCAACAAATCTTTAGAAGGATCCCCGTTTGCGCGAGTCATACCCTCCTCCATTTCAGATCTCCAAAAACAACCAGCTTCCGATATCAAAATACCACTGTACAACTTCCACTTTGAGCGCATACATTATCCAGTACTAGGGACGTCCTATACAATGACCTACGGACGTGCAACACACAGACATTTGAGTCGCGACTCACCTCACCGCAAAGCCCTCCTTCGCAACCTCGTCACATCTCTCTTCGAGCACGAAACAATATCCACAACATGGCACAAAGCGAAAGAAGCACAGCGACTCGCCGAAAAGCTCATCACGATGGCAAAGAAGAACACATCAGCCACAAGAAGAAGAGCACACGAGATATTTTTTGTATGCCTCTACTCCACTCAGCGGATCACCTATGGCTATGCTTTTCGGAAGTCTTGATGCTAACATTCACTCCTCCCAGAAACCAATCGAAATGGTCCCCAAACTCTTCGGCCCAATCCGCGATCGTTACCTCACCCGCCCCGGCGGCTACACCCGCGTTCTGCGCATCGAACCCATCAAAGACGACCAAGCCGCCTCGGCGATCCTCGAACTTGTCGACGGGCCGAAAGACATGCGTTTTGCCATTACCGCACAGACAATCGCACGGGATCGGTGCCTGAACCGACGGAATACAGATATCACACAGCTGAACAAGGAAAAGATACTGAAATTTAGGCCGAATGGGAAAGTGGAGCTGGAGGGTATGGTGAAGAAGTTGATTGAGATGGAGGAGCTGGGTATGGAGGGGAAGACCGATGTCACGGCGAAGAAGAGGCCAAATAGTAAATTGCCGTTGCCGAAGGTGTCAATGTGAGTGCGCGGTAAGGGTGGATTGAGATCTATGATGGCGTTTATGCTGGATCTGGGTGGGATGTTCATCATTTGAACTTATGCATAGCTTTCGGCGTCTCGGGTGATGTTGTCGTATAGATCAAAGACTGGTATAGGAGGTATACTATACAGTAGTCTTCAGGCATACATCAACGATAACATTAATTGCCTGGAATGCAAGAAAACTTTCACTTACCGCAAACCCTTGATTCTCGAGCGCAAAATGTAAGAATGCCTGGGAGCGTGCCGTTCAACCATCGCATCGACGTCACCTCCTCACAAAAATGGAGACACAAGTAGGCTAATAACTCAAAGATTTTGATTGTTGGCGCGCCAAACTCGTCCAGGGATTTTCCTCTTGGGATTTATTCGCGCCGGAGTCTTTCTCAGCAACCACATCTCATCTCATCATTTACAGACTAGATCCTCAAAAGGCTTCACGGCACAGGCAGGGGTACTACCGGACACGATTTCACAAGTCAATCTGAAAACGTGTTGTGCAGTGTCTACGTGCCAGAGTGGTTAAGGCACCACCAGTCGATGAGGACCAATATCATGCGCCGTCGCGCCCGTGTTCATGTCAATTTCATCCTTCCCATAGCTTTGCATAGCAGTAAAACCCCTGCTTACAAAGGTGACCTGGAAAAGCAATCTCAAACTCAAACAAGTCAAACAAGTCAAACAAGTCAAACAAGTCAAACAAGTCAAACAAGTCAAACAAGTCAAACAAGTCAAACAAGTCAAACAAGTCAAACAAGTCAAACAAGTCAAAAAACTCGAACTCTTCTAGCATGTCGAGGAGATGCCGATGATGTCTCGACCTTACAGATGTGCAATTTTGTCGTCGAGTCTTAAGCTGGTGGGAAAGTGATATCAAATCAAAATTTTGATCTCTCCTGGCATGTCGAGGAGATGCCGATGATGTCTCGACCTTAAAGATGTGCAATCTTCTCGTCGAGGGTTGAGCTGGCGGGAAAGCGATATCGACTTACCATACTTGCTTGAGCAGCTCACAAAACAACGCATATTGCAGAATCACTGCGAAACCCGAGTCCCACGATGCCGCCATAGTGTCACCCGCGCAAGTCCTGTAATACACCAGCACAATAATGTTCGGCTTTCAACAGTCAGATGCGGCTGAAGTTACGGGATGCGATGCCATAAAACATTTCCATCGACTTCGAAAACCACACCTTGGCTTTAGCGACATGCCATGCAACGGTTTAGTGCACATGTCAAGACTTCGAAAATCACAAGTGAAAGGGCAGTGGCGTTCTCTCTCCTATGGTGATACAGAGGAATCACATCAGTGCAGGAAGTGGGATGAAAATGCTTTTCTATACGAGCTAAAACAGATTCACCGTTGGGAAGGCAGTACAATGTAATCAGCTCGTCCATAGTCAATCGAGCACACAGATACATTCGCCAGTGTTTTTATTTTAAAAGGAATGACATGTCAGCATCCTACATATACACGATCAGAGAAGACGACTTCTCGCTTTACACATTCCAAATATTTCTTTCAATCGTCATATATATCTCTCTTCATCATCCATCGAATCGTCATGACTTCATCATCATTCAGGCACTAATCCGAGGATCCTCGCGACGTAAACACGCCAGGTTGACAGCCTCACAACGAGCATGTGCAGATGTAGCACATGCAGCAGATGTAGCACATGGCATACCTCAAGGCCCTCTGGACTACATCGAGTACAGAATTCGTATTCCTCCTTACCCCGCAAAAACAAACCCAGCCCTCCACCAGCCACGATCGATGATCTACAACTGCCGGCAAGCCGACGGCTTGTTTCCCTGGTGAGAGCGCGGGAACGAGGTTGGTTGCCGAAACGGTGTGGGTGGTTGGCGGTCGGAGAGATTCGACGAGGCTTTTTCGATCTTCAGGTCCAGAGCACTCGTAGAAATAACAGTAAAACGATTACATCACATGCTTCGAGACCTTACCTACGTAGTGTAGAGTCCAGACGCAGATGGCATTGGCCTTGTGTTCAATTGACGTGTATCGTACGTAGCAAAGGCCTACAGCTACGACAGGGAGGGAAGTGATGAAACTTAGGAAGAGGGAAACTATCGTCGAGGGTTGAATATTTGATATCTTAGATATTTTATTGCAAGTATATGGCGACGAAGCGAACTATACTACACATCCACCCATAGCTTCATGCATTCCATCTCTCGACGACGTAGCGTCACATAGGCAGCAATCTAGAATATGCCCCGTAACTAAATGCTTTCGATATCTGATATATCCATGGGAGCGCAGGAAGCTTTTCCGGCTCGACCATTTGTATGTCTTCCACTCCGCTGAGTCGTTTAAACCTTCGGCGACACCTGCAACCCGAGCAACTTCATCAACGCTGCGCGCTTCGAAGGCTTCTGCTGGATCTGTGGTTTGAGCTGCTCCATTGGCCCCACAATGTTCATGTCATAGCCAGAGAGCAAGCGCGAGTCGTCAATAGTAGGGAGAAGCGGGAGCGGCGCAGGCTCAATAGGGATGATCGGATACGGCGTCGCGCCACTTTCAGCAGCCATGCGTGCCGCCTTCTCGCTATTACGCTTCCACTCGGCATCAATACTGTTCCACTTCTCCTGCGTGAGCTTATAGGTGCGAGACATGACGCCGAAATGCGCTTCCGTGCGTGCGAGATGTTTGGAGAATTCTTGACGCGCGGTTTCCCAGTCTTGGCGCAGGAGATTGCAGGACATGAGGTCGCAGTAGGAGGGAATGTAGGGCTCGGGGGAGATGTAAAAGTTTGCGTGACCGAGACGGTCAGCCCATTCGTCGTTGGCGTCTGCGATGACTAGGGGTGGGATGTCGGAGCTCGAGGAGACGACGGTGGTTGCGCGGGAGCGGTTGAAGGAGGAGTGTGATGGTTGGGTTGAAAGAGATGGTGACTCCGGACGAGATGCTAGTGGTGTTGGATTCGGAGACTTGAGGCTCGTGATTGGTGCGCTGGGTGCTGCGATGCTTGGGGAGGCAAGCGGGGATTGTATTGGCTCTCGCTCATGGATACTATCCATCATCGGTGGCAACAATGGTGTCGCGCTTCGCACAATCGGCTCTGCAGGACTTCGATCCATGTACTCTTCCTTGTACTTTGCGTCCGCAGGGAAATATACATTGAGGTCACGAGCATCGTCTTCGACGATTGTCTCAATGGGTGACGCGGCCAGGTGAGGCTCGAGCGCACTTGCGACCGTCTCTTGTAGACGAGCTGTGAAAGAGTGGCGGAAGGAATTTGAACGACTCAAGAACGGTGTGGACCGTTCGGTTCGTGCTGCGTCAACTGATGTGGTTGCACGTTGGCGTTGCATGCGCGAAAGTGATGGCAACCTCTCGACAATGCGCGCGGCTAGACCATTGACGGCTGACTCTCCTGATCTGCGACGCTTTGGCGATCTCTGCTCAGGGTAATAGTGGTCTTCCTGATCATATTCATAGCGTGGTGAAGTGAAGCTGTTTGGTCTGACCCAAGCATAATCCCTACTGTCCCTGCGCGATGCGACTGGCGAGTTCTGTGTCGAGTAGGGAATTGTTGTGTTGGCAGTGAAAGTGGGCTTCTCCATTGACCCTTCGAGCACGCCGGACGGTGCTGGCAATGCTCTCCTGGTGACCGCATTGAGATTGACTGGATCATGTTGTGGTGGTGTCGAGGCCAGCGATGAGGTCGAACCAGATAGTCTCCCGCGCGAGGAGAAAGTGAGAGACACAGGTGAAGAATTTGCGGTGGTGGATTGCGATGATGAGTCTCGCGAGTGCATGTGGGCATCATTGTAGGATTGTCGTTGCTGCGTTTCTTCTTCGTCAGGATGATACCAATTGATCGCCTCGCGCAGGTTCGGTAGACTCATGTTCTGCATTGCGCGCGCATGCGACAACGGTGTAGATCAATTGGCGTGTGCAAAAGGAAAAAAGATGAGACGAGATGGTGGGTGCGGAGTTAGACCATGATTTGCGGTTCACTTCAGACGATCCGAACTTTATCCACGAGTGGCCGGGATGATCTCAGCGGGCTCAATCCAGTATGTCGTTGATAGTTCCAGATAGCAATTGAGCTCCCTCAGCCAGAAAGACGGTCGTAAAACGAGTGAAAGCAGTTGATGGTGTGCAGATTGTAGGTGAGATGAAGAGAAAGAAAGAAAAAGAAGAGATCGAGGGTAAATGGAAGTTGAGGTGAAGATGGGGATGAGTGGGGAAGAGGGAGGAAGAGGCTACTGTGCGCTTGTCAAAATATTAAAAAGCCACACATTATTCTATGGGTAACTCTAGACGATCTTTTGGGGATGGATAAAAGTCCCGACGTCAGTTTAGACGACAAGTCGAGTGACTGCTACAGTACTGTGTCGACATCCCGCTTATGCTGAAGACCGCTTAAGTCGAACTCTGCTCAGACTGCTCTACAACTTTACGTATGATGCGCTGGAGGTCTTTCATTCGCCCCAAGATCTGTACAGTGATACCATAAGACCGAGGTTCCATATCCACGCCTCTACACCGCTGCGTTTCGTCTCACTTGAACAGCACGGCAACTTGCATGCCTCACGTCTCACGAGGGCCTCATGGTTTGCTCGAGCAATGCCCCAGAGTTTGGCAATACCCCTGGCCCCAATTGACCCCAATCACAAACGTTATGAAGAACAGGATGCCAGTGACTCGGGAGGAAGAGCGGGAGGCAGCCGCAGCAGTTAGGAGTTCTGTCCACTCCCACGCGAGGTGACGTGGTTCGAGGTTGCAATTCTTCTGTAAGGATTTCTCAATGCCGAAAAGGTCTACAAAATTCGAGGGCGAAGACCGCCATTTTCGAGAGGCAGCCTGGTAAAAGTTGCCGCTAGCTCTTTCCACAATTGACGACGAAGTTAAAAGTACCGGCGTACCCAGGTAGAGTCTTACTCGAGTCATGATACAAGGGAATCGCTCGATCCCCCTTCATCGCTTAAAACTTCAGAAATCGTCCCGTAGTGCAGAATAATCCCTGTCATCGCATCATATTGCTCTCGAATCAAACGGTCTTGCAGCAAAGTAGCAGGGGTGAGTATCAGAAATAGTGCTTGCCGGAGAGTTCGTAGCGTGCAGCCTTTTCAACGATGTGATGACCCAGCAGCACAGATTTACATGATTTACATCATCCTTGTCCATTGTCCTGTTCCTGGCGGTTCGCGCTCATCCTGTCTTTTGCTCTCGATGGCCCATGAACAGATTGAAGATGTTCCGAAAAGGCCAGCTCGCCATTTCGAGCCGGCCTGAGTCTGGAACCTGCCTAAACAGCGACGAGACCACTGTTTGCTTCGGTTATTACAACCAACGATATACTATAGCGTCATATCATCAGACGAAGAAAATAAGCGACCGCGAATCAAAAACGTGCGCATATGCAGCCTACCGCAAGTGCCGTCCGCCAAGTAAAGAGGCGCTTGTGGTTTACAGATACAGATACCTTTAATTCGTCCTGTAAAAGGAAGGTACACTACTTCTATGGCGGAGTCGCAACCGCCGTTCCGCCGCCGAGGCTCTCTGTTTCGGAAACCAATATTTGATTTCTTCAAACGTTTTTGTGCGATCGCTGCAGCACGGCGCCTATCGTCATCTTGCAGCATCCCTAACCGAAGTGATAGCGGACTCGGGGCCATTTTGGCTGAAGTGTTCTGTTTGACCACGTTGTTTGCCGCCGTCGAGCCATCAACGCGAAATTTTGATGGGGATCACATCAGATGAGGGCCGTAACACAGAAGCAATAAACCAAACTGGACGCCACGTTTGTGCGAGCTCACTACAAAATGCTGTCGCCAAGTGCTGCAGCTTATGACGGCCACAACCAGCCAGACCAAAATAGTGCTGCTAACATTCCCCCGCATCCTGCACCGCCCACGTAATGTCTCCTATGCCTTGTTACATCAGCTCACAGCACGAGCGCAACAGCGCATGTCTCACGGGCATTTTGAAAAGCACAAAAATCTTACGACATGCTCACACTCCAACAGCATGGACCGATAAGGATATTCCACGCAGTAGTGTAACCCAATACCTTGGGACCGTCGCAAACGGCCCTCACATCATGCGATCACAGCCGCGAAAGCGGGGGGCCAACAGGGGTGTATCACTACCAATACTCTGGATGAAACATCAGCGTCCACATCCACTTGCCGTCGAAAGATTTTCTTTCATCCCTGCTCGTTTTGCGCAGGCAAGACAGGGGCTTTTTGATTCGCGTGAAGCGGGATTGTGGATTGCAGTATGTCGTGCGTAGATTGAAGTTTGAGCCTGCTAGGTAGCTGTCGACCGTGATGCGCGCTCGTGCTCGTGCTCGATATAGCGGCTACCTGCAGGAAGTTTCCCTGCTCACGCTAGAAAAAACCTCGATGTTTCACAAAGTGCTCAAAGTCATCAACATTTCGGCGCCCCAGTTGGAGTTTGCACCAACGTCTCACTCTTCTATAACAGAGCATGCCATAAGCGCTAAAGTAGCGGTGCCCGTGCTTGTATTGATTCGGTATCTCTCTACCCGTCAGTGCTATGAGTTTCAATCGTGCCAAACATTTCAAACAACCGTTGGCGTTTCACAAGTTCATCTTGAAGACTGCCGAGGTGTAGCTTGTAGATTATTCGCCCCACACGTTTTGTTTTTAATGAATTTTACAAGTCACCAAGTAGTGGCGCGCAACTACGCCAATACAGGCGCAGCATCTCAATCGGCATAATCCCATCTACTTCTTGCTGCTGCTCAACCTTTACTTTCTACTCTACCACAACTATTCCCGATGAAGCAATCGTTGGGACAAGGAGCGACGCACTCCGACTCATTGCGGGTATTATTGCTGACGCCCGAATGTCCGCTCAGTACAGTACTTGCTATGTATAAGCACTCCGAGGTTAGACTGTTGCCATTCCGTCATTCTTTCCATTCGAATTGGTAGAATGGAATAATGTGGTTCGCTTATGCCTGTGCTTGTATATTTTGAAGTGTGCTCTTTCCGCCACTACTAGATCGTACTTGTGACTAAGTACCAGACCTCGGTCGATTGCCTCGTCTTAACCTCCCGTGAACGATGGCAGCTGTATGATGGCATGGATGTAGAGCTAGTAATGTAGCTATGCCAACGCTTGGGCTTCATGCGGTTGAGTATCGGATTTTATGACGATACCATCTTGGGGTCTGCGTGACGAACCTAGAGCCTATATGTCCTTCTGCCCTTTGCACACGAGGCATACGTATCATGCCTCGATGTCCCTCGGAAGTGGACGACTCATCAGATGTAGTGCTGTGCCCAGAGTGCTCGTTCCTGCTCTGTGCCTTGAAACTGTGATATTTATTAGAATGATTCACACCCAACACGAAGATTACTACCCACCACAAAATCAACCACGAGAATATCCTCAAACCCTTCTTTTAGCGTTGGTGGCTGGTACTGGCTTGCAAATGACGTGAATGCAATCTTTGGAAGCGAGGTACGATCTTCTGGGTTCATCTGTGTGAATGGTCAGACTACATTCTCCATCGGATATTTGCGTTTTGGAGCTCACGGCTTTGTTTTGAGCTCTGACGGACTCGTTGTGCATGCAAAGTAGCGGATCGGCTGTGAACAGTACACAACGTATTGGGAGTTCAAGGTTTCTGGCCAGGTCGACCCATAGGCTGCGTGTCTCGATTGTCGGATTTGTGTTATCTATCATCATTAGTAACAATGATCTTTCGGCAAAAATCAGCAACGTAGTCGCATACCGATCGCAACAGAGGCGCCTCCCTTCACTAGCTCGACTGCTGTTTTCATACATTTGTCTCTCTTCCAAGCTAGTCAGTAAACACTATCAAACAAAGCAATCAAGAAATTTGGTCTCGCCGTACAGTCTTCAATATGTCCTGATTTATTCTCTGGTAATCGAGTGGCGCAAGTTGGACCTTGAAGAATGTTGACTTTCCAGCGCCGGGACTTCCGCAGAACAGAACAATCTCCTTTTCGTGCATGCGCTTGAAGCTCATTCGTGGCTCCGCAACTGCAAGATACCGCGAATAGTCAAAAATACTCTTGAAATCCCTAGCCTCTTGGCCAAGAAAGTATTCTTCAGGTGTGTAGAAGTGTATGCCGATATTCGCTGCTAGATCTCTGATGTACGTTAGTTTTGTCCCCGTCGACTGAATGTTATAAGCATCGGCTAGTGTACGGACCGGTCTGAGCTAGCGAAGTCATTCACATCACCCTTGTCGTCGCCAATGCGACCAGCGGCGTCACCAACGTAGAAAGATTGCTCAAGATTCACACCTTCTTCATCCCGCAGATTGAAGTCTTCCAACATTCGTGACCACATACCCGTTCTAGGCTTTCTGTTGTGGTCCCGTTCTGTGGCCGCATAGAGGTTGACGGGAAAATTAAAGTGGTTCATGAGTGCACCAATCTTTGCCTTGAACTCTGCTAGACGTTTTGGATCTTGCTTCAAGGCGGTTTTGAGAGTTATGCCGCCCTGATTACTGAGGATGACTACTTGATATCTGCCAGGATTAGTGACGGAACTCCTAAGGTGGATGAGGACGGAAATTTTTGAAGAGGCTGCATACCCTTCTTCGTAGAGCTTCTTCAGTGCGCCTAGCACAAAAGCGTGCCACCACGTCCAGTCTCGGCCATCTCTACTAAACTTGTTACCGGACGTCGTCCGAATGAGGGTGCCATCCTTTCATATCTCAGTAGCCATCCAGCATCAAAAGGTTCATGCAATTTACAAGATCAAACGCAGCTACCTTTCGTCTCTTCAGGGGTTGCACTTCACCATCTTGTACAGGGCGATAAGATGCTACCAATATAGTCTCGTTCACGATTTTCCATGTGGTCTTTTCGGGTTCTTTTTCGGAGGCTGGCTTGAAGAAGTTCGCGACAGCACTTGCTAGGCTGGGTCAGTGATGCTCGATATAGACAAGCATATACTCACTTACGTGTTGTCGTCGATTCCACCTTTCGTTTCATTGGTGGTGGCGAAACATGGCGGACTGGGGACGCTTTACGCTTGACGCCCTGCTGAGCTGATGGCGCCATAAAATTACGGAAAAGAAAGGACCGCACCGAGATCGGCGAGACTCTCGAGTGAAGGGAATGAACAGCCAGTGTTGACCCTAACAACCACAATAGGAAGGAAAGGAAAGAGCCACAATGACAAGTGAGAATGATGCACGACAGACAACGCGAATCAGTCGATAGTTTTCATAGTATCGTCGAATATTCCTCAATGCTCGTCCATCAATCTCGTAAACTCCACCCCTACCATTGGTCAGTGCTCTCGTTAAAGTCGTGAAGCATTCACTCGAGGTAACAGACTCCCACGCGTGCATTCTGACGTCATTTGAGCGCGACTTTCTAGTGTTGTGTGTTTTCGCACCTTAGAGCTATCATGCTTTGCTTAATGAAAGTGCCCGGAATCAATAATCAAGTATTCCTGTACTTCAAGCAGAGATCGTGCTGAAGAGGTGAAAATGAGGTAGCACTCTTCCACTTGGCACCACCGCCCCGGTCATACCATGCTCGAGCTCTCACTCTTCAGCCAAATCCCATATCAGCGCCATGGCCAGGTCCTCAAACTCCTGGCTGGCATCGCCGCAATGGCACCGGTGAACACCCTTGAACGCCACATCATTCACAAACCCGTCAGACAAGCCCACCGCGCATCGACACAGCTTGGCGCTTCACAGGGAATCCAAGATGCGCAGAAGGCCGGGCGACAGGGTCAAACTCAGGCAGGAGGAGATATTTATTATTTACGATTGGTCGAGGATCTGGCGTATGAAGGGGTTGATTGGGAAAGAGGAGCAAAGCTTGCGCAGGAGGCCGCCATGACTAAGGCAGACGAGGCAGGACGGTGGTCATTGCGCTTCTACGATGTGCCAGAGGCCGGAAGACGTTCTGTCATGGCACGGACAACTTCCGCAACACCAATACAGCAAGGTGACGCTTTTGCATTCATGAAAGGTCTTGGGTATCAAGCAGTCTATGAATACGTGGTCCAAGGCCAACAGTTCGTGCACAACAATGTTGTGCTGCATCTGCATCGTGCTATGAGCGCCACGAATTCGCAAAATCATGATGCAGACTACCCGAGAGATTTGTTGCCGGTGGACGAGAGTGGTGCATATATATTGCATGCTTATGTGCGTGTGCAGGATGGCACTGTCCCTGATGTCGTTTCGAAAGGGACCGCGGAGTTGATGCAATTGAAGGAGTTGCTGCGTGGGGCGATTGACCTTCGTGTGGTGGATCGACTTTCACTTGATACGAGGGTAAAGTGAAACGGCGATGATTTTCCGCTTGCACCAATTACCCTTCAGCGGCCCTCGCTGATGAGTGAGCCTCCTCGGTTGACAACAGTCGTCAGTGCTCGAATTGCCCAGGCAAGTTACGATTCAAGTGAAACGGTCGTCTTGCCTTGATAACAGTAAAACCGCATCATGGCCCGAGGTGGAGAAGAGCCATGCCGTATTAAAAGGCAGGCATAGTCGGCGTGAGCTGTGATGATTTGCGCAAATTTGATCAGAGGAGAAAGCTTGCGAAACCAGAAGGTTCTGGCTAGAGAAGAAGGTCTCAAGCGAAGGGTGGGTGGTGTGGTGAAACACCAGTCTCCTGGCTTTTCCGCCACTAGGCAGAATTGTTGATACGCCAGCGAGCTTCTTACATAGTTACTATGCCAGAAGACGCAAGTTGTAGGAGGCAGCCGGTGGCCAGGCCACGCAGTTGCTGCGGATCTGGATGAGGCAATAATATGACTGTCTTTTCAAGCGGCATTCAGCGCGGTATGAATAACACGTCTATTAGCTTCCCAAACGACCCACGCAGCCCCCTGCAGCGCACAATCAGCAAGGTCATCAAGCTTGCCCAGTTCCTGCGCATCCATTTTCTGTTGCTTCAGTCTGATCTCTTCCTCTTCTTCTTGCGCGGACTTCTTGCGCCCTGACTTCTTTGTCTTCCCATTTTTGCTCATGCTCTTTCTGCTCTCTCTATTTGCAGCGGCTCCCTTGCGCTTGGTGAGGAAAGCTTCGCGTGTTGTGGCCCCTTGACCTGTGCATTGAAATATATCATGACGAAGCCAAGACTCTGCAAGCGCGATTTTATTCTCCTTTTCGATTTTTGATTTTGAGGGTTTGCGGTCGCCTGTAGTGGTGGTATTATTTGTTACATCAATGGGCACAGCGTCTTCATCCATG
>Ga0115846_100975_pt1 | contig 13764 bp, 10 predicted proteins | sample InSIn5gowninarea_2_FD_83860 | JGI IMG/M metagenome (GOLD analysis project Ga0115846, IMG submission 83860)
GATTGCCGCTGAGAGCGACGCTGGAGCTGATCGAGAAGGTCATCGTGGAGCCGGATGTACCAGGAGAAGTGGAGAATGTATTGTGAGACACTCGCTAGCGCGAAGCTGGCTCGTTTACCATGAGTGGATATTGCAGGACACATCTTAAAAGATCGAGTACGAATAGGAGGCGAGAGCTCGGTGCCCATGACTGCAGGTCTGATTCGAAGGCCACAACTTTCTCGATAGAAGAGACATGGCACATTAGTAACGCCAAGAACCTGTGGACATTTGCACCACTGACTGTTGTCATACCGCAATGCGAATCAGTCAACGGTGCTGGGAGTCAGTCAAAGGTGCTGCACAAGGATATCAATCAGGGTGACTTTCAGAAAGTATATAAGGCGGTCCATGCTCTCCGCCACGTACATACTTGGGCCCGACCTCTGCATCCATCCAATGCGGCATCTCCCAATTCACCGCATTCATGGTGAGTGAAAGATAGTCACAAGCTTCTTGCGCATCGACTCCCGTCTGTCGTACAACGTTCCCGCGCTCGTCGAGCCAGATTGCTTTGAACTTGGCAGGCTCACTGGCGAATGACTCTGCATCTTCGACATAGACCAAGCGGAAGACAGACAAGGAGTGGACGTGAAAGGTCTTCCTAGCGTACAGCAACGCCGCGGCATTCTCGCGTGTTTGCAGGGCCGCAATGGGTGCAGTGATCTTGACATGGTGGCTATTAGATCTCGGAATCCTCAATAAGGTGAGGGCGCAACGGCATGCAGTGTTTACCCCAGATTCGCATCAGAGTGTGCTCATTGGCTTTGTCCATGACAGCTCGTCGATGACATCTCGGCGACACCGTAGCGAATGCAAAGGCGCGATGCGCAGCAAACGCATTCATTTGCACCTCCTTAGCATCTCAGCCCTTTATGCATGGCTGACTATACCACAGAGTATGGGCAACCTCCTGTCTTGCGTTCGCCATGGGGACAACAGCGCTTCACATCCAGGCAGCGCACGCTTCCATCTCCACGCTACTAGCCCAGGAGCAGCGCAATTGGAGTATGAGAGGTCTGGGATCTCTCAGCTGACGAACACTCTCATCGTCACCGGGCTCGTCATTGACAGCGATCCCGTCAGATACCAGAACCCCGGCAGGCCTTGCAGTGTGCCTCCTTTCGGCCACAAGCTGAACACACTTGCCGACTCGAGCGAGCGTCGATCGGAAACGTGAGGATAAGGTGGTGGATAGCCGAGAGAGTTACCGAGCCATGACATGTACACCAAAACACCTAAATCGCTCTTTCCCCAAGACGACATGTTGAGCTGTTAATGTTAGCAGGTCGTGTACTATGGCAGCGCTACGCTAGACTACAGACATCATAGCGCCAGCTTGACATCCTATCATGTGACCGTGTTACCCAGCAAACACCTCGCCTAATGATGCACCGACTTTGCTCCACTCTGTTTGCACGCCCTTTCGATCGGATCTCCATACCACCGCCATCAATCAGCTGCGCAAACAACATGCCTGGAAGCATAAGCATGCGCTCGTAGCACAGCAGCCCTCCACTGCAGTCTGAACGGCCCTCACACGAAACATGCTTCGCCTGTTACTCCCATGCCTGCGCGGGACACCCGGTGGCCACAGTCCAGCCAGAGAAGTGACCTATGAGGCAGTCGACAGGGGCCGTAACATGGATCGCGAAGGTAGGCATCCCTACTTCAGACCGCGAAGCCGGCAGCGTCGTATCACGGTGCTTACTACCGAACTCATCGTCGTTACTTCTTCCAAAGTAGGCCATATATTACATCGCCCGCTATCAAAATAGTGAATCAAGGGGCTGACTGGAGTCTTAGGAAGCCGCCGCGCTCCGAAGAAGCTGAGGAAGACTCAGCCCCTTACTCCAACGATGCCTCAGTCCAAGAAGCGCCGCAGCATCGTCGAAAGCCTGCGAGATCAGTGCAAAAGTACCAAGGCCCGTTCACCGTCGCCGGCTGGGCTAGGCATCACCATGCCCTCCATGGACAGAGATCATATAAAGAACGTCGTCGGTATACCAGAGGAAGCGTTGAACTGCCTCCAAAACCGGACGTCGTCACCAGAGCCATCGACGGAGATGCTTGTCGTCGCTACTTCGCCTCATGGGCAGCACATGACCGTACGGAGCCCGGTGGTCGGAAGAGGGAAACTGGTCGCCTTGCGGCCTTCGCCGCAACCTTCTCTGAGAACGAGTGCTGTGGAGCAGAATGTTGACCTCGCTTTAGCCGTGCCTGTAGCAGACGAACAAGGGGATAATGCTTTACCACTAAGTAAGGAAGAGGCGAGCAGTGCCACACAGTTGACCGCCCCTCGGTCAATGAGCAGCAACGATCGCAATGTCGGGCGTGACGTCAAGCCCGGCGTCTCGGTCATGTTAGAGAAGACTCCGGTTACGCAGGGAGCAAGGCCAGGTTCGGGCCTATTTGATGATCCAGCTAGTGACTACTCGCCTTCCATTTACAGCGTGGCAACTGATGAGGAACGCGCGGAAAAGCCTGCCCAGATTATGTCGCAGGCAACGGGTCCACAGGGTGGAGTTGCAGCGGATGACATTGCTCCAGCTCCAGACGTATCGGTCACGGACGATGGTCCAGCCACGCCGGCTATAGATAGGAGCCATTTGAGTTGCGTTGCTGAAGGCGAAGCGGTTGCGGAAGAGTACGGGCAGTACGTTCTGTACCCTTCGGGGTCCGTGAGCCCATCTGCTAACCAGAGTGAGCGGTATGTGGCATACTCTCCGCAGCGGCATGGAGACGCCATGCACAAGGCCAGCAGGAGCAAGAGACCGAGAAGGCCGCGGCAAGACCCCTGACCAGTTTGTAACGATAGTACATGGGTATCATTGCATCAAGCATACTTATCATGCTTGCCCTTCACCTTAACATCAAGCATGGCTTCGTGGTAATTGCCATCTCGTCGTGCCTTCTTCAGTCTCCTGACCTCATCGTCTTCCAATCTCCTGCCAACTTCTTCTTCTAGCTCCTTCCGACTAATTTTCGCCCGCACCTTCTCAGCCTTATCGACCTTGTGCTTAGGCTTAAACCGCGCCTGCATGCGCACCCTGATATGCGTCGTTTCACCCACCTCCTCCGCATCACCTCTCACTTCTGGCGGTTCTTTATCCGCGTCTACAGACAAGAACGTCGACCGCATAGTCTGCATATCAAACAACCCCGCTGCCCCTTCCACAGCCAGTAACTTGAACGTCTCCTCCGGGCTAATAGCTTCCCTGCTCGCCGAGCATATCCCATACTTGTCACAGCCCAGATACCTCCCATGATGTCCCTTGAACATGAAGTCCCCCTCACTTCCAACTACCCGTGTTGCTATCCACACTTGTCTTATATCATGGGGCTCTGCGCTGTCCGGTAGCCCTTCAACCATATTCTCTACCTTTTGCGCGAAGACTTTGCCCAATTGGTCTACGCTAAGTGACATGGGCGATTCGGAGGGCAGAACGAGCATTACGGGGCCGGAGATGTCGGAGAGAGCATCAGCGGAGACCCAGTTCTCGTCTTCATCTTCTGCTGCTGCTACGGCGGAGGTAGTGGTTGCGATCTGCTTGTTCGGCGCAGCATTATCGTCGCCTTCGTTGGGCGCACGCTTGCGCTTCTTCGGCTTTGGCTTGTCGCCTTTGAAGGCCAGTGCTTTTACCATGTTTGCGACAGGTGGACGTTCATGGAGAGAGACACAGCTCGAAGTCTTGAAGTTCACTTGCTGAATCACGGCATTTACGGATTTTACGAGACGCTAGGCTTAAGAGGGAAGTAGCGGGCCTGCCAACATAACAAGCTCATTACCTCTACCATACACCAACACACCACCTATATAGCTGGTTCGATACGCCACCACTTAGAAAGACGTATTGGGACTAATCCATGCTCCTTAGCAACACTATGGCACACCCTCCCTGCCCCTTCCTGACGCTCCCCCCAGAACTTCGTCTCAGCATCTACGACTTAATCTACAGCAGTCCGCCAGAACCCATACACATCAACTTACTCGAAGCAAGCAGTACCGCCCCACGATCCGCACTCCCGAAGACATGCCATCAAACTCGCCAAGAGACACTTCCACTGCACCGAACAGCAAACAGCAAATTCTGGCAGACCAACATCTTCTACATCCACCTCCCACGCATTAAAACGCGGAGTCTGACGCGGTATGATTGGTGCATAGCACTGGAAGGAGCCCGTCGCGCATACAGTGCGTTTATTTCCGAGGATGGTCCGGGTCCAAGGCTAAGAGTCTCGAGCCTTGACATCGTGACTGAATGGCCAGTGTGGCGTCACGGTCTTATGGATGGTGAGATACGACGATGGGTGTCGACTTTCTCGACTCGAAATGGCAATGGCGATGTGACTGCAACAACATGCCTGACGGACTCCGAGACTGTCGTGCACATCAGAGAGCAAGAGGATGGCAGGGCGTCAGTGACCGCGACTAACGAGAATGAAGACTCATTGTCCACCACATGGGTCCGTCTCATTCGGGCCGCGCTCGAGCGGGAAGGTGTAGCCTTGTATCTGCGTGGCGACACGGCATGCTACCTGGATCTCCCTGTTGCAGTGAGCCGGGAGGTGAACGATAGGGCATTTGAGGAGGAGATGACGAGAGAACTGTAGGTGGTTGGTTCGGTGACAGAAGGCCGCTGGAACTTTTATCAACTTGAGCTTGCGAGATCGTGACGATGAAGGGCTCCGCAGGGACGGGAAGGTGAGCATGCATAAGAAAGCTGATTAGTGGATTTAAGTTCGCGTGTAACGGGGCCAAGCTCAGCGTGCAGGGGAACTTCGCTTTTTCTGGAGGCTGGACCCAGATACTTGAATCAATGTAAACCGCAGCTTGCAAGCGGAACATTACATCATGTACAGAACGTCGTGTAGACTCATCATGCTGATCTTTCCCAGCCCCATCATATCTTCACCTCCGCCGGCACACTAATCTCCAGAATATCCACCCCCTTCTGCAACTCCCCCTTCTTCGGCATCTTGCCTCTGCGCATGAGCTCCGCGCTCTGCGTCATATAAGGATCCTTCATCATACTCGCTACAGCCACCACCTCATCGCCTTGAGTGTAGTACGCCACCCAACTCTGCTTGCCCTCACTGACATCCGTCTCGCCGTTGATAATCACGTCATCGTACCCTCCGACCGTGTTACCGCAGTACCTCAGCTGCGAACCGACTGCGGACCAGAAGACGGGTATAAAGGGTTTGGGCTTACTGCCAGGGTTGTTGATGGAGTTCGCGACCGAGCGGCCCATGTTTTGTGCTACGTTCCAGTGCTCGATGCGAATGGGGTTGCCGTGGCCTCCAGGGCCATGGTAGGGGTATGTGGCGATGTCGCCGATGGCCCAGACATCTTTGAGGCCTTGGACGGCAAAGGAGTCGTCGACCATAAGGGAGCCGTCTTTGTCGTTTAGCTTGATGGACTGGTTGTCCTTGATGTATTCGGTCGCTGGCTTGATGCCCACGCCCTCGACAACGACATCGGTTTCGAGCTCCGTGCCGTCTTTGAGGTGCACTTTGCCGATCTTGCTGCTGTCGGAAGATGAGGGAGAGCCTTTGTCGACGTTGGCGCCGAGGTAGAATTTCACGCCGTTCTTCTCGAGCAGGGCTTTGAAGATCTTGCCGACTTCGGTGCCCATGACGTGCTCGAGGGGCATGCTTTCCATGCCGATACAGGAAACGTCGTGCTTCTGGCTGGCGAGGCAATTGGCGACTTCCATGCCGATGAAGGAGCTACCGATCACGACGATCTTCTTGCCGCCTTCGGAGCCGGCGGCGTTCATGATGCTTTGGGCGTCGGCAAGCTGGCGGAGGAGGAAGACATTGCCGAGGTCACCTTTCAGGCCGTCGATAGGGAGGTACTTCGGTGTTCCACCGGATGCGAGGATGAGTTTGGTGTAGGGGTACTCTTTGCCGCTCTGTGTCTTCACCTTCTTGCCGTTGGTGTCTATGGAGGTGACAGTGTCGGTAACCATGTCAATGTCGCCCTCCTTGTAGAAGTCCGGTGTCCGCCAAGCGACCTTCGACAGATCGGTTATGAGAGCCTTGGACAGCTTCGTCCGGTCGATGGGTTGGTAGTCTTCTGTTGCAATGGTGGTGATACTGCCCTTGAAGCCACCACCCCGGAGTGCCTCCATAGCACCCAATGCGCCGCTGCCACGCCCGACGATGACGACTTTCTCTGACCCACTAGACTTGCACTTGATGTTTAGGAAGCGTCTGCCGTCCTTGATCTGCTTCTCCTGACCCTTAATGTATACCCCACCGTCCTTGCTAACCACATCGAACTTGTTCAGCGGATCCAACGCCGGTGCGTCTTCGACATCACCAGTCGAGACCTTGAAGCAAGCGCCGTGCCATGGGCAGGTTAACCTTCCATCTCCCGTAACGACGCCCTTGACCAATGGAGCACCGTAGTGCGTGCAGTTGGCATTCATGGCGTGGACTTCACCCTCGACCTTGACGAGGAGGACCTTGCCACCCTCAATGCCTTCTACTTCGCATTCTTGTTTCTGGCCGTTCTTGAGATCGATGCTGGTCAAGCCCTTGAGCTTGAACTCGGTCGCCATGGCTCGGATGCTCGTGGAAAAGGCTCGTTGACTACTTGATATGGTTGGTCGTGCTGCAACTTGTTGCCGTAATACTGAAGATGCGAAGGACCGTAGGAAGGACATGTAATTGCCAGTGGAATGATTGTGGGACGAAGATGTTACAGCTTCCTCAAGATCAAGTCGATGAGATCAACAAACAGCTCTAGTAAAAGCTACCGTCTTATTCGCTCCTTCCTGAAGCTCGAAAGCCCACAAAGTGACGACATGAAGGTCAGCGCTAGGCACCTTATCGATTGCAGGGATGTGTCTCTGCCATCCGCCGATCGCCGAGGCAATGACACGAAAGTCCGAGCTTTAAAGAGACGACATTCTACACAACAGAGCGTTTTACAGAAGGGATATCAAGAGAAAACGGTGAAAGCAAACGCTGTGTTCGTGATGGACACTGTGGACGCCGGTAGGAAATGTACGCGTCATGCTGCACGGTAAACTTGGCCGCAAGGCTGGTCGATTCGGGCACGGTGAGCAACGACCGCATGGAAACAGCAAGAACAACACATTCGACTGCTCTGCTACGCTTCGGCCATAGGGTGACTGGAAGGGCGGCGTAGCATCAGAGCTGTGCTGCTTGCGCGAGCAAAGCAAGAAGTCTCGCCGCGCATCGCCCAGGGCTCGGATCGTCACTACGGTCCCGGTCCATATCCGCCCATATATCGATCGCGCATATTGCCACAAGGGCCTTCTTCTCGGCACGCGGGTCTAACGCTTTCCAGTGACTGGGCCATCCTCTGGTGGAGTGTTCACGCTCATCAGTACTGCGGCTTCCGCCAGCGACCAGCTTGGCGTGCTTCCTCGTGTAGAGATGTTCCAGCGCCTAGCATAAGCGTCGCATATCGATGACCTTTCTGTAGCTCTATGAAGTCCACTACGAGAACCTCTACTGTTTACGCAGCCGCTTCAAGAATCATCCTCCCGCACGGCTTTCCAGGCAGTGATCCGGCATCATACAGCTTCTTCGACTAGCCGGCCTTCAATGCATATTCTCCATGAACCTGAGCGAATCTGTCAGCGTAGAAAAGCCTCGAAGTCCAACTGTCTCGTAGTAGAGGCAGCGCTAAGCTTAAAACCAGGTGGCTTCGTCAACGAGCCGTAGCAGTCGGAAATTGCAAAGGTACTCTCGGAACGGCAATTTCCAGTATTGGTGGCATCACGTAGAAGGTGTTGTGGAGCAAGAGAGCTGGCCGAGCACCTCTCTTGTCAACTTGCTTGGACCCGCGTAACAATAGCAATTGCTCAGGTGTCTGTGGGAGCGGGGATGGTGGATGCGGTAGAAGATATTCATCGAATGCATGCCACGCCGGAAGCTATCCGTTGCCATACTCTGAGCAACGCAGTAGTCCAGGCGCCTCACAGTGGCAAGGACAGAAAGCGTTTTGCAAGTCGATCACCAGATACGTGGCTCTGTGAAATTGGCAATCCGACAGCAGGCGCGGCCAGAACTTTCTCACAGGTGGTCATTGGAGCATCGTGTTTGGACTGGCGACATTTGACCTCGTCCTTAAGATGCTCCTGTTTGAGATGTCATCTAACCCATCAATCGCTAAAGTGGATGATAGGTCCTTCATATCAGAATTTTATGCCGTCCGCCAGCTATCGGGTATCTACCACTACTACACATATCGTCAACAAAAATTGGAAAGGTCCACTCCCATAAACATCATTGCCTTCACCCTTGCCGGCCAGTAAACGCCCTTCTTCACCATCCCGATGTCATACGCCATAGCACCTTGCACCCCAGCCATTTCACGCTGTACGCCTAGCAAATGCCTCATATCAACCTCACAACGCCGCAACTCATCACGGACTACCGTCACCATGTCGCGCACTCGCCTAAGCAATGTCCATACCCTCGTCCCCGTCATCAATAGCATCGTCATCGTCCACACCATCTAACGTCGCACCCCCCGCGCTACCCAGCCTTCCCCTCTTCCTCCCACCCCCACCCCATAAAGCTCCCTGCATTCCACTCCCTAACCTCGCCCCTCCGAGCCCGCCAACCGCCTCTAACTCATCACCACCAACCACGCGGCCCTCTGAGTCCACTCCTTCACACAATTCCAGCATTGCGGAACGCTTGAGGTTCCGGAACCCGGACGTCCGAACAATACGCCCCCAATGCGTCATACAATACCCCGCCGCTCTGCGTTTGAGCCAGTCTTCTTGTGCAGTGCTGGCACGGTCGAAGATGAGAGCCGCGTGCTGCACATCTAGATCCCGCACCAACCGGTTGACGCAGAGATGTCTTAGCCTCGGCATATCGTAGATATTGGACATTACTAGCAAATTCGCTACATCCTCCAACGTCGACCCGGCCTCACTACCAGCAGAGGCAGAAGTGCTGTCGGGTGAGGCGGGAGAGGATATCGAGTCAGTGTAGAGGTAGTAGAGGAAGGCTTTGACCGCTGGGTAGGGTTCAGGTATGTGCATTCGACGGGTATGGAATTCGGACATCTGGGCGTTGTAGAGGCGGGCGAAGTGTGGCCAGCGGGCGGAGAGGATGAGGCGGTGGACGTGGATGGGTGGAGAGGTGTTGGGGTTACTGCTCGTTGAGTCGCCTGAGCTTGATCCTGGAGGACCCGGGAGGGAGGCTGGAGCGGTTAGAGTAGCGGTCGGTGAGCTGCCGTCCTCGGAGATAGTGTCGTAGTCATCGTCGCGTAGGGCTGTGATGGTGAAGTCTGTCCCGGAACCACTTTCTGGTGGTTGATTGAAGGTCCGAGCGAGATCTGCGCCAATGGCTGAAAGGTGGGAGGAGCCTGTGTAGGTATCTGAGGTCGGAAGTTTCTGCTCGTTACGCGCTTCTTGGCTCATTTTGTTGCCTAGTAAGCCGAATTTGCGGAGATCGATGGGGAGGACATCGCTGAGGTATTCTTCGGCTTCGTTATTGTTGCCACCCGCCCGGACTTCCCGTGGACATCCTAGCAACCAGGCGTGGGTACCGTCGGCGTCGAGACAGCAATAGTGCCAGCGGTAAGTCGGGGAGAAGAGGTCCTTGCCGTCTGCTAGCTTCTGCCAGCGCAGCGTGTCGAGATCGAGCGCTGAGAGCGAAGTCTCGAGCGGCATGTTGGAGGCTGGTGTGACGAAGTCGAGCATGTTGCCCGAACTAAAAACATGGAAGTGCGTGCCGACGTTGTGTATCGGTAGGTTCGGGGAGGAGATGAACTTGACGGAGCTAATGGCGCCTGGCGCTACTGGCGGAGCACGTTGTATCACCGTCGCGGAGTTCGACTGTACTGAAGTGTTCGCAGTGTACGCGCCGTTCGCGGTCAAGCCTTGCACCTGTGCAGCCGTGATGCCGTACCTCGCCAGATCGATGTTCAGCGGTCGCGCTTCCTCCGAGCCCATCACGCCCCAGCTAGGTCTTCCGCTTCCGCCTTCGAATGCGGGTGTGCCTCTGAAGTCCAGCCACCAGATCTCGTTGGTGCGCTCCATCTCTTCGCCCATACCACCGCTAACCCAGATCTTGCCGCCCCATACCCAGGTGGAGTGGTCGTAGCGGGGTACAAAGCGCCAGCTGCGACTCCATGTCCACGTCTTGAGGTCGAGGAAGCATATGTCGTCCAGCACACCATTCTGGTCACCACTCATACCACCGCACACGAACAGCTTGTCATCGTGGATCACCGCTGAATGTCTTGCCCTGCCTCTCGGTATGGGCCCGTTGATGTCTGGCTGTGTCCAGTGCGCGGTCTTGATGTCGAAGATGACCACATCTGAGAGATGTATCCGGTGCTCATTCTCCCCACCGTACACCAACAGCTTATCATCCTGCCACAGGCACGAAGTATGACCCATCCGCACACCAGGTATGTCGCCATAGTTGTCCACCAAGCTCCACTGCCGTATCGAGAGGTTCAGCTTCAACACATGATTGTAGACCTCATCGGTGTACTGGTCGAAGCCACCAAAAGCATATATCAGGTCGTTGCCAACGTACGTGACCGATGCATTGACCAGGCATGCCGGCCGCTGCCCGACCGTGGTGATGATCTTGGGGGAGTAAGGCTCTCCGGTCCGTCTTCGTGCGTTCTTTACAGGCGAGCCGGACATGACGAAAGTGTTGTTGGACATGCTGGACACGCGAGCAGTGCTGTTAGAGGGCCCCGCCGGTGCCGGAGGTGCTGGAGGCTGGGCTGGTTGCGGGACGTGGGTGTAGTACTGGTAGGAGGGCGGGATGTGAGGCGGCACGTACGGGGTGTAGTAGGCCATGAAAGGCGTGTTGCTTACCGATCGATCATGCTCTGGTGTCTTGACATGGAGAGTGAGGACCGTTTCGAAGTGAACGTGAAGATGCGCTCGGCCAATGACGGCGTTCGGCCTTGGCAGGAAACTGCGACCCGGCCGACCTTCCCTTTGCGAGGAAACAGGTTTTCGGTGGCTTCCGGTTGCTGGCGAGACGCAAGCGCCAAACAGTCAGTCAAAACTACGAGCTCGAAAGCTGTAAGAGATGTTCTCTTCCCTCTTCACCCACACATACATCTACCAAAAAGCGCTCTCACAAGCTCTTTAGAGCTTCAGCTCTCTTACCAAACAAACATCACCGGCGTACTGCAAATATCTGCGATCAATACTAACAGGATCCCTTGACTGGGCCATCGTAAGTCATCAATTCATCACCAATCCTAAGCCAACTAATACTGACGCAATGACTTCTACAGTACAGGAACATCGACACTAACAACACAACTTATCTGCGGATATGGCAACTGCATCAGTACAAACCCCCCTCAAGCGCCGTGATGGCATCTTCTCCACCCGCCTCGCCGGCGGCCGTGTCCCCCTCACCCCTTCGCCCAAGACACCACGCACCCAGGTGATCCAAGAGCAAGGCCCGACGGAAAGCATACACCACGGCAACGCCAACCTCTTCTCCCGCTTCTCTCGCTCCGTCTCCAAGACCAACGTCCGGGACTCGCCCAAGTCAAACATTGCTGGTCGTCGGTCACACGACTCTCCTCGGAGACTCGAGACTGGTGTCAGTGACTACACCTTGACTGGTACCGGCCCGAGACCCAGCACTGTCACTTCAGCCAAGAACACACCTTCCCGGTCGAGGACTGCGAGGACAGGGTCAGTGCACAGGACGCCCAAGCGGACACAGAGCAAGGTCAACTACACAGCAGCGGACCGCTTCATCCCGAACCGCAACGCCAGCGAGGCGATTACTTCTACCGGCGCAGCAGTCAAGCTCGACAGCGAGCAGACTCCCGGCAGGCGCCCAAGATCAAGCGCAAGCGATGGGTCGGCGGCACTAGCCACCAGCGCTTTCGACTTGGGTCGTCATTCTTCTTCTTCCGACAACACCGCAACCCTCTCCCTCGAAGGTCTCAGCCTGAACGACAACAACGAGGATGACGAGGACGAGGCGCCGAAGCACAAGGCCAGCCCGAACACCGTCGCTTACCAGCACTCCGTGGCTGAGGCGTGCGGCGTCAGCATCAAGCAACGCATCCTGGCCTTCAAGCCCGCCGCCCCAGAGTCCTCCCGCCCAATCGACCTCCGCAGCCAATACAACCGCCCTCTTAAGCCCGTTGCGGCCTCAGCCTCCCAGTTCCGCCGCCGTGTCCTTACGGCACCTGAGCGTGTCCTCGACGCCCCGGGACTCGTCGACGACTACTACCTCAACCTCCTCGACTGGTCCTCCGGCAACCAAGTCGCCATCGGCCTCGAGCGCAACGTCTACGTCTGGTCCGCCGAGTCCGGTTCCGTCTCCTCTCTCCTCGAGTGCCCCGCAGACACCTACATCGCCTCCGTCAAGTGGTCCGGTGACGGCGCGTACGTCGCCGCTGGCCTGGGCACGGGTGAGGTGCAGATCTGGGACGTCGAGGAGCAGACCAAGCTCCGCAGCATGTTCGGTCACGAATCTCGCGTCGGCGTCATGGGCTGGAACAAGCACCTCCTCTCCACCGGTGCCCGCTCCGGCCTAGTCTTCAACCACGACGTCCGCATTGCCAACCACAAAGTCGCTGAACTCGTCTCCCACACTTCCGAGGTCTGCGGTCTCGAATGGCGTGCCGATGGCGCTCAGCTCGCGACCGGCGGTAACGACAACTTGGTCAGCATCTGGGACGCGCGTTCTCTCAATGCGCCCAAATTCCAGAAGACGAACCACAAGGCTGCGATTAAGGCTCTCGCCTGGTGCCCTTGGCAATCTAACCTCCTTGCCACCGGCGGCGGGTCCCACGATCGCAATATTCACTTCTGGAACACTACCTCCGGTGCACGCGTCAACTCGATCGACACTGGCAGCCAAGTGACCTCCCTCCGCTGGTCGACCGCCTACAAGGAGCTCGTCTCTTCCTCTGGCTTCCCTGACAACAGCCTGTCTATCTGGTCCTACCCAACCCTGGTCAAGAACATCGAGATCCCCGCCCACGAGTCTCGCGTTCTGCACAGCGCTCTCAGCCCAGATGGCCAGATGCTTGCCACCGCTGCTGCGGACGAGAGTCTGAAGTTCTGGAAGGTGTTTGAGAAGAAGGCGGGCGCTGCTTCCTTGGCTGCGGGCGGCAGTGCGAGCGTGAAGGCTGGACTTACCAAGGCTACTACTATTCGGTAGACGATTGACTGTGAGTTGGTGGTTTTATCGATGTGGGTGATGGTTTTGGTGTGCGGCTCGTGGACGCTGGCTGTGGTTGACTTGCCGGGCGCTTTTCGTACTCTCGATGGCTCTCAGAATGACGGATGGGGTTGGGTTAGCGGGTGGTGTTTACTCTTTTGCGCTTTGCTTTTGCTTTGGTTACGTAGTCAGATAGACTGCAGTACCGCGTTCTCACACAAATCTGATCCTCCTAGCTTAACCTAAATCCTTGTCTATCCATGCACAGGGTGCATGGATAGACAGGATAAGATCTTGTTCACTTCCTATGCGCGTCTCCCTTCCGTTGTGCTACAGGTCCCCTGGCTTGCTCTCCCCAATCGATTACCGCGAGATCTGATACGCTCGCTATGGCCGGAATGAGATTCAGACCGAGAACTAATGGTTCCAACCTCACGCTGCGCCTGGTCACTCACCTACGCCTGGCTCCCATGGAGGATAACTTCAAGGCCCGCTACTATGCGATGGGTTGCTGTTGGGTCCTCAATTGGGAGAGGCGATGCTGACCCGCATAATTCGTTG
>Ga0115846_100977_pt1 | contig 13729 bp, 19 predicted proteins | sample InSIn5gowninarea_2_FD_83860 | JGI IMG/M metagenome (GOLD analysis project Ga0115846, IMG submission 83860)
TGAGGAGACTATATCCTCCATCAAACAATTGTGTAAGTTACATCAAGATGCTGGTTTGAACAAATGGGCTAATGTCTACATCAGCCCAAGCCGCGTCCAATGCCTTCAAGATTATGACTCCCTCTTCTCTTCTTTTGTGCGAGGACGTGCTCACAATCGTCACCGAGTACTACCTCTCCGACGTTCTCACCGCCTTTCTTCACGAGTTTGCTTGCAACCGAAAACACGACACCAAGAGTACATACACGCAAAGGTCAAACACTGCACGAGATGCTACCATGAACTTTGTCATTGCTCTGCCGTCGACATGCGCAATGATATTACGATGGCTCAAAATGGCGCTGAATCGTTCATGCACGAAACGCAAGGCCTACATGACTTGGTGCAGAAGAGTTAGTCGCAAAAGCAGTCTGGGCTACTTTGCACGAAATGGAATCATCAGAAATCTATATCCTGGAAGGATGTTGAAGCGTGAGCTGGACTATGCGGAGGAGGAGTGCTTGTGGCAGCTCAAGCGCCATGTTTTGTGGTACGCCAAGATGGGGAAGTGAAGGAGATTGAATGTGAAGTATGAACCATCGACGCTCTTTCAGCTCGATCTTTGCTTCAACGCGTTTCTCCTCCATCAACAAGTTCATTTCATCATATAAACTACATCGATACCGCTCTACCTCCTGGTGGTACATAACGCCACACTCACACAAGTCACTTGACCAACCTCTACCTTCTGCTCTGGAGATTTCGACAACGTCCTGGTTCACGATATCGCTTGAATAAAACACTATGGCGCCTTCATCTCTTAGTCTCTGCGACGACGTTCTCCTCCTCATCACCGAACACTACATCGACAGCCTCCTTGACACGTATCTCGAGGCAAAGCAGTACTTTGCCGCCGATGCAGTGACCGACTTCAGAAACTACATGGAGGTGTTTCCCCACATGTCTCGCTTTCTGTACAACAGCCTTGACGTTCGTTTGTCTATGCAAGAGGAGAAAAACACAATGTATGAACGTGTCCATAGAGATAAAATGAGGAATTCCGAATCCGAGTCATGGAGAAAGGAGTATCGAATGTTGTGCTATTTGTCGTACGTCAAGTGGCACCTGCGCGACCATACGCTGTCGCGGAGAAAAGTGCTGCTGGAGTGAGATGCAACCCTGGAAGATGCCGTCGACTCAAAAGTGGAAGGATGGGTGTCTGCTGCGTCAATCTGCTTTCTCTGGAACGCACTGTTTTCTTCTTCAACTTACACTTCATAAAGCTTTGACATCAACAACCCAAAAAAACAACAATGCACGACATACACGACATAATTGATAATCTGCCTACATCCCTTCTGGGGTTCACATCTTGGGAAAGTCACAAGCTTGGATATTCACATCAGCACACACCATCATGCATTCACTCACAATATTCACCCTCGACGTCCTGCCACTAATCACAGACCAATTCATCTCCCAAATTATCTCCACCCATTCCCTCGACACCGCCTACGGCCTGACCGACGCAGTCCGCGACATGGCCAGCTACGCCACCGTATTCCCGCACCAACTACGCCAACTGTACTGACGGCTCAACACTCTTGGCGCGGCCTTGCACCAGAAACGTCTTGAGGCGGATCGACGCGCTTATGATTTCGCCACGGGAAGGGATCTTGGAGATGAAAATTTTTCGATTGTGTTGAAGGCGGTGGAGTTGTTTGAGCTGAGGTGTTGCGGATATTTGGAGCCATTTTGGAGCGATATGGTGATGCAGGGAGGGTGTGGATGGTGTGCTGATCGTGTTTGTGAGAGGGCGAGGCGGTGTAAGAAGAAAAGATGTGACTTGAAGAGGCCGGGGTGGAATGAGGCTGGGATTATGAGACTTTTCTAGGCCATATGTTCGAGTTCGGAATGTGAACTAGACCAGCAAGATACGACAAACTGCAAAATGGCTTCCCTGCTATCCGAGAAGACCACTACCTGTCATCACACGATAAGCGAACACAGACGAATGAATTCTACGGCTCTGACTCCACGTCTCACACATCTTTTCCATACAACTGGCTTCAAAGAACAATGCGCACAAAACTTTTATGCGACCACATCCTGGTCCTCCTTACCAAAAACTACCTTCTCAATCGGATGGATGGCAACATCTGCAAAAAATTGGTGAATCTGGAAGTTGTTGTGGAAGGTGCACGTCCGCGCTTTTACTGACAGTGGTTGGGAGTGGAAAACGCAAAGGACGGCCGATGTGTAGACCACTGGATTGGCGGTGCTACGGATCGGTGTGCTGCATTCACATAGTATCAGATAGTGTGGCTCGCCGGATTCTAGGTAGAACCAAGCTCAAGGCCAATATCGAAACCTTGTTGCGAAATTTTCTTTCTTGCACTTGCTCAGGCCATTGATCTGAGTCACTTGCGTATATGCTACCTCAAAGAAAACGTGAAATTCTCTCGTGAGTAGCATCACTGAGATTTTTCAAGCCAAAAGTCGCAAACGAGCTGACAATTCTGGCAGCCGGACCACCACTCTTTGCGATGCACATGTACATGATTCATATGAGGTGAAAACTGGTAAACATGCTGCCCAAGAATGTAACAGATGCTTGAGGTTTAATATCATTATCATTAGGGGCTCTCAATGTTTCAGCTCGCAAGTTTCGAAACTGAAACAATGACCGTTAGTGGTACCAGGTATGCAACGGCTATACCAGAGCTTGGCATCCGCACGTCGAATGATCAACACGCGACCAAGGCTCTCGTAGGACAACACTCCATCACTGGCAAAATGACAGCCCTTCCACCCACGCCCTCACCTACACCACCTCCCACCATCCTCCCCACCGAGATCCTCCTCCTCATAACCCACCACTATCTCACCACAATCACCAGCCCCTCATCCACCTACCCTCCAACCCACCCCTTCCACACCATGTACTGGCAAGATGCCGCCGTCCTCTCCTCCATAAACTTTCTCGCCGTATTCCCACACATGCGCAGCCCTCTCTACGCATTCATAAAACTAGCGCTTCTCCGCATACATCATACGCGCGACCTGCATACAGAATGGTTGGAGGCGTCGAGAAGAACGAATGAGCAGAGTAAGCATGAGAGGTTGTGGAAGGAGTTGTGGGATGTTAGGAGGGGGTTGGCGGGGGAGGAGGAGTGTTTGATGTTTTTGAGGGGGAGGTTGTGGGAGGGGGAGGTTGAGGTGGAGAAGGGCTTGTTGTGTTGGGGGAAGATGGATTTGAGGGAGGGGTTTGTGGGGAGGGGGTTGTTGGCTTGAGTTTGAATGGAATGAAAGAAGAGACGGAACACGTAGAGGTGGTGTGGGTTGAGAAGCCGAGAAAGGACTGCGACATAATATGCAGATACAGCGCCTAAAGGATGATCCTTCACAATCTACTCGACACCATCCGTCTTCCTTTCCACAAACAAGTCGACTCACATCTCCAAATCCATCGCGACCTGTTCAGTCACGTCTCAAACATCACCAACGATACAATCATCTTCTTCGGCCTGGTAAGTCGTCTTCTCTTTCAGTCTAAGAACGAGACTAATGCTCCTCATCTCAGAAGTCAACTCTAAACTCAAGCCAGTCACAACATGGCTTCAACAACGACTACACGCTTGCTTCCAGCCGAGATTATGCTAAACATAACCGAGCACTTCTGTTCTGGTGTAGTTAGTGTCGTGATGGATCGTCGTTTCGCTCCTGCTTTCACTATTGAGTTCGAAAATGCTTGGTACGAGATGCGGAGGGCGTCCAGGGATTTTTGGGAGTACCTGACTGTCTTCCCGGACATGCTGGAGCATATAAGTACCTTGCTTCACGTTACCTGGTGTGCGCTGCTCAAGCAGTCTCAGGGACTCACCAAAAGTCTGGATACTTTGCCCAGCACATCGAGCGTGGCAGATGAAAGATTGAGAGGCGAGATTGTGGCTCGCTACAATCTTGGTTGCTTTCAAGAGGACATTGTCTGCTATCTCAGGGGAAAGATTGAGGCATGGAGAGTTCTTGTGCAATAAATCAATGGTCCTGGGCGGAAGGGCAGGACTCGCAGTATGAACAGGCTGGAGGCGAGGCGCAGAGGAGAAGTCAGACTAAAGATTATATGCTGGAAGGGCGTGATTACAAGCTGGAGAAAAGACATTTGACGGAACTTGCTGGGTTATATGGTCGCAGAAATGGAGCGAGAGAAAAAAACCTGACACACGCTCTCGCATTCAATTCCCGTCCACACATATCTGGGCTTTTGATCTTCTGTTCTCATTTGTCTCGTGTAGGGCAACTCTTTGAGGGCTGCTTGGAGCTTCGAACATCAATAATTGTCCCACACCACTTCGCTTTTGCTGCGCCCATTCAACCGTCCAAGTTTGCTCCGGGCCCGCGAACGTCTGTAAAGAGCGGAGAAGTTGGAGTAGGTGGTTCTGCTACATCGCAGGCCGACCTTGTCACGAGGCTTTGCGAGTCTCAGATAGTATGCTTTGAAAAGCACGAATAGCGCTGCAGGCACGTCGTTATCAGAATGCGTGGCAGGACCGCTGTGTAGAGTACCCTTACTCTCTTCGAGATACTTACCTTATGCCCTTCTTTAGGATCTTAGGCTCTTCCTCGATTGATATTTGCATTTTCAAACATTTGGTTCAATTGAAAGGTTTACGGGCACTCTTCACAGCCGTCCTGGGAAACATTTCCCTTGGCCACGACTTCTGACGACGACGTGCAGGGCAATAATGTGGCAAACTATCGACCCCCTGGCTATATATGAAACAAGATCTAAGTTCAACAAAACGGTCTCAAGCTTGGAAGGTTACGCAAGGTCGCACAAACTCACACCAAAGGTCGCGCCCCTCGAAAACTCTTTCCACAGCTGCTGCATCTATCGCATTTGATCTGCTTCGTTCAAATTACAAACGGATATCCATAAGCTCAAGTACGCTCTTATTATTACAATCCCAATACATTTGTCACAGTCGCGTCCCCTCTCGAGCTTCACGCCGTCCAGTCTGCTATGGCCACAACACCTTCGACCATTCTCATGCTGCCAACCGAAATCATGCTCATCATCACTGATCACTACCTCTGGGCAGTCGTCCACACAACCATTAAGCTTTATGTCCGCCGCAAATCGTACTTTGATTGGCGTAAATTCATTCGGCAGAGGCTTGAAGAACACCTAACAGTCTTCCCTGAATTGTCGGCACAGCTCTACAAGCTTGCGGACGTGGCAGAAGAAGCGAGTGCGCAAGCGTACGAAGAAGCATGGGTTGTTTTCAGTTAACATCGGTCGAGTCCGGATTCGAAGACATTGCTGCGAGAGGTCGATGCAGCTACGAGGGAGAAGACGCTCTTTGCAATCATCAAGCAAGATGTGCGCCGGCCAAAGTATGGCATGGCTGAAATGGAAGCTTCGCAGTAGTATGGCCAAGTAATCTAGATCTGAAACATGGCAATTCTCCAGGGTCTCAACACGCTCTCACCTTCAATTTTCATCACAAGTTCCGAATTCAATCCTCTGCTCTCGTCGTCTTCCACATCAACATTCACGCAGCTTTCGCCTGACCACCGACCCCAAGATCCGAGTGGGCACTATTTCTGGTTTGTTATCATCACACCACACCGCCTTCCTTGTGAAACATTCATCAAGACCTTCCTTTACTATTGAAAACTGCACTTGAAGCAGCTCACATACATCATCCACCACATTGCGACATCACACACGAACACAACTTATCACACTAGCCACCACATCGCGACATCACCCACGAGCTCAACTCAGCGCCAAAAACCACTTACATCATGACGATACTCTCTCTTCCCAACGAGATTATACTCATCATCACCGAATGTTATTTCCACACAATTGTTGACAGCTGCATCGACAAGCCGGTCGCTCACCGACAGACAATTCAGGAAGTGGAACGTTCTCACGCCAGTGCAATTGAACAGGACGTACTCACCAACATCGAAAGCTACGTTGACGTCTTTCCTCTGATGGTACGGATCATGTACAATCTGTTTACCGCTGCTACAACGAGAGAGCGTGATCAAAGGCTTAAGGCCTTCGACGAGTTAGAAGATTTGAGGCTAGGGCGTCGTCCCAGTAGCATTGTTGCGGTGGATGAGGATCAAGTGGTGTTCAGGAAAAGATGGCTGGAGTCTATAATTATAGGACAGGATGTTTTGTACCACACGGTACACCATTTTGAATGGGAAGCATATGGACTCCGGTATTGAATGTCCTTAGCTGTAATACGATGCGAATACTAACAGAGAAATAGCAGGTATGGAAGAGGCGATATTGTACCATACACTGCTCCGATCGGCAAGACCATGTATATGAAGGATGTTGAACTCTAGAGTACAAAACAGAGCATCACAAAGCGCTCCTCCTCAACCTTCCTCATCCACATCCCTGACATTAATGTGCTTCTCATCATGTTGCCTCTTACCACTTCCCTCTTCGTGCACTAATATGCCCTTCGCCTTGCCCTTGCCCTTGTCCGATGAATGAACTTGCTCAGCCGAATCACCACCTGCACCGCCAGAAGTCAAAGATGAGCTCAGTGAGGAAGACCCAATACTTGCTCTGCGCATGTGCCATGTCTCACTTCTGAGATGATCCACACGAGGATCTGGTGCTTCATCACTATGCAAGGCCTTCTCCATCTTCTCGATTTGATCATGAAAAATGCGCTTGTGAGCAAGAACCAGAGAATCACGATGTCCTGCGAAAGGGTCATGATCGTTAGAAAAGTCGGACACCTTGCGGTTACCAAGCAGCTCACGGCGTTGTTTGCCCGAGATAGCAGAAGGACCAATGTGTGCGATCGGGCTTGGTGCTCTGTTCCTGGCTTCAACAACCTTTTGGATGGAGTGGCGACGAGCGGCAACACCAGGCTGAGGTGAAGTTTCAGCGTCGGCGGGCGTGACATATGGCGAAGCATCGTCACTCCCAGCTATGATGCCTGTGTCGCTGGGCACTGAGTCGGCAGGTATTTCGCTTGAGTCGACGGACTGCGTTGGTTGTATGGACTGTTCGCATGATTCATATGATTCTCCCGTATCATCGCGAAGTAGAGCTGGTTGCGACACCGATCTACCATGGAGATACCTCGAAGAAGGAGCAGACGAACTGTGCTGAGCTGTGTTTGCGCTCCAATGAAATGCTGCCATCGTTGTATTGACTCGACCGACTTCAGCTCCAGTGTTCCCGAAAGGATGAGTTGAGATTTCGTGATCCAAATCCGTAGCGGAAATTTTGCGCGAGTGTGTGACTGATGCTGCAGATTCTGCAGCAAGACTATCTTCCCAGATGACCTCGTAAATACTGTCGTGCGATTGGACGATCTGCAAGGTCGAACTGATGCGTCTGATAGTGTTTTCGGGCAAGTAGCGATTGGTCCAGGCATGAGTAATCGCCGGACCAGCCGCTGATTTCTGTGAAAGGAGATCTGAGAGACTAATCCTTCCAAGTACTTCAGCGGATGGATTTGCGAGTGGTACTGGCAATGTAAGCTGCCTCAAAAACGGCAGTGATCTTCGCCGCAACTGTAGCTCCTTACTAGGTCTTCGCAGCCTAACCTCGAGTGGGATCAACAACGACGGCACACTCCCCACGCTCTCCAGCTGTTTTGTTCCTGCAAATCCTTCGAAATCGTCCAGCATCTCGGACTCTGGCTCATTGGGATATCCGAAACCTGGCATGCACTCGACATCCTGCGAGAGGTTGAGGGGGTTATCGTGGGCACATTGATCGATCAGTTCCAGGCTGGGATCTCGAAGTTGCTCAGTGTCAGACAACCATTCTTGAATCGCATCCGATGATGTGGTAGCTCTGCGGGACCGTGTGACTAGCTTCGATCCTTTTCTTGCATCAATGAGGACGGCCTCATCAGGCGCAATCTCACGTTCATCATAGTTGACAGATGCTTCGGACAGTGCTTGAGTCTCAGGACTGTTCACAAGAGTGTTTATCGACTGGTAAGACCTCCTGGCAGGGACAGAATTGCGTCGTCGCGGACTTTGTGCACGACTCTTGAGAGTTGGTGTTATCGGAACACTACGCGATTTGTCTTCAAGTGCTTCCGACGATGACGCTGAAGTGTAAGAGTGATAGACTCGCGGCTTTGGGTTCAGATCGAAGTCGAGCCGTCTCATACCAGGCTCAAGCTGGTTCAAACTCGTTATGTCGTTCTTGTCTGGGATGAATGGAATTGGTTCGGTGTGACTGATGTCGTCACGAAGTGGTGGCGTCAAGAGGGCAGAGTCTTCCGAGAGTCGTCTTTGAGTCGTCAGATTGGGATGAGAAGAAGGAGTTGAAGGATCGTCTGAAGGAAGACGAGAGTGGAAGTAGTTCATAGGTGAGATTCGGTATAAGAATAGGTGGATGTGTTGGAAGCCCACTCTCATGCAAGCTTGATGATTGTTGATGGGAAAAGTAAGCGAAAGTCGGCACATGCGGGATGCTGAGGAGAGCAAGAGCGAAGGACGCGCTTGCCTATTTCCTCAAATCTCAGCAACAATTGCCAAGAGATATGTAAGTTGTCCTTTTAAAAACTCCTCCGGAACTCTCCGCGCCCTTTTTTCCTTGAATTACGACTTCGATATCTCTTCACTATCTCATTGACAAGTCTTTGGGATATGATAGAATGTCAAGTTGAAGCGAGTTGAGACGTGGATGGTGACTTGTTCTTCGCGCCAGCTGTTGACGAAGATACCTCATTACGCATGACAATGAGATGCGAAACTCTTGGCCGGTGATATTCAGTTGTGATGTGCTTGGGTATCTGGCTTTATTGCTGTGATATAGACAATGCCCTTGCCCGTTCCATCAGTGAGTGGCTCGTTTTTGATTATGTCTAAAAAGAGTTAGCGTCATGCATAAATTTGCAGGCAAAAGGTCGTCTTACACACCTGAGTCTGTGTGCCTCAAGTGGTTGGTCTACTCGTCCGTTGTCATTTCATATCTGCTCGCTCCTTTTGTCGTTTCGTATCTGCTCTTCCGTTGTTGTTTTATATCCAGGATCACATTGCACTTCTTCAATCATAGTCGCCCATTCCTCCACCCCCATCTCCATCATCTCCACCATCACCCATATCGCCATCGTTTTCACCATCGTCAAAATAGTTCTCTGCATTATAGTCTCCACCCATCTCACTATCATCCTCACTAAAGTTGTCCTCGAGGTCTTCTTCTCTTGCAACACCATCCTCGTCATCATCCGGACCCAGCCCATCTTCGTCTCCATCCGCCCTTCCTTCCAGATCATCCTCTCCCGTGTCTGCCAATCTCTTCAATCTTGCATCTGATCTCTTTTTCGATGCCGCACTAACACCTTTTCCACCAGATCTCCTGGACGGGTCGATAGTACTCCACAACTCCTTGGGAAAGAATCTCAGTTGATATTCTTTCGTGTCGAATCTTGGTAGTCTCCTTGCTTGCACTTTGTATTTTTGGCCCCAACTCGGCATGTCCTCGAATGGATCCACGTCTCGCTTCCTCTTCTCACCATGTCCTGCACTGTTGCCTTCTTTTCCTCCACTTCCAAGCAGCACATCGCCCAGTGGTCCAGTGTAGAATGGTCCTTCTCTTATACGTCCCCTTAGAGCACGAAATCTTGCCACGGCGCCAAGTTCGAAAGTAGTGGGTGGCCGAACAGAGGGAAAGCTGATGGGAGGAAAGGTATCGGTAGGTGCGGTAGAAACAGTGAGGTCGGGGTCATAGTCCCAGGGCATTTCAACACCGCCGATACGTGCTTTTCCACCTAGACCTGGACCACCACCCCGTCCGCCACGGAAGCCTCCTCTGCCGCCTCGTGACATTGTTGTTGCGTCGTGTAGGTTATTGTTTGAAAAGAAGCTGGTTGTGTTTCAGAATTTGTTTCAGTTTGAGACATTTGGTAAAACTTCCCCGCATTATACCGAGTTTCCAATCTGGGTAGTCCAGAGCTCTTTTCGCCGGCCTCCAAATTCCATCAACTTCTTGATGTTTCAGATGTGTGGCGTTGCATCGGGTGAGAAGAGAAAACAAAACCTCGTGTCAATAAGTCTCGAGCGAAAGACTATTGTGAATAGCCAGCATGAGTGACTTAGACCTCAACGCACGCCTCCAGGCACATCTTGATCAGGTGCAAGCAGATCCAGCAACACCTTTCGACGAGAAGCTATTTAAGCAGACCGAAGTCTTCCTTGTGGCACAAATACAAGACAACCCGACGCAATCTATCAGCCTCATCACAACACTCTCAAGCCTACTGCAAACACTTGAGCAAGACCCCGCCCCAGTAATCAGCTTGTTGTCCAAACTAGTCGAACCATTCTCTTTTTCTGATATCCTGAGCCTCCAACCACCAGTCGACTTTGTTGCTGGACTGGATGTTGCAGCAGTACCCTTCAACTCACTTGTTCTCCAGCTGCTGGCCAAAGCTAGTCGGTCGTCGAAAGACGTTGCCACCCTTGCAAACATGCCAGCAGTTGCGCAAGCACTAGTGAATCTCCTATTGTGTACGCCTGATGTTGGTGCAGCAGACAGAGCAGCGAATGTCTTGGTCGAGCTACTCACAGCAGACAAGGAGGCTTCCGATGTTCTGAGCCATGGTGTCGGAGCAGAATCTACACCAAAGCCTGGTGGTCAAGGTCTACTTTGGCGACGAGTCTTTGGCGACAAGGACGTATATGGCCTGTTCTACTCTATATGCAGCTTACGACAAGCTGGCTCATCGTCAATGGGCAAAAGGGAGAGGACTGTTGCACAAGCCAGATTACTTACTCTTCTGCCACGCCTGGGACGACTGGATTGGCATGCTATCACACAAAGTCATCATCCTGGAATTGAGCAAGAGTATGGGTTAAATAGTGGTCAAGGTCTTCTTGACTTTGTTTCGTCACATATGGTTGACACTAAAGACGATGTCCTTATACATATGAATCTGCTGCAGTTCTTCTCCGACTTGATCACAATCATTCGCGAACCTTCTTCAACAGACCCGAACACCTCTCTGTCTCTTGCATATATGATCTCAAAAAAGCTTCACGGTCGTGCTATATCCTTCTGGCTTGATCCAAATGATCCTTCACACGATCCCATCGATATAAGATTTCTATATGGACCATCCGCACATTACCTAGCAGCATACGCCTCAACCTATCATTCCGCTTTCTTGAACTCTTCCGAAAGCAAAGAAGTCATCACCCGTCTTTCGCAAGCTCTCTCCATCTCCGCAAATCAATGGGTTAATGGTGAATCACCAAAGCACGATCTCAACGTCCTTACATCTCTACCACGAACAGCTTTATTACCGCAACGATATCTTGGCACAGGCAGACAATCAACTCCACTTCTACTCGTGCCGAGCAAAGTTACAAATGTTGACGCGCTTGATGCTCTTGCTATGATTTTGCATGGACCAAGGAAAAGCAGCAATGAGGAACTCACTTATGGTGTCAATGGTTTCAGCACGTTAGAAATGCCAGGCTCTGCACTCAATCAGACAGAAGCCTCTGCAGCCTACGCACTATACACAACATACCTCCACTACCACGATACTCTTATCGCCGACCTCCTCACCCACGCCGATACAGTCGCACTGCCTGAAAAAGCACTTGCAGCAATAAATCTGTTAGCCTCTTTAGCATCTGCAAATTATGCTCCCTTACCTACAAACGAATCATCCTCACCGTCCAACGACTCCAGCGCACCCTTCCAGCCACCTACACCAACTCAACTAGCCACACTATTGAATCTGACCTCACCGTCACAACTTCCAGCTTACTCACCATGTCCACTACTTACGTCTGCGGCAACTCGCGACAAACTTCTCCCTTGGCTACTCCGTGCACCTCAAACCTTCTCTAACCTTGTTGGTGGGAGGGGTGATGCAGAAAGTTCGGCATACAAGATTGCGACAGCAAGGTGGGATTTGGTATTGGTTGTGCAAAGGAGTGTTGCGAGATTGGTTGAAAGTGGTAACAGAAATGACATTGCATGGGTTGGCGAGGCATTGGAAGCGAGGGTCAAGGAAGGTGTCTGGGGTGTTCAAGAAGGTGGAGGGGCGGGAAGTGTTGTTGCTACTTTGGAACTATGAGTGAGATGTAATCATGTTTATGGATAATAGACAGAACCAGAGCGAGATAAGAGATCAACAACACCACAACTTCCTCAGCTCTCTTCCATTCAACTACAGTCACAAACATTCCGGCCCACCAATAATTCCCTCACTGTTCCACCCAATCTCAAGCACAGCTGTCCTCCCTACTGCAGCCACCACAAAACTATCGGCTATTGCACCACAACCTGCCAAACAGCCGAAAGGCCTATCATATGCTCGAGCCCGAAAGCATCATGAAAGGCAGTGTTAAGATGGGTGTGCTGTTGCAGTCGAAAATGCTTTCGCCAGGTCCAACCAGGCATAAACCGTCTTCTCCGAAATGCTGATTCATGTCTACGGGATGGAATTGGTCTTGTTCCAAGCCTTCATGTAGTGCCTGCTGCGATTTTCCAGCCATTCGTAGATGATCAATCGATGCTGAACTTATCACAAGCAAAATCAATTGATCTCTATCTGCTGGGGTATCACCACATTGTGCATGCTGCAAGCTTCTCCCACGGCTTTGATCATGATGAGTATCTGCTGTCTCAAGGCGATCGCAATACTATCAGTCTTTCCATGCTGTGCGTGGCTTCCCTTGGCCAGTCAACCACAACCATGTTTCATAGCACCTCCACTATAAGCAACCACAACAGCACCACTTCCACACACAACCAGCATCTTAGTTCAGAGGAAGAACGCCGGGTATGTCAAAGACTACTTTACAACAGCAACACCAACAACAACGCAATACTAACTCTGGAAAACAGGCTCATAACCCGGAGGTCGCAGGATCGAAATCTGTAGATTCTATTCTGACATTCGTCGTTTTTTGCCCATTTGTTTTTCTGCCTGTTATCTTGATATGTCACTGTGAGTCACCTAATATACATGGGTTGTGGGTGGATCCGTCGGCACCTAGGGCAAAACACCACATAAGCTGTCTGATTATGGATTTCTGTTTGGAGTACTGTTATATAGATACACGAGAACAAAAATAAGCAACAGAATTTTGTTGATATCGTGTCTCAGATTCCATGTGTTGCGTTTGATATTAATCTCATAACAGATCCTCGAGTATCAATCATAGCAGTCAAGTCAGGTCGTTCATCACAAGAAATAGTTTCCGTGTTGACTCAAAGTTTTATGGCTTTTGCTCGTCGATGTGTCACAAAGGTGTTTCCTGTATTCATACCATACATCGATTGCGTTCTTTCAGTGTTTATGGTTAATTGTAGAGGATGAAATATACAGTCAATGCACATTCCAACCGATACTAGGCATGTGAGGGGCGTCAGAGCTACTTACGAAGCGATCGTATCAGAAGTATGCAGAAGTAATCTGCGGTAAGCGGAAAAGCAAGGAAAACATTGAGAAGGAGAAACATATGTTGATGAAAACTGTTTGTTATGTACAAGTATGTCACAAGATGTAGAGAAAGAGTCGATATAAACAGAGATATCATGGTATACAAATCCGTGAACATGATAGACAGCCACTGTAGAAAGTAGAGTGGCTTTGCAATCTAATTATGTTGTTGTTGATGTTGATGTTCATGGCAGCGGTGAAAACGGGTCGGTTCACGTAATCAGTATTATATAATGCGGGGTAAATCACTTCGAACTTCCAAAAAGCTCAAACAACACCAC
>Ga0115846_100978_pt1 | contig 13711 bp, 10 predicted proteins | sample InSIn5gowninarea_2_FD_83860 | JGI IMG/M metagenome (GOLD analysis project Ga0115846, IMG submission 83860)
GTAGATGTATTTGTAGCGGCCGCTGCGGAAGGTTTGGATTAAGGTCTCGTACTCGTCTTCGGGAACTTCGTAGAAGGTGAGTTGATCAAAGTCGTCGAAGAGCCATGGCTTTTCGGGACTGTAGCCGTTTTTGAAGCCGAGAATGTCGGCGGAGGGGATGGTGAGGCCGGTATTCATGTAGCCGCCAGGGGATTCGACGTTGTAGAGCGCGCCGCAACTGCCACCCCAACCCCATGTGCCTTCGGGGGTGTGGACGCGAGAGGGATTCATTTTGGGACATTGAATTCGTTGGCGAGGGTCGATGGGTAAGGCAATTGGAAGCGCGATGAAGAATCCTATTGCTACGACCATAAGAGAGGATTTGACGTATATCTCTCGGAGTTGCTGGTCTGTGAAGCCGTTGTTTTTGGCCACAAACGCCATTGGGTCTGGTAGGTAGCTTGCGTATGGTCGTTGTGTTTCTATGTACCGCTGTAAACTGTCCCTTTGAGCCTTGTGCTCGAACGTGATTGGTAATTTGTATTTGCGGCCTGGGAACTTCGCTTCGCTGAGGTCTCCAATATCTGATTCGAGTTTCACCAGATAGTCCAGTAGCTCCTGTCTGGGCACTTTCAAAGAGTCGAAATGCAGCATGAGCGAATTGCCGCATGGCATACCGACGTGAAGGCCGTTCTTGAATGATATCTTGCCCGAGGCTTCTTGTAGCTTCTTGTACAATGTCACAGCGCGGCACCTGTAATTGAGATCGAAGGAACCATGCCCATAGTCTATGAGTAAGAAGTCATCACCACCTTGGCGGTATGAGACAAGCGGCTGATTAGCTTCCTCTTTGATCTGGTGAACCACAGCTGAACCCCAGCTTTTATTCTGTGCAGAAGGAGGTAAACCTTTGTACTTCAGAGGAAACGCGTCATCAAAGCTCGATTTTCCTGCGCAACAGCTTTCGATAGAATTTAGATACTCTTCCACCTCCTTCCTTTTGGCAATAGCATCCTCGTACGAGATACGGTGAAATCGTACTTTGTTACCGGCCTTCATTTGTCCTACTCTCCACCAATCTGCTTTGACCACTGTCACACTTGAGAGGAAACCTCCGAAGTCCGGTGCATCGACTGGAAACAAGCAAGGGTCATCTCCAGTCCAATTAATTGTGCCTAGAGGATATCCGTATTCTATCACATTGCTAGGATGGGCACCTCCTTCACCACCATCCGCTCTTGCCCAACGCGGTCTTGGGCTAACAAGTCTCATACCACCTCTAGCAGCATTATGTGAGATCTTGAGGGTGCTCTGATAGAACTCTTCAATAAAATCGTCCGTGAGATAGCCTTCGTCATGTGGGCCAGGCATCGCTAGCAAATCCCATTCTTCAGGATAATTCGGAATCAAGTGGTCTGGCAGCCTTAGGTTGTCCTTGACTGTTGGCGGATCTTTGACGATTCCCAGGAGGTCACCAGCTGCCAATGCTCGACCTTGATAGCCACCAACGGTTGTCATAGGCGCTGTGCTCTTGGAGCCAAACCATGTTGCGATTGTTGGTAATCCGCCCCAGATGGCCAAATAGGATCGGCAACCACCTCCTGTAGTCTTGCCAATCTTTAACCTTTGCCCGGCTTCAATCCTCTTTCTTGTCCACATAGGAAATGGTTGATCGTCCAGCTTTGCGTCCATCGGTGCTCCGCAAAGTGCAACAATAGCAGGGCCGATGAATCTTAGATCGGGTCCACTCAATGTGATCTCCAGACCTTCAACTCCTTGTGCATTGCCCACCAGGGAGTTTGCAATTCGGAAAGCAAGAGGATCCATTGGACCTGAATGACCAAATCCTCGACCAACGCTTGGTCTGCCTGGCCAATCCTCAACGAGTGTGTAAGCCCCTCCGGCGATTACGTCGATAGCTGCTGGTTGGTACTCGAAGCTTGACAAGAACTTAGTCATAGTGGTCCCTGACTTGAAACTGTGATCATCGAGAATGGAAGCCAAGAAGTCCAAGTTGGTGGGTGGACCAGAAATCTGGCTGCCCTTCAACAACGTCTTCAGGCCTTCAATAGCTCCGTCGCGCGTCGAAGAGTGTACCATAGCTTTAGCAAGTAGCGGGTCATAGTTTGCTGATACTCGGATCCCACGGTGGACCCAGGTATCAATTCTTGCACCTGGCACCTCCTTCCAGACAACCTCTTGTAGCAAACCGGGCGATGGTGCGTAGTCTTTCGCTGGGTTTTCTGCGTATACACGTGCTTCAACTGCAGCTCCCTTAGGTGATGATGGCTGTAACCCCGCTAGATAGCCAGCGTCTAATCCACCCTTGCCGGCCAGTTCAGCATCTGCCTGCCTCAACATAAGTTCAACAAGGTCAACATCATAGCACAACTCTGTGATTCCGTGCTCAACCTGTAATCTCGTGTTCATCTCAAGGAAGAAGAACTTGGCTGACTCGTCATCGACTAGAAACTCAATCGTGCCCGCCGAACCATAATTAATTGACTCGGCGAGCCGGACAGCTGCTGAACAAACCTTGTCTCGAAGCTCGGGGTGTTTGGTAACAAAAGGACTGGGGCATTCCTCAATTACTTTTTGATGGCGTCTCTGAATTGAGCATTCTCTTTCGCCGAAATGTATGGCTTTGCCTTGGCCATTGCCAAAGACCTGAACCTCAATGTGATGTGAATCTGGATAGAACTTCTCGATGAAGAGACCAGCGTTCTTGAACAGAGTTTCACCGCGAGACTGGACAGTCTTGAAGGACTTCCGGACGCCCGCATCATCATTGCAGGTAAGCAGTCCCATTCCGCCACCTCCAGCGGTAGCCTTAAGCATGACCGGATAGCTCAGCTTGTTCGCTTCACTCACTGCTTCATCTTCTGAGCTCACGAGTCCCTTAGTGCCAGGAACTATCGGTACATCGGCTGCCGCTGCCAATTCTCGAGCAGTATGCTTGATACCGAAATCTTCGATAGCTTTGGGACTTGGACCAACGAACACCATACCTGCATCGGCAATTTGACGGGCAAAGTCTGTGTTCTCTGAGAGAAAGCCATAGCCTGGGATGATAGCATCGACCTTGTGAGACTTTGCAATCTCTATGATCTGATCGCCATCAAGATAGGCCTTGGAATCTGGGCCTGACAAGAGAACCGCTTCGTCTGCTGCACCAACGTGTATTGAGGCTGCGTCTGCATTGGTATAGATTGAGATTGTCCTGATTCCAAGCTTCTTAGCTGTCTTGATCAGTCGGACCGCGATCTCACCACGGTTAGCTACTAGTAAAGTCTTCAGCTTCTCCATGTTCGGTGAGAACAAGCAAAGAAAGCTGCGCTCCTTTGCTGCAGCTGTGCGTTTTGTAGCTAATATTATGTTCAACAGCAGTTAAGGATGCGATGCTCGACCATGATACTCATAATGTATTGTGTACGATGCTTATCGTAGCGGGTACCCTTCCCAACGGGTAAACTTTGAGGGGAAGCAGATCCTTGTTCAAGATGCGGAGGTTGACCTGGATTTGTCCGCATATGTCATTCAGACCTTGATATGATGTTCGTACGGTTACAAGCGCGAGAACGCTCATTCATTTGGAAGTCTCGCAAGGTCGAAGTTCGAGAAGCAGTAAACAATCAACAGGAATGGCTCAGCAAATTGATAGCAACGACCTCCCTCCTCCAGTGAAACACAAAGCCCTGTTGAATGTCGACTTAGGTGAAGCAGTAAGCAAAACAGCCGAAATGGCTTAATCAAGACTAAAAGATGAGCAGTACGGCAACTTCAAATGTGGACCGGACGATGAGATCTTACCACTTATTGACCATGCAAACATCGCTTGCGGCTTTCATGCGTAAGGTCTGCTAGCAGTGCATGGTACGTTCACTGACCGCCATGCTACTATAGAGGAGATCCCGTGATCATGGCCAACACTGTGCGCAAATGCAAAAAGTATAATATCAAATGTGGTGCCCACCCGGGCTATCCAGATGTGCAAGGCTTTGGCCGAAGAGAGATTGTGATGAGTCCAGAGGAGCTGACGGCAATGATCACCTACCAAGTCGGTGCTCTAAAAGGCTTTCTTGACCAGGAAGGTGTACCACTGCATCATGTCAAACCTCATGGTAAGCTCTATGGAGTTTGTTGTCGAGATTATGAGGCCGCTCGTGCGGTGATGCTCGGTATACCGAAAGGAGTACCCGTTTTTGGTCTGGCCGGAACCAATATGGAGAAGGCAGCGAATGAACTGGGGATTCCGTTTTGGGCCGAAATGTACGCTGATGTGAAGTACTCCAACGATGGCATGTTGGTGATTGACAGAGTGAAAAAACCATGGAAGACAGAAGACGTGCGAGCTCATATCGGACAGCAGTTGAACAGTCAATCAGTGACAGCAACAGATGGCAGTACGGTTAAGCTCCCTCTGAAGGATTACCCCATTTCGATATGCTGTCACTCGGATTCTCCTGGTTGTTTGGAGATCATCAACACCACAAAAGACGTGATTGATGAGTTCAACAAGAAGCATGGGCGATAATGCGATTATTATTTTTTTTCTAAAATCGGCATAGCTAGTGCGCATAAGGTTGAGCTGTAATGATTGACAGCGCCTAGTAACCGGCAAGCGACTGGTTCAAGTCGTATCATTGCGTCTTCTTCGTTAGAACCTTATGTTAAAGGTTCTCACTCGTAGCATACCCAGGTAGCCAGTGGCTCAGAACCATCGAGAGGGTTGTTTTCCAGATATAATAATGAGTCTTTGCTGTCTTAGCCGAGATATGGAGATGGCACCTATTGTGAAGTCTTTGCTTCTTGAGCTTTGGCGAAGGATGGTGTCTAGCTCCCGGTAGAACAAGTTTGGTATCCATAAAGCCGTGTCGTGAAGTGCTGCTTGACAAGAATTTCCTCAAGGTTCTATTTCACCGCTGCTTGTTCATAAACTTCATAGCTCCTCCAAGCTTTGCGACCTTTAGCACATCGCGATAGGTTAAGCTGAGGCGCGTAGCTCTCTTTGCAGCCCCACTCTTGTACGCGCCCTTGTCTGCCAGTAGAGCCCAATTGACGATTGTCTCTGAACCAAGATCTTGATCCTCTCCTAACTCAGCTATACCATGTAGAGTGCCTCCATACATGTCGCCAGTCGTAACAAGCAAACTCCTTGGCTCCTGCAGTATACGCCAGCTCGGAGCCGCCTCTCGTTCTCCCTGTTCGTTCTTCCGATACACATCGAGAACCGTATGAGAGCCAAGGCTGACCGTCGCCGTGATTGGATGGTACGCTGGACCGTCCTCGTGAGGCATTATACCTTGAGCAGGCTGGTACTCGTTGACAAGGCAGTGGTTCGGGCCACCGTGCGGTGATCCTACGAAAACTTCGAGTGCTTTGAGCTGGTCGAGAACAGGCGTTGCGAGAAAGCGAGGTAGTGGTGCGTCAATCAGAGTATCACGAGCTGTTCCTGTCAGTTGCGAGGGCAAGGAGAGAAGACGGCGATGAGTTAGCACTTTCCATCTTCCTTCGGGCAGTTTGGACACTTCCTCTAGAATGTAGGCTTCTTGTTCTGCGGAGATGAAGTTTGGAATGTAGTATCCTGACTCTGGGAGCTCCGGCAGACGGTGAGACTCAAGATTCGCCATTATGAAGCAACAACTGAAATGCTACAAAGCGTTGGCAGCGAAGGTGAGAAGACGGAATTCAGAGATGTTTTTGGTTCAGATCTTTCTTGACTAATCCAGCAGCTTAAGGTTCGTAGCACAAGCCCACTTCTAGTGAGGACGGACACCTGAATGGCACCACCTTCGACACGGCCAACTCGGTCAAGATGTTGTGTTTGCCATGCCGATTAATATTTGGTTCGTGGATTACCAGGAAAAGCATTGCAAGTGAAGTCCTACGCCGAGTTTCATGCCTCAGGCACCAAGTTGATTTGTTCCATTATCACTTTACAGTGAAATGAGCCTTACCGGCCTGAACCCGAGGAAAGCTTGTACTCGTACCAACAATTATGGAAAATTGATTACAGCAAGTTACCTTATGATCGCTTATCCTCATGTTTTCCGAGTGCCCAATTTCCTCAAGCCAGGCCCATTTTCTTTGCTACGTCTTCTGGCTTCGCGGGCATCATTGCCCCTTCTTTCGGGCTCTCCTTTTTCTTGAAATCTTCTACCATCTCAATCATAGTAACCCACTCAACACCCTCATGACCATTGATATACTCTATGAGCCGCTCGTGCATCAATAAAACGTGTGGATGCCCGCTAACATCCGGATGTATGGTCAACGGAAAGATAAACTCATCGTACTCCCTGTAGAAGTAGTCAAAGTGGTCTTTCCACAGTTGCTCGATAGACCGAACGTCGACCCAGCCATGGCTATTGGGGGCCTTCTTGATGAACATAAGAGGAGGCAAATCGTCCAAATACCAATTGGCCGGAATCTCGACCATACCTGTCTCCTGGCCAGGTTTGAGTGGATGCATCCAAGTCTTTGCAGGCTGGGAATAGTCGATCTTTGTCCACTGGTCGCCAGTGCGAAGGTAGTAAGGCTGGCAATCGTGGTGAGACATTGAATGATCGTACTTTTAGGGTTAGGGTTAGTAATGAATACTTAAAGAAGGGCTGGGAATATTGGTAGTAATATACCTCAATCCCGTACGACAGATAGAGCTCTGTCGCCTCTTTACTCACTTCCCACCATGGAGCAACCTATTGTTCACATCAGCTCAAAACCACTACCAGCCAACCCACACTTCGTAAACTGACCGTTCCTCTAGGTGGCTTCCCCCCACAAAACTCCGTCAACAACCGGTACGTATGATCCAGAATCTCCCTCTGCTGCTCCAACGACATATCAACCGGATTCTCATGACTATACCCATGCAACCCAATCTCATGGCCTGCATCACGGATTTTCGCGCATTGCTCGGGAAAGCTCTCAAGACTATGTCCAGGAATGAACCACGTAGCCTTCATATTATACTTGTCGAACATCTTAAGTAGACGCTCGACGCCAACGGTGCCAGCGAAGTAACCTCGTGAGATATCAGAAGTCGAGTCAGCGCCGCCGTACGAACCGAGCCAACCTGCAATGGCGTCGATATCAACGCCATAGGAGGCGAGGACACGCTTCTTGGGCATTGTTTTGGTGGAAGTTTAGGTCAAGGGTTAGGTCAATTGTGATGTTAGAAGGCTCGAGAAATGAAGTCAACCGTAAGCAAGGCGCGGAGTGATCTATCACAGCTATCATGCCAATAGGTGAATGGCTCATGGCATCGTTTAATACTGATATCCACTTGGAGTAATGGTTGCCCGCATTGTAAAGCCTTGGAGGTCGTCATAATCTTTGTATCTTGACCGACGTCAGTCAGCATGTCTGAATCTGGCCTGTATGGTAAACTGTTGGTTCAAACATGGTAGCTTCGTGTTCGGTGACATGCTTTCGAGCGATGGACTCCGCGTCTGGCATGGGTCGCTGTTTTGGAGAGGACATCAATGTTAATTAAAGGAAGGTTATACTGTAGAGAAGTGTCGAGGAAGGTTGACCGAGATGGGAACGCCTGATCGTGGCCCAAACAATGACTGCCGAAGCATGCTCAAGTAATATTAGATGAGCACGTAACAGATATTGGGACATGAATACGAGTACCTGAGATGCTGGAGAGAAACGGTACATAGCTAATGACGAAACAGGCTCTTGCTCCTTATGATAGGTATCCGGGAGCTCAAGCATAGTTTGTATGTTAAGAATCTCTATTTCTCACACTCCAAGTCATTACACACTGTGCAAAGTGTGCCTCTCGGTCACGGCACATGTCCAGTTTCAGTAACAGCTGACAGGCCTTGCGAACATTCTCGGTCTATAAATCGTATTTCCAACTCCATCTTGCTTCTTCGGCAAATACTGTCGTACGCAAACGTGCCATCAGCTTTCCAGGATCAAATCTTAACACCAGAGTACAATGCGGTATCGCTTTCAATACATAGTAACTTCATTTTCCATCCCTCGGCTTGAATTTGTCAAGATCTTTCGTAATGTCATGCGCCTCAGCATACAATGTCTTTCTTAAGGTTCGCATCTCATCTTTGTCAGGGCCCTCAGGTTCGATCGCGTCACCAGCATCAAAAACCCTTCTATACACTATTTCGTTGAGTCGTCTGTACTCCTTGTCTCGGGATTCTCTATCAGTAGGTGGGGATCGAATAAAGGCCTCTAGCTTGGGTATCCACTCGGTATGGAATTCGTATCGCAAGCCCTGAATCTTGCCTAGCGGCGTGGATTGGTCTGCAGGTGGTACTATAGCAGGAGTGCCTGTTCTAGGAGAAGACGTGGGGGAAGGTCTAGGAGATGGCCTTCGAGCAGTAGGCGCGGTAGTTGGTGATGGCTGTCTCTGAGGAACAGATGTCGCGGGAGATGTACCCGTCATCCTTGCCGGAGACGGTTGCCGGGGCGGAGTGTTACCAGAAGTAGGTGTGCTGTGATGAGAAGGATGCAGGTAGCCATTTGATGTTGCATGTCTTCCATCACCATCACGTCTTCGGTATGAAGAGCCAGAGCGCGTCAGGTTGCGGTCGTCCTCTTTTTTGGTTCTATTCGCCGAGACTATAGAGTCGCTATCACTGCCCGAATGCTGATTCCTGCGACTTTCGTATTCCCTGGGATCTGACTGGACAACAACTGCGATCTCGCTATTTTGCTTGCAGCCATATTGCCTTAAAGGTGTTTCGTCTCGTTTCAGTTCTCTATCCTTGTATATCAGGCGTACTCTTCCTGGGTCCACACCTAGTGAGGTTGCGACTCTTTCCCGAACAAATCTCACCGGAACCTTTTCCTCGGCTATAGAGAAGGGTGGAAAATCAAGTTTCCATGTGTCACCTCGATACGTGATGTGGATGCGATCCGGTTCGTTCTCATCTTCCAAAAGAGGGGGCGCCTGCGCCCGGCGGTTTGAGCTAGGCGACAGGAGAGTGTAATCTTCGTCAATGTAATTGACTAGGTCGGGTAGTTGGTCACGGTTTGGAGGAAGAGTGTAGCTTTGGTAAGGAGAGCGGCCGCCATTCGCATAAGGGTAGCTGAAGCTACTTCTATGCATCAAGGATCGGGCAACCACGAACAATAGGGCGAGAACAGTTGCGAATAAGGTGGTGAGGGAAGTAGTGGATAGATCCCCGAGGAAGGGCGCGATCTGGTCAGACAGTGAAGAGTGGGACAGGACTTCCAATTTATCGAGGATGACCGACGTCCAATTCAAGGCAACGTGGGACGCCACGGTGGCTATGTTAAATGGAATAGTTGGTGGTGTGTAAGGAGATGCCTCGTACACGAAGCTTGTGTTCTGGATATAGCAGTTGTTGACAATTGTTTCAGATGTAGAAATTTTAAAGACACCAGACGTGTTGATCAGGCATCACAAAGCAAGCATGAAAGTCAGCGAGGGATGACGTGGGGTTTGGTGCGAAGAGATCTCCACCACCAGTGGCTGTCAAATGGCAAGGCGAGTTGAAAGGTGACAATGAAAGTCTTGATCAGTCGCTACCCGCAAAAGTTAAGACACTGTAACTTGCCTTTTGGGTTTGTCGTGCACCAATACATGCAGAGGCGAACCAGACCACGGTGAAGGTTGTTGGCCTGCCAAAATCGTTCCCTTTGCTGTAACATAATACATCACACGACAAGTACAAATTCTCAAATCTGAGATCATTCCCACCCTCATTACAGATCACCAGGCCTAGATGACTTGTTCCAATGACTGCATTACGCAAGATAAAAGGCGTTCAGCCAAAACAAAAACTGACACTTGACGATGCACGACATCAGAAAGGCACAGCCCTCCCGAAACTTAATTGAGTGTCCCATTCGGCTCATTGTCTCGGTTTGATATACAGTGACACCGGCTTCACAAGTTGCTAGTGAAAATCCAATGTTGGTTTTTCTTCCAGCATGCATGCAATCTATGCCTCCGTCTTCACGGCGGCGTGGACACATACAGTAAAGCCTCCGTTGATGGGTGAGGGATAAATAAACGCCATAACCTCTTCCTGTCATGATTCATTTTGTGTGAGGCGTAAGGCAATCCTCTGTGGAAGCTCTAAGAATCTATTCTTAGATAGTGCTTACAGGACTTATCTTACTGTAGCATACTTTTCGGAAAGGCGAAGGAAGCTCTCGGCTGGACCGTTCACGTGTGTTGACAATTCTAAGTATTGTCTTCTTCTAGTGCTTGGATTGGTCAGAATTGATAAAATGGATCAACTAACACCACTTTCCTGATTTGCAGGAAAAGATGTAGTTGCAACGGTTCATTCCCGGGTTATCAAGAAGCTCGCATTTTTCAACATTTTGTGAGGAATGGACAGATGAGTACTGGCCGTCACAGTGTGCGGCTATACCCCGAGAAAGTAGGCTACAAGAACCATTGCTGATACAATGTTTAAGTGAAGTATTCAGATTTGATGAACATCCTGCTGCAGGAAATTTATTCGTTTCCATATCTAATCTCGAGCTTAGATTGTTAGATCTGACCGAATTATACTCTGAGGTGTTTTATTGAAATCTGAAGCCTCTGCGGCATCCAACAGCCGTATATCTTTGCTAGGATCGCCTTCATTGCTCCCGGCTCTGGTCACGACTTCCGAGGTGCATTGGTCTTCCATAGATTGCAAGGCCATGAGGTCAGTCGAGTCCTTGTCTATAGGATCGAGACCTTTGAATCCTTCTTCCACTGTCCACCGAGTGTCTGGTCCAAGCTGATGAAGAACTTCGCATGCAGCGCCAACTACAATCAAGCCTGGTGGCCGCGAGCCTTCTTGTTCAACAGCTTGACAGACAAACTCCAGGGTAGATCGTATGACCCTCTGATCAGGGCAGCTTGCTCGTTCAATGACCGCACAGGGCGTGCTTTTCGGCCATACCACCTGAGCTTCGAGGCTCGGTTCATCCTCCTCTACTAAGCTTTTCACTAGACTTTCAAGCCTGTGCAACGCCATTAGAAACACAACAGTTTTACCCTTCCGATAGGATGGGGGTTGAGGAGCTGCTCCTTTCCGTCCTGTGCCTGTACAAATTACCACTTGGTCCGCAACCGAGCGGTGTGTAACAGGTATGCCAGCAAACAACGGTGCGGACAACGCGCTCGTTATGCCAGGTAGCACCTTGACCTGGAAACCTCGTTCTCGAAAGAACATTACTTCTTCTGCACCTCGACCGTACAGATATGGATCTCCCTGTTTCAATCTTAATACATCTTTCCCTTCTTTCATGGCCGCAAGCGCGAGTTCGTGCATCTCATCTTGTGCAGCATCCGCGTTGCCAGGGAATTTCCGCGCAATGTGGACAGGAGTCCGTCGCGGAATGAGCTCGAGGATTTCGGCAGGCACGAGCTTATCTGCCAGTATATAGTGCGCATTCTTGATCGCTTCATGGGTCGCTACTGTTAGCATAGAAGCATGACCTGGGCCAGAACCAGCGAGTGTGATGGTGCCATTTCTTGACTTCATTGCTGCCACAGCTTGCTGTACAGACGCATTGTGGCTATGTGAATTGCGTCTGTAAGCATTGAGTATGCCAGAGATATCCTCGTCACTGATTGCAGCCAAGCGTTTCAGAGGCCAGTACTCGCATATCTGTGAAAGCCATCTCATCCGCCTTGTACGCGCTAGTTCTGGGTCTGGCTCTACTTCTTTAACAAGTGTGTTGAATGTGTGTTTCTGGTTCTCAGACTCTTCATCTTCTGCGTCCAGTTCTGCAGTCTGCTGGTCGTGTCCCCCTTGCGCTAGCTGGTCTTCTTCCCAAATCTTCCGGCGAATGGTGCCTAATCTATCGACAGCCGTGCCAAAGTCTCGAGGAAGGATCGTAGCAATTTCTCTGCGTATCCGGGAAGCGAGTTTACACCCTCTCCCGGAGGTGGTGATCCCGATCTGTAAGGGTCCATCTGAATATGTTGAAAGTAAGGTGAAAGTGCAGAGCTGAGGAGCGTCTACCACATTGACAGGTATTCGTAGCCTCTTGCAGAGGCCAGATATTCGTATGCTTAACGGGTGCTTAGCACCAACGGTAACGAATACTGCATCGACGACGTAGTCGACCTCTTCCCGACCCAGAGTCCGTAGGTCTTGTTCGTCAAAGTCGCGCTTCGTCCACCTTACTCGGCCCTCCTCGATGTGCTTTGTTAGGGTAAAGTGCAGGTCATCGTGCTCGGCTGCAATGAGAACGGGTAGAGCGCCAACCTCGAGCGATTTTGTGCATCTTGCAGCAGCTAGAGGTCCAGAGCCGACAATAAGATGTATGTTGCCACGAGAATTCTGTGCTGTCAGTAGAGCAGGCATTATGAACTTTGTCACGAAGAGTAGTCACTGGGGTTCAAATGCAGTCTCCAATACTCGCCTTGAGCTTGACGGACTGGTGTGTGAGGAGAGAGGCGACAGAACGAAAGAAAGGCGCAGTTTAGGTCACCCAGACTTACCGGAGATACATCAGACTTCTTATTCCGAGGGCTACTTCAAAGATGACAGACGTGATCGACTAGTTCAAGAAAAGTTGTGTTATCGCCGCCTCGTATCTTGCCCTTATCAAAAAAACTGCAGATCCAGAGCCTCAATAGCGTGGGAGGAAAGCCGCGGACGCTTTGAAGATTGCGCCATTTTCACGTGCTACACTATTCTTAAAAAGGAAAAGTCAACTCGGCTTCGTATTACCTAAGGCAGGAAATAGGTCTTCACAAGATAAAGGTTGATGTAGATTGGGATAGGCGCATACAGACGAGCTATAATGGCAGTTGAATACGCGAATGAATCTCACTTGTTGTGTCGTTCTGTTTTCTCAGTGCTTCTCATCACTCTCGACCAGCAGCTTCGTATCGCTGTCCGCCAGATGAACATCTCAAAATCCTTCGTACCTCATCTGCGAGCTGTGCCTCGGGTAATGTAGGCTGGCAACTCGAATAGAACCTCTTGCCATATATTGTTGTCATAGTGCTTGATATCAACGCGACGTTGGCGCTGCCATCCTCCTCACTGCCAAGGCCGAGACTAAGCTAGTCTAATCGCCTCCTTGAACAGCCAATATTGAATGGTCCTGAGACCTGACCCAAGCCTGACAGGTATTACATAACAGTTGTGTTACCTCTCTATGCCGATTTGTTCTTCCACCAGTTGTAATGACTTCGATGTCCTCTTATATTTGATTCGAGTCGCAATGGATGAGCTAGCTGCGCAGCCGGTGTCCTGTTCTCACCTTGACCACGAACCAGTAATAGGTCAGTCTTGGCGATCTGATGCCTGTTGTAGAAAAGGTTTCCAACTACCAAGAGTGGTCGCTGGTACAGAATTGTTAGGAATTGCAAGAATCTGGAAGATACTGAGATACAGCTGCCCTTGGTCGACCTGAATGTATAAAATCTGTATCTTTTAAGGTTGCCTACCACAGATGTTGCACCAGCTCCTGAATATTCGAAGTCGGAGGGGAGAATCCAGTGTCAAGTCCTACATTGGCCGATCAAAGACCGTCAAAAGCTGTGCTTATTGAGGAAGCCTTGGTTGATGTCCTGCTCTCGTGCCCTCAATCATCGTCGCTGTCATCATCGTCGAACGAAAGCATCCTACTCATATATGGGCCATCGAGCTCATACCCGAGCCTTTCATAATAACTCCGCACACCGACACCACTAATGACACTCATCTTTGTACTGCCTGGATACGCATCTTTCTGACATGTTGCGATATGGTTGTACAAGACTAGAGATTGG
>Ga0115846_100981_pt1 | contig 13693 bp, 13 predicted proteins | sample InSIn5gowninarea_2_FD_83860 | JGI IMG/M metagenome (GOLD analysis project Ga0115846, IMG submission 83860)
GAAGAAAAGAACAAAGGTAAGAGGACGAAAGCGAAGAAAGATGATAGCATGCTCAGAGGGAGTAATAATAGCTACGACTTTAAGATACAATTCACTATCTTACAACCCATCCCATCCCATCCCATCCCATCCCATCACAATACACCACTCAAAACTCCACCCCCTATCATAACCCTTAGAAAAGCGGTTTTCTCGGCACAAATCTTCATTGACATATCATTCACCTTTAATTTTTAAATAAATAAGCTGCCAAGACCGAGGAGATTGAATTGTTCGATCAATGATGGTAACATTTGAAGCTCAGACAATCAATCGACGGAGCGTCTTCTGGTGCTGTCTTCTCCATGGATCTCTTATACTTATTAGGAAATTGGGATGGAAGTGTCGTTCAAGGTATGAAGATCTAGGCTGGTCTTAGAACTTTGATATGGATGCTATGAATATGAAATTATGAATAGATGCACTTCCCGTATCGTGCTAAAGATCTAGCATGTGTGCTTTGAAAAAAGTATTCTGATTTATTTTTTGTTTTTATGGTAGCTCGCTTATTTAAGGGGTAGCTAAGTAATCATTGTGAAGGGTTCCTAGTGGTGATGGTGGCTTGTTGCGTGATCTATGAAGAGGAAAATCGATATGAAATGATGTGATGGATGCGAAAGAAGATGCAAGCTAGGTGTATGTTTTAGATGTTCGACTCGTTGTGATAGCTATCTGTATGATATGTACATACTCCTAGGCTGTCCAGCCCAGCCCAGCACGACCCAGTCAAGTTGAGCCCAATCAAGTCTAGCATAGCAGCTCAATGTATTGATCATCGATCCAAAAACTAACATCAGCTATCTACTCCCTGCAAACTCCCTGCAAATGCCCCCTCCAACGCCATATCCACCGTAACCACCCATCCACCACCCATCTCCTTCCCAAGCCAACTACCTCCGTCTCGCCGACGAAACCATAGGTTCAAAAGCATCCTCATCATCCTCATCCTCAATAACATCATGACTCAACTCCCTCCCCCTTTGCGTCTGCGTCCTGGGTAGTTGTGATGATGACGCAGCAGCCTGGGAGAAATTCAACTGTGTCTGTCTGCCCCTCGTAGCAGCTGCTCTCTTGGGCTGTGCTTTTGGTGGGGGCTCATCGTCATCGAGCATGATCACGTCTTCGTCTTCGTCGTCGCTGGGTTCGGGTACTGCTTTCTTGCCGCGGCCTCGGGCGGGGGTTTTAGCTGGTGCTTTGGGCTTCACGGGTGCTGCTTTCTTTGGAGCGGGTGTCTTTTTGGCGGCGGGGGCTCGCTTGGCTGGTGCTTTCTTTGTGGGGGCACTGATGATGGACTCATCGTCGTCGTCGACGTCGTTGACTGCTGGTTTTGCAGCACGGCCTCGCTTCGCCGCTGGTGCGGGTGTTGCTTCTTCTTCATTGTCGCTGTATATCCTAGCGGCGGGCTGGTCTTCCCACTCTCCTTCGAGATCCGAATCCCAGCCTTCGGGACGAGGTCTGTATCTGGTAGACGATTTGATCTTCCTGATACCTGCCCTGAAAGCTTCTTCTTGCTTCTCGCGGAATTGCTCCATAGCGTCGTCGAGATCATCGTCATCTTCCTCGCGCTCCATTGCTAATAGGTCTTTCACTTGATCTTTCAGACTGAGATCTACGAATTGTTCCATTGCATGCTTATCGTTCTTGTCGACGAATTGGCTGATGGCATCGCTGAAGGGTGCTTGGGGTATAATTTTGAGTGACTGTGCTGTGAGATACTCTTGTACGAGCTTGTCCACCTTGACACTATCGAGACCCATAGCTGCGAATATAGCGTCATTGGTATCAGCTTTGTCGTCTGTCTTTCCTGTATACACATCAGCTGGCTCCTTCACTAACAGAGGTATACTCACTGGTTGATGACTGCTTTTTGCGGTAGAATTGCACAACGTCGTTGACATTGGCCACCTGGTTGACAAACCGATTTGAGAATCTTTGTGGATTTTCAACATCAAATTTGCCACCATCCGGAGCTGAATATTCAACTTTCAGTCTGACCAAAGGCAGAGGGATCTGCTCTGGGGTAGGAGGCTCGTAATCTTCATCGCCTTCTGGATTCTGAATCTCTAACCACTCGTCTTTCGCCTCCTCGATCAACTCCTCAACAACTTTCTTCAACTCGATAGTTAATTTTGACCGGTTGTCTTTGACCTTCGCCAAGTTCTTGAACCTCTTATCTTGAGACAAGATCAGCTCTCGGGTTACGAATGGCCTGACTGTTTTGAGTCGTATCTTTTTTTCGATTTCGAAATCTTTGCCAGCGACCTTGATGATTGCAACATGTTTCGGAACAGCTTCACCAGGCACCAGTGATGTGGCTACCGAAGAACCTGGTTGGATGACGTCGAACATCATCTCTGGATTTCTCCGAGGTTCGATCAGACATTCGTGCTCATGGCCCCAGACTACCAGATCCAAGAACTCGGGCAAGAAGTTCTCTGGTAAATAACCGGTCTCATTGTGTGCATGATGATTTTGGTGTACAGTCATGAGGTTGAACCAGTCCGTTTGCTGTACTGTCGGCTTGAAGAATTTGACGTTTCCATCTCTGAATGTACGAAACAGTCGCTCGTCTCTGACATTGCTCATGCCGTATAGCGCCAACTTCGTCTTGCCCTTCTGCAGTAGTATAGGCTTGATCTCCAGTTTATCAGACTGCGTGACACGACCAAAATAGTTGAGCAGTCCAGAGACTTGCAGTAGATCCAAGGCGCAATAATGTCCGTCTCCAGTCGGATCATCGTGATTTCCATGTATCGAGAATACCGGGATAGCCACATTAATGTCCGGATCTTCATAGTTGACGTTATTGAAAGCTCCATCAAAGATTGTACTAGCATCACTGAGCAGCTCCAACTCGCATGGCTTCTCTCCCAAGCAGTTCCGTCGTAGTGATCTCATGCATTGGTACATTGATTTCCTTGACGGTCTGTTATCGTGGAACAGGTCGCCAGCTAGCAGCACCATATCGACCTGTTGTCAGTCAGAGCTGTATTCCAGAGAATGCTGGGTGTACACTCACATCCTCGGATTTAGCCAGCATCATGACCTCGTCGAAGCTCTTCCAGCTATCATCTTTGCGGATGGGATCTCGTTCCTCGTAGCCGATGTGGCTGTCCGTGGCGACGAGAATGCGTATAGCATCAGCAGCTTCGAGGTGTCAGTCTCTATCACCCATAATATAAGAGGAAAGATTCCTACCAGTGAATGGCGGCATCTTGACTTTTCTCCACAGAGTTCGCCCCTCCCACCAGCTCGGGCATTAAAGACAGGTAAGTCGCAACCCTTTTCAGAGCATCTGTCAAGCTAACAACCTATCTCCGGCACGTCAAAATGGTATAGTATTGATATGCAACTTCATATCCATGCTGCTGCAAAAGTTCAAGACTCTTGGGCTGCCTCTTTAGATCTGGGAGACGCGATCGGATTTAGCGCGAAAAGACCCTTGTCGATCTCTAAAAGCTTCAATTGACTGAACCTTCGACCTTATCAGAGCAACGTTCACTTCACTTGCAATATGCTCCCTACGAGGGCACTGCTGACTCGTTCGTCTTGGAAAGGTAGCTTATTCCCCTTATCAAAGCCATAGGTGAATTCCGCTGATTATATTGCACCGACAGGACCAAATATTGTCCCGTAAGTTCTTCTCCCGCGATCTCGACGACAATCCTTTGATGCGCCGACTCCAGCCTGCCCATCTTCCGCCCGAAATTAGGAGAGAGGGCACCCCCAATAAGGACACAAGCGCGATCCGCTACAATACTGCCCAACTTCGTCGGCTTGACATTTCAAGTACACAATGGCAAGGTCTATAGTGAGGTAACCATTACCGAAGATATGGTGGGGCATAAGCTTGGGGAGTTCTCTGTGTAGGCTTCCAACAGAGGGAACAGGTTGGATGTGGCTAATCAATGTGAAGCACAAGAAGGCCGTTTTCGTACAGGCAGAGCAAGAACAAGTAGTTGGAGTGTAAGATTGGCATCTTGTGGAGGGATATCATGTCAGGCGTCAGCTGGCCAGGGCAGGTTCTCGTATGATGAGCAGACCCAGAAAACGTAGCGTTGAAGGCACAAAGTCTCAGTAATAGAGAAAAAGTGTATCCATTGCCAAGAAAGTCACTGCGAAGTCCATGGTATCATCAGTTCTTTTCCCTGCCATAACATCGCCTATATAGTAGGTGCATAATGGCTCGTCTAAAACGAGAAGGCCCCATATCCCAACGCCGGTGTTTAATGCAGTCCAAGATCTTTCCCATATCTTACACCTCATCTATAGAACTCCCCACGCTTAACATTGACTCCATACTCCCCAACCGCCATCCCCAAATCCTCCATCGTAAGCACCGTCCGGTTCTGACTCCCACCCTGTCCACCACCACCATATCCCGGTCTTTGTATGCCTAATGGTCCACCCCGTCCCTTCTCTTCCTTCCCACCCGGCGCAGCAGTAGGTTGACCAGGTACTGGAAACCCCGCAGCAGCTCCCAGATTGCCCATCGGGTTATTGGCGTTTGATGAGTTTGAAGACCGGATGCGTGAATACTGGTAAGCATCTGCTGCGATGTCGGCGATAAACTTCTGGGTTGCAAGAGCGAGGAGTCGGGCCAGACGTTGATCGGTTTGAGGTGGAGGGGGTAGCCCGGCTTTAGTGAGGTAGTAGTTGGTGACTGCATCTGGTATCTGGGGAAGTGTCAGATTGCATAAGTTTGTGGAGCGGGTTGTATACTTACGATCGGCGCATAGTCATCCATCTTGGAAAGAAACTCCTTCAACGAGGTGTCTTTCCGTGTCAGCAGCTTGGGTTCAGGCGCTGGCGCTGGCGCAGGCGCATTTGCCTCTTCTTCAGCATTGTCGACAGGTAACAAGTCAACATTGGGATCTGGTGAAGCTGCGTCCGCCATGATGAATGCTTGAAGACGGTGTCGGGCACTTGATAGAAGAAGAAGGTCGAAGCTCATGCTCATGCATCTGATATTGCGGATAAGGCGGAGTTTAGCCGAAGCACGCTAGCAGGACCCGCGCTCAAGGTGGGATTGATTTTCTGGAAGAATCAAAGGTCAGCAGCTGCTACGAATGGCTTTCCCCTTCAAGTAAACAACAACACCACAAGCAAGTAGTTGAGATCACCATCATGGCTGACCGTCGCCCAGATGATCTCGCGGAGCCGGGAGCCAAGCGGGTGAAGACAGAGGCAAAGATGGACCCTGAGGCGAACCCATACTTGCAACACATGTACCAAAGCACAGAAGAGAACGTTTACGGCTACAAACAGAAAGGCAATGGCTACGCCGAAGTCAGTGGACCTCTGGCGAAATTCGAGAGACATAGGACGACGGCAAAGCAGGCGCACAAGGTGGAAGATGGCCCTATGAATCCTTTCACGAATAAGGGTCTGTCCGAGAAATACTTCAGCATTCTGAAGACGAGGCGCGATCTACCAGTACACAAGCAGAGGCATGACCCTTCTATCTCAAGCTGTAGCTGAGCTAACATTTCACAGACAAGAATTCTTGGACATGTTCCATAGCTCCCAGATACTCGTCTTCGTTGGAGAAACTGGTTCTGGCAAGACCACCCAGATCCCCCAATTTGTCCTCTTTGATGACCTTCCTCACTTTGACAACAAATTGGTAGCTTGCACACAACCTCGTCGAGTGGCTGCCATGTCAGTAGCTCAACGTGTGGCCAACGAGATGGATGTCCAGTTGGGAGAAGAGGTCGGATACAGCATTCGTTTCGAGGATGTGACAAGCTCAAAAACCATACTGAAGTATATGACGGATGGTATGCTTCTTCGAGAGGCCATGCATGATCACAACTTGACAAGATACAGTTGTATCATTCTTGATGAGGCTCACGAGCGTACGCTTGCCACTGATATCTTGATGGGTCTTTTGAAAGAGGTTGCGATTAGACGACCTGATCTCAAGATCGTGATCATGTCGGCTACTCTCGATGCACAAAAATTTCAGCGATACTTCAACGATGCTCCACTACTAGCTGTACCAGGTCGAACTCATCCCGTTGAAATCTTTTACACTCCAGAACCAGAGAGAGACTATGTTGAAGCTGCGTTACGGACGGTCCTGCAAATCCATGGCACAGAGCCTGAAGGTGATGTTTTACTTTTCTTGACCGGCGAGGAGGAAATTGAAGATGCTTGCCGAAAGATCAGACTGGAGGCCGATGAAATGATCCGAGAAGCAGATGCTGGACCTTTAGAGGTCTATCCTTTATATGGTTCGTTGCCACCTCAGCAGCAACAAAAGATATTCGATCCCGCGCCACCATCGCGAAAGCCAAATGGTCGTCCAGGGCGAAAAGTCATTGTCGGTACGAATATCGCCGAAACGTCTTTGACTATCGACGGTATCGTGTACGTCGTTGACCCCGGGTTCAGCAAGCAGAAGGTGTACAATCCACGCATCCGAGTTGAATCGCTTTTGGTATCACCAATTTCGAAGGCCTCCGCACAGCAACGCGCTGGTCGTGCTGGTCGTACCCGGCCCGGAAAATGTTTCAGGTTATATACCGAGGCCGCTTTCAAAAAAGAGCTCATCGAGCAGACTTATCCCGAAATTCTGCGCTCGAACCTTGCTAATACTGTGCTGGAGCTGAAGAAGCTTGGCATTGATGACTTGGTTCACTTCGACCTTATGGATCCGCCCGCACCAGAGACCCTAATGCGCGCTCTTGAAGAACTTAATTACCTTGCATGCCTCAACGATGATGGCGACCTCACCAATCTCGGCATCATTGCTTCTGAGTTTCCTCTTGATCCCGCTCTTGCAGTAATGCTCATCTCATCTCCCGAGTTCTACTGCTCCAACGAGATGCTGTCTCTCACAGCCCTCCTCTCCGTACCTCAAATCTTCTCTCGTCCTGCATCAGCACGCAAACGAGCGGATGAGATGAAAGCACTCTTCGCACATCCTGATGGCGATCATCTCACTTTACTCAATGCCTATCACGCTTTTAAGGGCGCCGAATCGCGAGGGGACGCCAAACGATGGTGCCATGAACATTTTCTCTCCTTCCGCAGCCTCTCACAAGCAGACAATGTTCGCCAGCAACTCAAACGCATCATGGAGAAGAACGAGCTTGAACTCATGAGCACTCCATTCGAGGACAAGAACTACTACACCAACATTCGACGTGCTTTAGTATCGGGATTCTTCATGCAGGTGGCGAAGAAGGAGGCAGCCGGGAAGACATACAAAACTGTTAAGGACGATCAGAGTGTGCTGCTGCATCCGAGTACAGTGTTGAATGTCGACTGCGAGTGGGTCGTCTACAACGAGTTCGTACTTACTACGAAGAATTTCGTAAGGACGGTCACGAATGTCAGGCCGGAATGGTTGCTAGTATGTTCCCGCCTTTCTTCTTTCCCCCCTCCCCCCCCTTTCCATCAAACTTACCCCTCAGATTAATACATACTTACACGATTTATAGGACATTGCTCCTAATTACTATGATCTGTCGACTTTCAAAAAGGGCGAGATTAGGTCGGCACTGGAGAGGACGATTGACAAGATCAGGAGAAAACAGGCAATGAAAGGTGGGAGATAAGAAGTCTAGAGGGTAGACATAGATGTACATAGCATTGAAGGAGTCTGGAGGAGCCATCAGTTGCACTATAGAATGCAGCAAGGCCGATAACCATTGGACACAGGGGTCCAAGAAAAGTCCGATATCACGTGTTCTTACTCTCCAAGAGGAGTCTAGCTCTGCAGCTCAGATCTCAACGTCCCCGCGAGCAACATCAATAGAGCTTCACACATCTCCGTTAATGAACAGAACCTCCCATGTGGAATAAAGCTTGAGCCATTCTGTCAATAGCAGCCAGGAGCAGCTATATCGAGAATAGCAAGTTCTCGGGAATGCATATGGTATTGCGACGAGTCCAGAATAGATAAAAGCTTCAATGACCGTGCGATGGCATCGGTAAGCTATCAAGTGAGATAGAGCGAAAGAGAGTTCAGTGATAGTGAAGCATTGACTTCGATCCTTTTCGTTATCGCCTCTGTTTGGTAGGTGCTCCACCGCGTGGGATGTGTCACTTCATATCAACGCGTCTGCTTTGTGCTCTGCTGCCATGAGACAAGAAGTCAATGCAACTTGAACCTTCTTTTGCTCATCTCAGATTGTTCAATTTCCTTCTATCAAGCTCTTCTTTCATCTTTGAAGAGCCGCCAGTCGGTGTTTCCTGGTTGTTCATGCTCGATCGCGCCTTCCTCCAAACCCGAAGCGACAAACACATAAACATTCCCTTCTCCCTCTTCGACCATCCTTCCTCCCCACAACAACCTCTGCATCCCTACATCAAACTCTTTGATCACGAGCAATTGCGATACTCTCCAATCTCCCTTTTGGACCAGGACCAATACCTTTGCTGAAGCATCAAGGCTGCTAGTACCCATGGCCTCCACAATCTATGATATCGGGACTTTGTTGCACTTGAAGGACTCGCTTCCATTTGTTGTTTTTAACGTTGCCAATCTGAACAAACATGCGGATATCGGTGAGTGTTTGTCCGATCTACTATTCGCCTTTACTTACCACGAACCCCGCAGATGCCATAACCAGTGTTCCTCCCCAAGCTCTCAACGATCCCTCCTTCATAACAACAACAAGCAATCTTGCTCGACCTTCACGTCGCAACGTCAACAAGTCATCAGAAGGAACCGAAGACAGTATGTTAGGTACTGGAACCATCAAGCGCCGCCCGGTGCAACAGCATCAGTGGCACTTTCGCCGTCGCGACTCATCCGATCGTCATCAACCACACTCCGCTCCTACAGGCTTCGCTGCACAGCAAGCTGAGAACTTTCAACGCTTCTATCGCGCTGTGGTCTCTCCGACGCATGTACGTGTGACAGCTGGTGGTCGCATTGTCCCAAACACCCGTGCACCTCCATCTTGGCTCTGGAATGGTGACAAGGGTCTTTTTGAGCATCAAGGTAGCATTGACAGTCACGCATCCAGCTTTGAAGGTATTCCAATCACTAATTCGAGCTTCTACACGCGCTAATAGTGAGATTGTAGGTCTTTTCATGCAACCGGTCCAACAAGGCCATATGGGCTCCATGGATGGTGTCACAGAAGTTGAGTATGTTCAGCAGAAGCAGCCTGTGAAGCTCTCGCACCCAGCTCAGTTTGATGCGAACAAACCATTCATGTTCAACAACCAGCTTGTGTATCCTGTTCCTCCAGGCGCACTTCCGATCTCTATGATGGGTAATCAGCACAACTTTGCCATGCATCCCAGCATGTTTGGACAACCTGCCATGCCAGTGCCACTCCCGACGATGCCACAGCATGGTCCAGGTATGACGTATGTGATTCCACCTTATAGTATGGGGGATTCTGGCCTTGGTGTGCCTCCTATGCTCTCTGTGGCAGACATCACCAAATCTCAGATTCAAGGCCTTCGCAAACACTTGATCCACATTGAGCACCAATTGATGCACAACAAGCACAACATTGATGAAGGTTTCATGGAGAAGCAGAAAAAGGATCTCAAGACGAACATCGAAGTTATGGAGGCATTGCTTGCTAAGCAGATTGTCCAGGAAAATCCATCTGCGAATAATTCTCCCGTCAAGATCACTGAGCCCAAGGCGAACCACAGGATTAAGGAGGGGGGTATTGAAAACAGAAAGACCACCAAGGCTGCACAGAGTACTGTTAAGTCGAAGCTCACCGCCAATGCGCCTCCTTTCCAACCGCGTGCCATGGGTGGAGCTCCATACGTCCTATCCCCAAACGCTGCTAGCAGCTTTCCTGGTCCTGCCAAGGCTCTTGTTGTTCAATCAAATCTAGCAAGTGATCCCGATCGATCTGAAGATAGCCTCTTGAAGCACTCGCAACTCGATTGGAACAAAGTCGGCGAGAAGGATGGTCATGCGATTCCAGGCTTGCCCAAGGCTTCTACAATGCATGCACCAGTTCCTATCAATCACGACATGCCGTCGATGCTCAAGCGATCCAGTACTTTCCATGGTCATTCGTATTCAATAGATTCTCAGAACGGTCCTGTCATTGCTCCGAACGCTCTTCCCTACCTTGTCGGTACCAATCCTAGCTACATTGCAGGTCGTGAGACTAGACCCCTCAATTACCAGTACGCTCGACCTTTGACTGAGGAGGAGAATCGTGCTCGCCAACTGTACTTTGGGAAGGCACCGCGTCCTGTACAAAGTGGCTTACCTAGATTTGATGGGAAAGACTTCTATCCACCATCACCTGTCAAGGCAGATACTCGTCCCGCCACTAGCCATGGAGTCACAACGCCTCTCCGGAATCTTCATTCGACACCATTGCCTCGGAGCTTTGAGAATTTGTTCAATGCGGCTAGTGGACAAGGCTCCACAACACATTCACCAGTGCGACAGATTCCTGAACTAGCTGGCGTGAGAGCTGAAAGCCATCAGCACGAAGTTACGTCTCCAACTTTTGCACGTGTTCAAGATCACGTAGGCACCACGCATGCTCATCAACACACAGACTCGTACTCGCATCTCTTCATCGAGCCCAATCTCACCCTTCCCGAGCCTCCCAGGACCCCCGAAAATGCCAGGAGGCACCATGTCCACCATATGCCCTCTGGTATTACCCTCGTCCAGATCTCCGAACAAGAGACATTGGTTAATGATGATGGTGACGATTCGGGCTCTGACGCAGACGCGGGTATCGCTCAAGGTGGTGTGCCATTACTCTCGCCTCCACACCCTGACTTTGCAGGACGTGTTGCATCTTTCAGCAAGTAAGTCAAGTAGTGGTTCTAATGTAATCGAAAAGCTAATGCTTCAATCTCAGGCCTGAGCATCAGACTCAATTCCTTCAGCGCATGTTGCAAACAACTACTCAAGGACCAATGCCTGTTTCTGCTTCTTCCGGAAGGGTCTCATCAGTAAACACTCAAGGTCATCTTCCGAGATATCCTGGCACCGCTGCTGCTTCTCTTGCTCCGACTATGTCCAATGTTCCGGCTGTTTCTGGTGTCATGTCTTTCGGCCCTCGCAAGAATCTAGCCAAGGGTCAATCTGCTTCTAGCTTCTTGCCAGAGAATCGTCCTCTCTTTGAACGTGGCATTGATCGCTTCACCGAGTCCATGGATGCTATGTCTTACATGCGCCATCTTGCTCAGAAGTCTTCTTCGAATGGAAGTAAGGACGGCAGGGACAGTGGTACGACTGGATCTTCGGCCTGGGTCTGATCTTGACTGCATGATCTCGACTGACGCACGAGTTTTGCCACCTGCTTCGGTACGATTGTGCAAATGCTCGTAGCTCTGATAATGGTTCTAAGCACTCACTTGTCATCGATTGTCACTTCAGAACTTCCGCACTCGACTATCGTCTATTGTGGAGGGCTGACAACTACTGCTTCTGATGCTTCACTGGTATTGTGCACCAACATGATTCGCATCATGGCATCGATATGTTCGCTCTCGACTTTCTTTTCTACTGTATGATTATGTAATTTATGTATTCTAGTGCTGCGGCTCTGATCGTGGTTGGTAATAAAGTTTTACCACTGGAAGGACAATCACACTGACGCTACTGTTCTACTGTTACTGTTATTTCATTTCCACTTGGTGGAGATGGACGTAAGGGACATTAGATGGAACATGGACATGGACATTACAAAGATGGCATAAATAAGATAGGTAGTGGAATGAAAATAGTGCTTGTAACCCACCTGTTGATCATCAATGGAATACCATAAATATCTTGTCGCTCTCTATCCTTACCTGTGTACCTCAAATCACATCCACCTCCATCAAAAGCATCAACACATCAAACACAATAAGCACATCAATCACGTCACATCACCGTCGAGAGCATATCAAGCACGTCACATCGCCGTCAAGAGCATGTCAACATCTTAAGAACCAACCAGCAGTCCCAGCACAGAAGTGAGAAGACTAGCTTAGATTCCGAAAAGAAAAACAAAGAAACTCCTCTCAACGCCTCGCATAAGTTACATATAAAGCTACAAGCATGCATTTGATTCTTGTCTTGCTCTTCGCTTCTCATCTGATTTCGACTGATCTGGATTCGACTGATCTGGATTCGACTAAAGTCAACGCAACGCATTGCAATGCGACGTATCTCATGTCATGTCATGTCATGTCAACTCAATGCAATGCAATGCATCTCGTGATAGCGACTCTACTCAATCAACGCATCTCAATCAATGCATCGCAACGCATCGCATCGCATCTCATCTCATGTTATGTCATCTCAGCTCAAACCCCCATTTCGTTTCCCAACCCAACCGAACCCAACCGAAATTTAACTCAATTCGATTCAACCCAGTCCAGCACAACCCAGCCCAGGTCAAGCCAGTCGAACTCAATTCGGCGCAATTCAACCCAGTGCAGGTCAACCCAGTGCAGGTCAACCCAGCTCAAGCCCCGCTAAGGTCAACCCAGCACAACCCAATCCAGCCCAGCCAGACTCAAGAGCCCAAGCTTTGGTTTCGATGCGAGTTTCGACCTAAGATAACGCCTAGAGTTTTCTGCCATCTCCCACTCCTTAATTCTGTGCGCTGATATGAGTGGGTTGGAAAAGCTGTGGGTATAGGAAGAGAGAGAGGTTAGGGTGTGGACAGGAGGGTGGGTTGTGTAAGATATGATAGAGATTGCTTGCTTGCGTGCTTGCGTGCTTGTGGTGATAATCCAGGCGCTAAGATGTTCGTAGGACGCAAGCAGAGGAAAGGAGGATGGATCTCCCGTCCAGAGTCCGCCTTTGCCCTTCCCCTTCCGTTCACTTAGAGATCAGAGCAGATGATGATTTCCACAACAGCCCTTCCCTAATCTGATCTCATATAGTATGATCTGATAATCACACAAGATGCAGACTCGGAGAATTACGACGCGGTGAGAGGATCAAACACCATGCTACGAACCCCCGTCATCACCATCATGATGCAACGTCACGCTATTGAATTCCTCAAACGGATCCACCACGACAGGAATCAATTTATCGCCCTCCCCTAACGGTGTCGCCATTCCGCTGTCGAGTGGGACGCCTTTGGGTAGTGCTCCTAATCCCAAGGTGCCTAGACCATGCTTTGCAATTCCACTTCCGCTTCCATTCCCGGTGCCATTCGCTGCAAGTCCGTTCGTGGCAGAGTTGGAATTGGAGTTGGAGGTAAAAGTAGTAGTCATGATCTTGGCCCCACTAATATCAACGCTCTCGCTCTCCTTCACGTTCCTGAAATTCACGGTATCGATGCCGCGACCGGCATGTGGAATCATGGGTGGCTTCATGTGGCGAATTAGGGCCCATTGGGTGGAGCGGAAGAAGGGGTGGTTTTTCACGTCGGAGGCGCCGGCACGGGCGCCGAGACGGCGGTTCTCGTCTTTGATCAGGAGTTTGCGGATGAGGGATTTGCAGAGGCTGGAGTGAAGTTTTTAGTGTGGTGATAATAGGGAATGGGGGAAGAGGATGGGAAATAAAGAAGGTGCAGACATAGAGGAGAAATGAAGAGGCGAGATGGGATGAGGGGAACGAGGGAAAGACGGACTTAGAAATCTGAGGAGATCCTGAATGTTCAGGAAACGGAACGTCGTCTCGTAAGATATTGGCGAATGTAGCATTCCGGTTCTTGCCCTTGAAGGGAGTAGTCCCGAATAGCATCTCGTAGAT
>Ga0115846_100982_pt1 | contig 13678 bp, 13 predicted proteins | sample InSIn5gowninarea_2_FD_83860 | JGI IMG/M metagenome (GOLD analysis project Ga0115846, IMG submission 83860)
AGACCTGCTCACTATCAGGATGCACCCCATCATTCAACAGTACGGAGCGATTCAGCGCAGCGGAGATCCGCGCAGTCAATGCACCCATCTCAGCCGTGTAGGTAGCGGAGGCCGCGAAGGGTCCAGTGCTGCAGCTGAAGATGTCGGCGGCGCTGGGTGGGCTGAAAGAACCTACGTCGGAGAAAGTGATGGCGTTGTTGGAGACTTGACCGGTGACGGTGCCCCATTGGGCTTGGGTATCGATTTGAAGAGGGGTAGAAGTGTATTTGGACCAAACGGAGTTGACGTAGCTTGAGAAATAGTTAGAGAAGAGTGAAGCATTCAGCACGTCTCCAGTGTTGGGACTTAGAGCGCGGATCTGTGTTCCATTGGAGGTGAAGATCAGCTGATCCCATCCGGCGCCGTCGATGGCATGTTGAGCTTGGAGACCTGTACAGATGGTCGCGAGACCGTTGGCGGGGATGCCAGATACATGTTGAGACGCACCGGAGCTGCTCTGTAATGTAAGAGCGATGGGTAGAGAGACAAAGTCCACATAAGTGATGTTGGCGAAGAGTTGAGCGCTGTTGAATGTAAATTCGCAGAAGTCCCACGATTTGGTGTAGTTTGGATCCGAAGAATTGCTGACTGATGGCTCGACAAGACCAGGTCCAGGATTCAAGAGGAACGTGAGTTTGTCATTTACGCAGAACCAGATGCGTCCACCTGCGATGTGTGGTATGGTGACGAGGCTAGATGTACCGGGAGGTCCAAGTGGTATGTTGCAGTCTACTGCTAAGGGTGTACCAGTTGAAGCTGGTGAAGCTGGATAGTATGGAGTAGACCCGTCCGCTTGGAGAATGAATACAGCATTATTGTTCTCGATAGCTTGACCTGTAATGTATGCATAGACCGTACTGGACGTAGTCTGATTTTCAAGTGCGATACTGAGTGTAGCCATGTTGTATATATGTTGTCTTTATCAATTGCTGTCTGGCTTTTAAACCAGCTGGACCGTCGTGCGACGATGGAAGTGCAACTGCTAGTTGTTCGGGAAGTCGCAAGGATGCCGCCAAGTTCCAGAAAACTCTGATACTGGCTAGGTGCTGTTGACGTAATTAAAGGTATGCGCTTATTTCTGTCCACTCTGCGCAAGTGGATTTGTTTTGGTTATTGAATTCAAGGTACCCTTCCCATAAGATCGATACTGTACCACAGCGCGCTTTTGTTCCCACAGCGTCAAGCGCTACATGCCTAATTCTATAACCATCAGACAGATTGTCTTCTTTGATGGACAGCATCGTGTCATATTAATTGTCTGACAGCCTTTCGCAAAGGGCATAACGTAATAAATGTCCCCATAATACTCTCGAATATAGCCCTGCTGGAGAGTCGAATCTGATGATGTATCTGGAGAAGGAAAATTAAGCTCTCGTCCAATCGTTCCGCTAAGTCTACTAAACTACCGCGGTAGCTGATGGGGTGCAGAAACACCCACCATTGGAAGCTGGTGAGAGCAAGAGCCATGGGAGGCGACCTGCCATTTCTGGCTGCCATCTGATGATGGCGTGTTTGTGATTGGGACAGAAGCAAGGTGGTCCGAAAGGCCCGAATTGACGCTCGAGGCCGTTCAATTCAGTGGTAATCTCGATTCGACGTCTTGAAGCAGAATGAACGGTGAAAGTACACTCTGAGAAGATGCGAGCCACGCAAAGGAGTCATTTGAAGAAGCATGCCCTTTGCGCCAAGCTTCACTTGACTTGTGGTGACCCTTTTCTATCCCTACCTTACCAACAAGATGTAGCCTTGAACTATAAAAGAAGACAACAAAGAAGAACAAGGTCGAAAACAATCGTCCATACCATGCAGGAGATATTCCTACGGTCGTGGGAACGGTGGGTTCATCCTGTCTCATGACTGCTGAGATTGACCACGTGGAGCCTCAAGTAGCATGCATCACTTGCACTGGACTCGACAACACGACAGGTCAGAGAGACACAGTCCAAGCGTCGTAGTGGGCCTACTGCCTTTGTCTGAGACAGTGAGCTATATTTTCTCGAATTGGCGTCGCGGATCTGAACTGGGGGTGAAGAAGATCGAAAAGAGATGCCGACACAAGGACCCAGTATATCATGCTTACAAAAGGACTCATGCCGGCCTAGGCTCGTATCGACATTTGTTAGAAGCTGCGATAGTCATACTATCAGAAGACTCGACAGTGAACGTTGACATTAAGTTTGATGACAACAGGGAGGATCCGCGCCCCCAAATCACTAGCCTCAAGTGGCGCTACGAGGAAGCCACCTTCTGTGCAACATCATTCTGCTTACGTTCTTTCCTCAAGGTGCAATGTCAGACGATGCCTCTTGTCAATGCTCCGGCATCTCTTCGTGAAACAAGGTAGGTAGGCATGCTACAGGGTATAAAGGTGGAGATCTCATTGTGCATCTATCTCGGATATCTTGCTCTATAAACCCCGGCTATACCCAGACCCAGAAGCTACACATCTAATCCATGCATCTCGTATCAAGTAACCCTAACGCTATGCTCCTCAATGGTATCACATCGTCAATCACTCGTCAGAACGCCAGCACCAGTGGTCCCAAAACAAGCGCCAGCACCTTCATCATACACATATCAATTTCGTCGAAGTAGTGGTCGAACATCCCAGACAAGCAGCTGCCCATCCCATCCAGTACTCACACACCAGCCTTCACTGCCGAACAGACACCAATCAACACCAGTGACAAAGTCGCGATGACCCAGCATATTGCCCAGTGGACCAGCCGGCGCACCCACACCCGGCATCGATTGATCAACTAAGTCGGCAGATCCGTCGCACCAGAGGTTGACTCTCATATCATAACTGCCGCTGAGGAGAACATCACTGAGATGAGGAGACCAAGCAATCCGACGGACAGCATACTCATGACTATCAAGCACTTTGACAGGACCCGACCTTGTGGCTCTGATATCGAACGTCCGAATTAGCCTATCAACACCAGCAGTAGCAATGATAGTGCTCCGGTACTTGTTCCAGTCATGTGTGAGACCTTCAGATGGCTGACCGGGATTGTTGGGACCTTGACCGGGCTGAGGAGCATTGCCATGAATAGGGATCAGAGCTACCAAGTGATTTGATGCTGAAGCCGGAGTCCTCAAGTCGAAGATACGAAGATGGGAGTCCGAGCAGATACAAGAAACAATGCCTGGTTCATGAGGCGAGAAATGAACACCGTAAGTGCAAGAATGAACAGGCAGCGTAAGGATCGAGCTAGTTCGAGTGGGTGACCACTGCAGAATATTAGAGTTCGATCTCGGAAAGAATTAAAGTAAACGTACAATCTTGACAGTGCCATCCCACGAGCTCGAAGCAAAGGTGTCCTTGGTAACCAAGTTCCACGCTACACCATAGACTTCGCGATGATGTTCTTGCCATGACTGGATTGGGTATTGCGGCGTTGAGGTGTCGAACATCTTCACAGAGCCATCTCCACTTGCGACCAGTAGCTGATTCTCATGTACTTCTGACCAGGCTACATCATAGAGTGCATCTTGAGTGTCGAAGCTATCGGCGTGTCAGCTTCGAAATGAGCTGAGGAACCATTGAGTTGCTTACGAGACTTCTGTACGGATTCCACCTTGCGTTAACTTGAAGAGGCCCAAACGACCATTGCCCACGAGCCCGTAGTTTGCAGCGGCAGCAACGGCAATGCGAGAGTCCTGGAAAGGTGACCACTTCACAGCATAACCATTGTAAGGCTGCAGGCTATACGAATAGACGGGATTCATGGCTGCCACAGCAAAGGCTAGCTACTGGATTCGTAGTCGCATGATGGTGTTGAGAGCAAGAAGATGGAGTGAGAGTCACGATCTAGAGATATACTACCGAGGGGCAGTATGAGGCGGTGAAGAGCCTACTTTCCCTTTTTGGGCGGAGGAGATTGGTCCTCTTTGGTATGCAACCAACTTCAAGCAAGCGAATATAAAAACAGATACTGAAGATGCGTTTGCTGACAGAGGATGAGATATGGAAACCTATGTATCAAGGAAGAGACCTAGACTCTCCTCAGATCAGGCTCAGACGGAAGCCTCAACACCACTTCCTCCGATAGTGTTAGAGCACGATGAAGAATCGACGGACTTCAAACTAGCTTTGCTTGCTTCTTCGCATCCAGATCTAGAGCAGCAAGTACTCCTTGATATATTGATGCATCATGATGGATCCGTCGAGATGGCAGCAGCATCTCTAGACACCAGAGCCAGAGTGCAGTCGCCACCCAAGAAGGTCATTGGATACCAGAGCTCGCTTTCTGGATTCTTGGGAAACGGAAGTGCTCTCAAACGCCCGAAGCTGTTGTCCAAGAAGGGTAAGACCTTACATCTGTACTCGCCAGAAGACGTGGCTGCTCATACACCATGCTCGATCACCCATAATTTCTTACCAGCAGAAGAAGCCAACAACCTGCTCACAGAACTACTGCAAGAGGCCCCCTCATACAGCAGGATGACTTTCAAGCTGTTTGACAATGTAGTCCAAAGCCCTCATACGGCTTGCTTCTATGTTGGTACTGCTGAAGAGCAAGAAACTCAGAAGACGGAATATTATTATAACGGTGATCGACTGAGTGTAAGTAGCTTCGGCTGAAAGAGATTGACTTTGCATGAGACAATAGGCAGCTATGTCACAACTTGGAGAGTGAAAACCGAGCTGATCAGTATAGGATGTTCGACGGCTCACACCTCAGCTGCGTGAGGTTTCACCCAAAGTGGAAGCTGCTGTCAATGATGAGATTACGAAGAGAATCAAGTCACATTACCCATCCGGCAAGAAGCTCAAGTACCAGTCACCAGATACTTGGAAACCAAACGCCGCTTTTGTGAACAGCTACAACGGCGGTGCTGAGAGTGTAGGCTATCACAGCGACCAACTTACCTACCTCGGCCCTCGAGCAGTCATCGGATCCATCTCCCTCGGAGTGGCTCGCGAGTTTCGAGTGCGCAAGATCATCCCCCAAGATAGCGACACGAACAAGACCACACGAAAAAGCAAGGAAGCATATGACGAAGAAGGCCAAATTGCAATTCACCTCCCTCACAACTCCCTTCTCGTAATGCATGCCGAGATGCAAGAAGAATGGAAACACTCCATCGCGCCAGCTCAAGCCATAGATCCGCACCCCATAGCTGGGAATAGGAGGATCAATATCACGTATCGAGACTATAAGTCCTCGTTACATCCTAAATATACTCCGAGATGTTTGTGCGATGTACCGACGGTGCTGAGAGTTGTGCAGAGAAAGAAAGAGAATTGGGGGAGGTACTTCTGGATGTGTCATGCTGGGAATGTACCGGGCAAGGAGGGTTGCAGCTTTTTCGAATGGGCGGAGTTTACAGATGATGGTGAGCCGGTTTGGAAAGGGAGGAAAAGGTGTACAATCAGTGAAGATTGCGAATGATCGTTAGTTAGACTTATTAGATGTTACATTGCCAATTAATTCGGTGTCAAGTTGACATTTGAGACATTAGCCTCCTACTCGCCCAAATTGCGTTTCCATGCCATTACTATATAGGTAACAGAATCCGTCATATGAGCAGCCCTCACTGATCTTCTGCAGATGATGCATACTAGGCTTCGGCCTCTCAACTTCCGTGGTCTATATCTCATCCCACCCTCTCTCGAGGCGTAGATGTATGAGGCTCGTCGCCCTAATATATCGCAACTTGAGAATATCTCCAAACAAGAGCATCACGCAACTACGACCATATTCTGGTGAAATAGATTGCTCCGACATCTTTCTTACTAAAGACATTTTGTCCTCATTATGACCAGTCCCTGATGTGTGTTGTTGAGGCTACAGCCGTGGAGATTCCGAATCTGGCGTCAATGAGCTGGAATTAGCGTACTCCTCTTCAAATCAGATACGATTACGTCGCTGGACATATATGGTAGACTTCTAGGCTAAGATGAATTCCTTTCCACTCGAGTTTGCGCTTTTGTAGTGATCTAAGAAGCAGAGAGTGAAAGGTTAAACTGTGACCAACATGCAAACAAAAGAGACAGCAGATTCGTGACGCGAAATTGAATACAATAAGACATGGATAAGATCAAGTCTAACAATGACATGATGTATCAGAAAGATAACAACCCGAAGAAGCAAGATACTCCTCGGCACGCACGACATCACACAGCGAGTCTGCGTCTTCCCTTACGAGTTTGGCTTCTAATACTAATCTTCCGCTCCAGATCGTCCGACGAGGACTTTGATGTACTGCTCCGCTTACGACGTCTTGTGCCTGGGATTGATGGGTCGCCATGTTCCCCAGAACCAACCCCTCTGGTAGCTAAGCTTGGAGGTGGAGGAGACCTAGTCGAAGTCCATTGTGTAGAAACGACACCGCTGCTTGCAGATTATTGCGCAGGCTCTTGCCTTCGAACCTCAACTGCCACAGGTATGATCCTGTCTGACCTTGGGCTTGCTTCGGAGACAAGCGAGCTGACCTCCTGAGAAATGTAGCCTGGTTCGTAGCGGCTGTGTCGCCTCTATGCACTTCCATCGCAGCTTTTGAAAATCCTCCAGAGCTGCGTCTCCTCAGTGCAGATGATGGAGAAAGACGTTGCTTGCTCTCACGGCTGACCGAGACTTTGGGCGACACGGATCGTGGTTCGGAGTTGTGCGGAGTTCCTAGACTCGGTCTGGGCGGTGATACGTGTATTCTGGGGATTCCAGCGTCTCCGAACAGCGGAGTACTCTGTCTGCTGCTAGTAGCCAAGGCTGGCCCTGATTGCACCATCTCTTGATCCCTAGCGGATAGTGGCGAGTTTCGATACGACCCGGTCCGACTGCGCGGAGCAAACATCTCTCCAGAGCTGGACCGCGCTCTATCTGACCCAGGAGTATGGTATGCAGACGTATAAGTCTCAAATGGAAAGACATCTTGAAACATCGATGACGCTCCAGATGTTTGTATCGATGGAGGTCGTTGCGATGCATCACTAAGTGCCGTAAGGCTTCTCTGTGAAGCAAAAGGGGGGGCACTGTCGCTTAGAGTGCGTCTATGTTGCTCTGCCAATCTTATTGACAAGTTTGAAATTGAGCGCGACATGTTGACAGTTGGAAGCGAATCAAACATTGTAGGCGGATGCGTAGACGATTTGAGAGAAGTGCGGCTGGATGGTGTTCCAGCATATGGAAATGACCCTGATGGGAGACTCACACCTTGCGATGATGGATCACGACAATTTTTATCCACAAATACTCCATCTCTATTGAACCCGTCTCAAAAGAAAGATTCGAAAGCTTTCTTTCTCAAAGTCACCAAATTAGTAATATCAATTATCTACACTGATATAGTATCATATCCTCTCCTCTCACGTCCTCTTTTCAAGATCTCTCAGTACATCATCTCGCCAAACATTCAGTCAGCGCAGAATTCAGCAAATCTCGTCAAGCTATTGAACAAACATATGCATTCCACATCAGAAGTCATCATACAGTACAGTCAAAGCCCAAGCTCCTGCTCGCTGTTCGCTGTATGTACATGCATACATATATGCTTTTTTCGATATCCATCTTTGTAAACAAGTATGTCATCTTTATGAACAGCTAGTTCTCCACGCAAGGGAAGAGAAAGCCTGGAGCAGGGGGGGTATAGAACAGTTCCATCAATCCATCAGTCCATCAATCCATCAAAAGTAGACATTCTTGGCTTTAAAAAACGTCAAGAAAGGAAGGGAATTGGTTCGATGCCAAAGGTTTCGCGGATGTTGCCTGACATCTTCGAGAGATATGACAAGCGCTATATGTATGACATTCAACAAGCTCAGATCCACATGTCGAATTAGGATTTACGTAATTTTCCAGCCGTATTTCGGGAGTATGGTACGTGAGATCTTCGCTTGCTGGTTGAAGTTGATATGCTAGCCATAGACAGCAGTGAAGTGAGATCAGCTCAATATGAATCGAAAGGGCGGGCATACTTGTTGGGCTCAAGTCAGATAGAGCGCGCCGAAAAGTGCGATACCCAAAGCGGAGATAGAGGCGGAAGTAAACGAAGCGGAGGACTTTCCGACTGTAGCGATTGGACTTGAACCCGAGTTACCTGTCGTATGCGTAGCTTGCGAGCCGCCTGTTGCGTGTATGCTGGTTGCGTTGTTTAGTGTGCCATTCTGGATGACGAAGCTGGGCGACACGATGGGTAAGACATAGGAGGTCGTGCTCGCTGTGGTTGTGGCGCTAGTTGTCGTGGTACTTGCAGAAGTCGTCGTGCTTGTAGTCGAGCTGGACGTCGTGCTTGATGAAGATGCCTGAGACACCGGTGCCTGACTGGATGAAGCGGTCTGGTAGCTCTGAGAAGGAGCCGAAGAGTTCGATCCACCGTTGGAGTTGCCAGCCTCGAAGATGACGATGTTCGCCGTCGAACCTTTCTGTGCAGTTACAACGCAGAAATCTGCTCCGCCAGCTCCAGTCGCTGTGTTTGGACTGGTAACACCATTGAGGCCATTGGCTGAGGGATCGATCTCGCAAGGCAGCCCAACACATTCACCCTGACATTCGACCTTGATGCCGAAGGTAGGAAGTGTTTTCGACAGATCGCAGCCAGTGTAGATTGGGTTCCAGGCGATTTTGACGTAGGTCAAACCAGCGGCGTCGGTGTTTGCACCAGAGACATAAGGCGACCAGTTGCCTATGGGCTTGTCACCACTTCCCCAGACACAAGCCTCATCACATGAAACTCCAGGTGGATTGATGTAGTAACTGCAATGAATTAGCACTCGGATTTGACATGATAGGAGAGCATACTGAGCAGCCGTTTCACACCAGTAGTTTGTCCCGGGCACTGCCAAAACCTCGTAGTCCATTACAGAAGTTGGAATCAACATGGCCTCATTGCCCGGTAAGACGGTCTGGCAAAAAGCGACCACTTCATCGAAGTGATTGCGAGCTCCCATAGCACCGGTGCCATCAACACAATACGGCTTGTTCGGAAAAGGCTTGCTGACTGTACCATCATTGTTACAATAAAGACCACCGTCCTGCAAACATTAGCTCCCTAGACATATGATGAGTCACGGAATCCATACCATCGATTGTGGATACGTGTAAGAAGTAGCATCTGGATTCCACTGCGCCATAACCTGACCAGGCGGACAAGCATAAGGACAGTAGCTTCCTGACTCACACAACTGATCCGGACTCATTGCCCATCCTCCGTTCTGGTCGTCTGGGGTGACTGCCACCAAACCTGCGTCGGTCGGAAATTGGCACTGTCCACGCTTCTGAATGCTTGACTTTAATCCCTCGAGGCGCGGTGATGTCGCTGCTCGCTTGTGATGCTGAGCGTGAAGGTGGTGTTTGTGCAATACGTCCAGTGGTTGCAAGCCACCAGGTCCTTTGGCTTCTGTAGGCAATGCTAGTATGAACATAGCGGCGCCGATGGCGGCTTGAACATCTGCGATCTTCATCGTAACTTTATTGCGCGGTCGAAGTAGGGCTTGATTAGGTCGTCTTTGCAACGGTTTCAATTAGGGTGATTTATATTGCCAGCGTTTAGGCTTGAGTGATGCTGTAGTAGCTGCGCTTCCTTTTCCTTCACCTTTCAATGAACGACTTTGGTGAGCTATAAAGAGCGTAATGGCGCCGAGCGACCGGAAAGATGGTGAGCTTTACTTGAGCCTTGCAAGCAGTCGAGAGCGGAAGTATAAAGTTTGAAGGTTGCGATGCTGGGAGATCGACAAGGAAGATGCAGGAAAGCCGTTACCCAGCAATCAGGGACCTAACTCTGCCGCACTGTGCTTGGCTGTGCTCTGGCAAGGGAAATTAGCTGCTTATATTTCTTGTCCGTCTAGATATTTGGGGGAAACGGGAATCGGGAATGCGTGTTATTGATAGTGTGATATAATTGGTCGGTTTGTGTACTTCAATCCCAAAGCAGTTTAGTCAGGAACACACTCGAAATGACAGCCGCATCCTTCGTGCTTAGTAGTTTATTACAGCTTCCTCATTGGTCAGATCGATCTTCGAAACAGATGACGAGCGTCAACCCACTTTGCCGGACTTGGCTTGGGTGATCTGCATGAAATCCAGGGTCCGCAGATCGCAAGTGCCACACCTTGTCGCAACATCACAGCAAAGCCAGCCTCAATGACCCCAGGAGGCAGTGACGGGAGACCAAGACGACTAACTGACTCTACTGACAGCGGCAAGAGGGGCCTGCGGTTGCATCTCCTGTCTTGCAAGGGAAAGCTGCGATGTAGCTACAATTTGACACTCAAGCACAGGAATTTAACCATGGAGGAAGTTAAGCGGCTTGTTCTATGATCTATCACCTCTTTTCATCCTCTCTCTTCCAGCTTGCATCAACGTATTCTGGGTGTTTACATGAGTGAGCGAAACGGTTCTCAGTATGTCACCCAGTTCCCTGGTCCCTCTCTGCTCCTCATTGGCCGCTCCATCTACATATTACAATGTCCGCGAGTAAGTAAGAGTGGGTTACCACGGTCTCGCCGTTGAAAGCGAAGGCTGCTTAGACCGCTGCAAGAATCAGGCTAGAATCAGGGATTATAAGCTGTTGTGAGAGCTTTCTTGTCTCCAGCTGGCATTCAGAGTCAGCAACACTTCTTCGACATTTACGGGACGACGTAAAGAGGTTGCGATCTTCGTCGATCTTCGGAGAAATTCACGAAAATCGTTGGCACCTCTGTGTCAAACTTGAACCTGGCTATCCATATACTTCTCGTGCACAGGCCAAGATCACGATAGCCATAAGTTGACCATATAAGGCGCAACTCATACCTGAATCTTGATCCATGGCTGTGAAAGCGGTTGATGGTCACTAGGTAACGGCTGTGGTAGCTACATTCGTGAACGATTTGGCCTCAATGATATATTTGTAATGCCGTACATTGTATCTTGGCTCAAATCTCAATGCTTGATTGTTATGAGCTGAGGCTTTCCAAAGGGAGGCTCGAGATGTGACTCACCCCAGGTTCTGCGGTGAGAATATATACAAGCCTCTGTCATTGATTTGTCAGCAGACACAGCGAATCACATATTTGCATCAATATTATCCAGGCATTATCATGAAGCATTGCACGTACCTCTACGCGCAAGTAAAATAGGTATAACGGCTGACTTTGACTCACTGGGTTGAACCTCATCGTCTAATTTCTCAGATTGCATAATCCTCTGCTCCACAAACTGCTTTTGTTCACTGATCACACTTCCTCCTTTCCCAGGAGCTCTTTATCTTCGGATTTCCAAAGGTACAAGACCTTTATATACTTCATCTCATCTTCTGATGCCGAAGAGCACGTTCGTGTCAGGAGTCCAAGTATATAGAAATTCATGTCACATCCTAAATCCGTATATCCGAACCCTGCTGACCTGTTCATGCTTTGGTACAGGGCCTGCATTACTTGAACCCTGCATCGCTCATGTTCTTCAACGAAACTTATCAATCTACTCGATCAAGTAACACATGCAAAGCTCGAATTCATAATATCAATAGCAAAATACATAGATTGCGTCAAAGGGATCGTTCGCTAGCTACAAGACTTGAGGCGATCGCACTTCATAGCAAAACCGAGCTGGATGTACGAGTACAAGAGAAGATGACTGAAGCGAAGAGACGGTGGGAACAGTAGAAGGGAGCTCGCATCCGTAACAAGATAATCGGCTGGAGTCTGTATCGAGGAATACGATTATTGCTTGTCTGAGCAGCCTGAGCAGCACTACGAAGGAGGGACTGGCGACCACTACCACGGACGCAAATATTAATGGTGAATAATCGCAACCATCTTCTCCTGAAAGTATAACTACTAATCCTTCCACAATAATAGTTCGATTAGATTGGTATCTCACCAGGGGGGCTCAGAATAAAGCACTTGAGTCTTAAGCACGGGTCGCCTTACTCGTTTTCATATATTACCTAGCCGGCCGAGGATCCAAGAGACCCAATGAATCCTGAGATTTTAAGAAGGATCCAAGTATGCAATTCCTGTAGCAATCTATCCAAAGTCGCTGTCTCCTGGTTTCCCCTTATCATATACAATCTTTGCCATCCATCTAGCCTGTCATCGAATCACGATATCTCAGCTATTGCCTTTCTAGGTCCTTCTACACTAATATCACCATTCTCATTTCATTGTGCTATCACTAAGTCCCGGAACACCTTGCTTGACCCACATGGCTTTGCACACAAGCTTAGCGACCAACGATCAACATACATACCCACAGTTGCCTCAGCATCCCGACCTTTGGCCTCGAGTCTGTCGACCTCGACCCCGATCCCGACCACGTGGAGTAAGTAAGTAAGAACCAAGATCGCTGGTGGGTAACACAGCCACTGAAATTCATTCAAGCCAACCCTCAAAGCTTGACGAGTGGGTTTCGAGACAAAACGCAGGGACGAGCTTTGACCCATTCTCCATAACCTCCCGCAGCCTTCACGTTTAGCACTTTTTTTTTCAACTCTAGAAATCAATTACTCGAAATAAAACTCTAACTATTCAGAACGAAGACGCTCGAAATCATTACCGCGGCGGTCTGTTATTATCTTATATGATCTCGGTATTCTAAGTTTTTCAATACTACTGTAAGGACTCGGAACCCAGCCAGCTATGGGATTATAAACCCAAAACCGGGCCCGGATCCTGAGATCTTTTCTCATTCCAGAGGGAAGAGTTTTATATCTTGCGAGATTCTTGGGGTCACTTACGGATTCACATCTATCTGTACCACCTTACCTTCCAAAAGCGACGACTTCTGAATATAAAATTCGGAATCGTGGGGCGGGGGGGAGGGGCCGGGGTGGTAAAAGATATCATAACGATCATCTAGGACTGCCTTTCTACGAGAAGGTAGGGAGACGCTGAGATTGAAAAAAAGACCCCCCAATTAAATTGTCTTTTTTGGTCTTAATATATCTTCTTCTTCTTTAATACGCCCACGAAAACGTCTATTAGAAAGTAAATAATAATAATAGAATACGTTCTCTGCTCCGCAAGCAAGCCTGATCACGTTTCGGGGGGTGTCCGTAAGGTTCATTGAATAGTAAGCTTATATATTCACACATGTATAGAGAAAGAGAATGGAATAAAGGGAAAATTCGAGATAGAAGATGTCGCGTTGGGAAATGGAGATTAGTCTTCTTAAATCGGAAGATAAATGTTTCGCTGAAGGGAGATGAAGATGGTATTTAAGTATATGAAGAGACTCTTCATAAGATGGGATCTGTTCTATATGAATGGGAGTGAGAAAGCAGATGGGGTATCTAGATCTAGATCTTGATCATTTATTCCTTCCATATATACACATTGTCTTCTTTTCTCTTTAAATAACACTCTCCCGAAATGCGGGAGAGAGAAAGAGATCGGAACCAAAATATACATCAAGTTGTTTCAAAGCTCTTCACCCAATCCAAGCAACCGAGCTAGCAGGATGACAAGTCCAAGAGTATGTAATAAGAAGCGCAGCTGCGCCGATCAAGAAGAAAAGAAGAGAAGAAAGGCTCGGAGAAAGGAAAATTAAAAAAACTCCAGACACTCAATAGGGTTGGGTATCTTCCTTTCAAAACTTCGGCGCAACAGTCAAAACACACCAAGCCACCTTTCCCTCCTCATCCTTGACCGGCGTCCAATGACTAACATATCTCTCCTCGACCTTCTTCCAAACCATCACCATATCCTTATCCCTCC
>Ga0115846_100983_pt1 | contig 13676 bp, 14 predicted proteins | sample InSIn5gowninarea_2_FD_83860 | JGI IMG/M metagenome (GOLD analysis project Ga0115846, IMG submission 83860)
GACCTGCAGAGAAGATGAGACGCTTCCAACCTTGAAAGGAGAAGAAGACGCAGAAGATGATCTTATTACTGCGATGATCGGACGAGGAGAGTCTGTAAAAGAGACAGTGGTAATCATAGTCTGATCAGATCAGCTGGGAGAAGGTGCGCTTTGATCTTTGTTTGATCGCGAGACCTGGCAACGAACGCCAGCCCCCGAAACTCTCTTTCTGCCTCCCTCACCCACACTTCACACTCAGCGCCAGCCAGCCCTCCTTTCATTCTTCGTCCTGCTTGCCTGTAGCACTCGTCCCTCTCCTTTGACATCTTCTAGCCTACGAGCGTCCTATCGGTTGTCCTGGCGATACAAGGTCGAGTCACTCATTACACAGGAGTCCTCAGGCTCTCCACACTCGTTCAGGTACTCTCTCTCGTTCCTTTATCGCCAAATCGCCAAATCGCAAATAGAACAGGAGAGATAGGGACAAAGCTCGGAAGTTTACACTCATTCTTTTTCGTCGCCGTCAGGACGGTCGCACGCTTCTACCGACAGCTGGTTTCAAGCATAGCACAACGCCATGGGCTGCTGCAATGGACGCAGCTGGAAGCGTGAGGAAAAACTAGACCATAAATTCGACTACCTTGAAATCAAGGACTTTCATACGAATGCTTTTGGATGCAGACTTGCTCATTTCTTCGTCTGGACTTCGGCATTTCGTGCATTTGCAATACTCGGCCTGGATATCTACACCGCCATCGCCCTGCTCATCCTCAAGTCATACCAAGCCGCCGTTCAGCAACAGACATTCATAGCGCATGACATTACGAAATGGATCTTCTGTGGATGCATCATCCTCTCCGTGGTGCTGCTTTTTTGGGACTGGTTTGTGGCAATTCGAATTATGCGAAGCAAGAACATCTCCTTTGCATTTACTAATGTCATCGCGAACCGTGTCTACTCGATGCGAGACTATGATTACCACTGTCTCTTTTACAGACTCTCCTCGTCCGATCATCGCAGTAATAAGATCATCTTCTGGGTCTTCTTCTCCTTTCAAGGTTGGAAGCGTCTCATCTTCTCTGAAGGTCCGAGACAGGTCATCAATGCTCTCACAGTGTTCAGTGTCCTCAGCACCAGAAACTTCTCCTTCGAGCCAGCGGATTATGCAAGCATCACTCTTTATCAGTGGACCGTCATTGGTTTCATGGGTCTTTCGCTACTCATCTGGCTCTTTTCTTTCGTCCGCTTCTGTCTTGCGGCTCTGCTCTTCTTGCCCATCCTGTGCCATCTGCAAGGAGGGCTCACGGAATTCGTGGTCCGAAAGATTGACAAGCGCATCGAACAGATCATTGAGAAAGCTCGCAAGAAGCGCCTGCATCGCTATGCGCAGGCGCGTAATGAAGCTGCGCGGCATCCAGGAGAGAAGTCCAAGAAGCCAGGTCTGCAGAGAAGCAAGAGTATTGTTGCCGAAAAGCCCACATTACCGAATATCAGTATGGGCAAGCAGGAGCAGGAGCTCTATGCGTCCAGGGCTCCATCCTACGCATTCACCGGGGACAACGCCAGTATCTATAGCCAAGACTCTATGCATAAATCTGCTTCATCCTACAGTCTTGGTGCGTACCCATTGGCCCGCTCGGAGACCCTTCCACTCTATCGTTCGCAAACACAGGATTCCTTGCATAGCATTGCAAGTTCCTCATCACAGATGATACCGACACTACCGACACTACCATCGCCAGACTCAAACAACCCATCGATGCGTCTGAACAACAGACCGGGCGAGCACAGGGGGATTCCAGGGGGTCCCAGGAGACCTCAGATGCCCTCCGTGCCTTCCTACCATAGGCAGGAGAGCTATTCGCGTCCGCCGGTGCAGCGAGAGCCATCTCACGGCAATATACCCCGGCGTGATCCATCGTCATCTGTACGTCCGGCTCACAATACATCGATGCCCCGAAACCTGACACCACAAAATGACTCGGGATATTCAGAACGACACATTTCTCCCAACGCATCGCATCAGTCCCTCAGATCTAACCCCTCTGCCCACTCGAGTCGCTCGACCGACAGTACGTCGAGACGGTATCAGTGAGTGCTCGAGCATTGTTGCCATCTGCCATCTGGTTCCTTTCTTGAGTAGTTTTTAGCTATGGCATGTGTGGCATATATATTTCAATTAAGAATCAAGACACGAAGAATGTTCATGAGTCTTCGACCTCTCCTCTGGTCTGAATCAAGTTGATTCGTGGTATGATTGTAAAATGAGCTTTGACCGAGTTTAGAGCACTCGGTGCCTCCGAGAGTTTCGAGCGCAACCGAGAGGGGGCTGGATGGCAGGAGGATGAACTTGCGTCGCTGAATGAAGTTCAGCCAAAAGCAGAAATATCTATCGAGTCAAAGTCACCCTGGAATCGTTCCCTTAGCCCGGCTCTGTTGCGCAGATTTGAGCGCTCTACAAGAAGTTGGTCCAAGATGACGACGGCTTGTTAAGCAGACAGGGCAACGCACTCGTCGAATTTGGTCGCACAATCGTGGCCTAGGCACTTGTTGAATAGATGGACGGCCTCGATGACGAACTGTCGTTACCAAAGGGTAAGAAGGATGAGATTCATTTGAGGATTTCATTGAACTGATGGAGACAGCGACGGTCCAGAAATTGGTGGGAGAGATGCTCCCATCTGAATTGTCGTTCAGTCGGGAATCGAGGGACTTGTTGATTGACTGTTGTGTCGAGTTTGTCCACCTCATCAGTAGCGAAGCGAACGATATCTGTGAGCGAGAGACCAAGAAGACGATTGCGGGAGAGCACGTCACAAAGGCGCTCGAAGACTTGGGATTCAACGAATATCTCGACAAGATTGCGACCGTGGTAGAGGAGCACAAGCAACAACTCAAAGTCAGGGAGAAAAAGGTCAGCAAGTTCGAGAGCAGTGGGCTGAGTACAGAGGAACTCTTGGCGCAACAGGAAGAACTACTGAGTCAGGCGAGGAATAGGTTCCAGGCTCAAGGTCAGACTCCTGCACCGACAAACCCTGATGGCATGGTTTCTCCAATTGCCTCAGTCAAGAAGGAGGAGACCGAGACAAAGGCAGAACCGACCGACTGATTGTTCGATCGACAAGTATGGTCGAATTTGGACTGTCTCATTGTAATGTGCCCAAGACTACATGGATGGTCATTGTTCATTCTCATGAGAAGAAGACCCCGAGCAGCTCAACGTCTAGAAGAGGAAGAGCCTGTAGACTGTGACCTGGTCACACTTTGCCGCACTCCATGCCAAAGATGAGCGTATGATGCTGCAGATGATTAGAGCGATTTCCCGGGAAAACCTGTGAGTAGTAGTGGTAGAATAGGCGTAGCATGCATAGTGGGGAAAGTGAGTTCTTCTTCCCACCACGCAGATGGAATATGAAAATAATGTGTCCTTCCGTTGCACCAAGAACATTCATGTCATTGCCTCTCGTCATGCACGGACAGAATACAAAGTAGGCCATCCACGCTACTTGTCAAGTGTGAATAGACAATACCGACAGGTGCCGACCTGATTCTCAAGACGCCAGTTCCTCGACAAAAGTCCCTTGTAGGCTGTATCTGATTCGCGTCTGACGCGCCGGCATGATCTCTGCCATCTTTCTGTACAATATCAAAGGCGAGGTCTTGATCTCTCGACTCTATCGTCACGATCTGAAACGCTCGATCGCGGACGCTTTTCGGATCCAGGTGATTGCGAATTCAGATGTCCGGTCTCCCATCATGACTCTCGGCTCGACGACGTTTCTGCACACGAGACATGAAAATCTGTACATTGTTGCAGTGACACGCGTGAATGCGAACGCAGCGATGGTCTTTGAGTTTCTGAACCGGTTCATAGCACTGGGCATCAGCTACTTTGGCAAATTCAACGATGACGCAGTCAAGAACAATTTCGTCCTGATTTACGAGCTCTTGGATGAGATTTTGGATTTCGGGTACCCTCAAAACAGCGAGACTGACACCTTGAAGCTCTACATTACAACAGAGGGCGTCAAGTCTGAAAAGGCAGCCAAGCAGGCATCGAGCAAGATTACGATTCAGGCCACGGGAGCGACATCTTGGCGCAGGCAGGATGTCAAGTATCGCAAGAACGAGGCCTTTATCGACATCATCGAGAGCGTCAATCTCCTGATGAGTTCGAGCGGGACGGTCTTGCGTGCAGACGTGTCTGGCAATGTCCAGATGAGGGCCTATCTGAGCGGCACGCCAGAATGTAAGTTCGGCCTGAACGATTCCCTCATCCTTGGAGAAGTCAACGTGGCCAATGCTGGCAACAAGGGTGGTCGAAAGACAGACCAACCGACCCAGGCAGCTGCCGGCTCAGTCGCCCTCGAAGACTGTCAATTTCATCAGTGTGTGCGGTTGGGTGAATTCGACTCTGACCGATCCATCAACTTTGTTCCCCCCGTAAGTCGACCGACTCATTTCTCCAAAGGGGGATGGCAAGTTTTAAATTTCCAGCTGACTGATGATGACGTATAGGACGGAGAATTTGAATTGATGCGATACCGGTCCTCGGAAAACATCAATCTGCCATTCCGTATGCATCCGATCGTGAACGAACTGGGAAAACTCAAGGTCGAGTATCAAGTTGCCGTCAAGGCGAATTTCGCAGCGAATCTCACGGCCACGAATGTGGTCATCAGTATTCCCACACCCTTAAACACGGCCGACATCACCTCTCGCGTCACACAGGGAAAGGCAAAGTATGAACCATCGACAAACATCATCGAGTGGAAGTAAGTGTCTCTTGGCCCCCCCGATCTTTGATTCGAAAGTGACTGACGGCTGTTTTCAAGGATTCCCAAATTCACGGGGCAGGCAGAATACGTCCTGAGTGCAGAGGCTGATTTGTCACAGATGGTGAATCAGAAAGCCTGGTCTAGGCCACCCATCTCCATGACCTTTTCACTCCTCATGTTTACCAGTTCTGGCTTGCTCGTGCGGTATCTCAAAGTCTATGAAAAATCGAACTATAATGCAGTCAAATGTGAGATTACAGTATTGTAACGAGCTTGAAATCAAGGAGGGCTGACTTGAAACTCTAGGGATTCGATACATGACGAGGAATGGTAGCTATGAAGTTCGGATCTAATATCTCGTGGGAAAACTGCCCCAATGCTCGATGCCGCCGATGCAGGCTGATGAGAAGGACCTGATGCCGCAATCAATCCTGGGAGGAGAGCTTGAGATCCTCAGTGTGCTCGGTGAAAGGATAATGCGGCCGACTATTCTCTTTGCAAACTCACGTGAGAGCAGCATTCTTGGTTCTGCAATGCTCGAGGAAATGCGGGTTCAAGTGTTTAATCTGTCAGAAGTCATTGTGTCTCATGTGCGGTAGTCTCCATTGATCGTCACATATTCGTGACTGAGGTCGCAGGTCCAATAAGTTGCCGTCTGATTGCCGCCGGTGCCCAAGCTGACTTCAATCTCGAGATCTTCCATGGCCAGAATTTCGGAAGCTCTTGCTTCGTCGACATTCTCTGGCTCGCCATTGATGAGGAGCGCTAGGGTCGCCGATCCGTCTGTCGGCACAAAGGAGACGTTTGTCTTGAATGGTTCGACGGGGACACCGGAGTAACCTGTAGCACATAAGATTCTGCCCCAATTCGCATCTTGTCCATAGAGTGCCGTCTTGACGAGTGCGCTTGTTGCAATTGTGCTGGCCACTTTTTTGGCATCCTCAAACGTCAGGGCATCCTTCACGTTGATGGTGACGAATTTCGTTGCACCCTCGCCGTCCCTGACGACAAGTTTTGCGAGGTCGACGGCGAATTCTGTCACGGCGTCACGCAAGAGGATGTATTCGCTCGATTCTTCTGTGATCTCTTCGCCTCCAGCAGCTCCGTTTGCCAAGAACGCGAGGGTGTCGTTTGTAGACATGTCGCCATCGACTGATATCGCATTGAAGGATCGATCGACGGCATGTTTCAGGATGCTCTTCATTGCTTGTGGACTGACGGGGGCATCGGTCGCTAGGAATCCCAATAGAGTGGCCATGTTGGGATGAATCATTCCTGCCCCTTTCGTGATGCCTGCGATCCGATATTCCGGTCTCTTTGGGAAGTTCATTGTCCTTGAGACCAATTTAGGAAATGTATCCGTTGTGCAGAATGCCTTTGCACAGTCCAGCCATGCATCGTGATTGTCAGCCCGAGCTTTGTATGCCTTGGGAATACCTTTCAGTATATTATCGATCGGCAGTCTCTGGCCAATGACACCAGTGGACATGACGAGTGTGCTTGCCAATTCGTCCTTTCCTCCATCCATCAGGGCATCGAGTGTCTTGCCCAGGGCTTTGGCGTCTTCCAGACCGCCTGCTCCAGTCACTGCGTTCGCACATCCGCTGTTCGTGATGATACCCCTGAGTCCCCGGCCGTCTCTATCACCCAGAGTCTTTCGAGAAATTGTCACTGGAGCGGCCTGAAAGACATTCTTTGTGTAGACTGCCGCTGCGTTGCACAACGACTCGGAGACCACCACTGCGAGATCTGGCTTTCCGTTCTTCTTGACACCACAATGCAAACCAGACACAAAGAAGTCCTTTGGATATGTGCCATCCTGCGGCACGAACCTAGACTTTGGACCCGTTGAAGCGGCTGATGACGTAGAATAGCGTACGCCCACACGCCCTTGCCATACTCTGTTGAAGCCTTTTAGCATATCTACCGATCTCAGAGCGTATTGCAGGCTACAGGTAGGCAGGCTCTAGAGCCATGGCAGGTTGCACAATACCAAGAGTCAAATGGACCAGCGTGACTCAATTGACAACCGTTAGATGCTCCCGCACTCTTTCGTGCAAGTGGGAGCAGCCCTACACTCACGTGCAAGAGAGATAAAGAGATAAAACTTCACATCTTCACGTGGGCTCAGCAGCATTGAGAGAAGTCTGACTTGATCAGAAGAAGTGCGATTTGCCAAGAAATGGCCGAAATGCTCGAATCGCATCAACAAAAAAATCCACGCAGAGAACGCGGATTCCCCTCTGGTGGCTTCTCGCTCACACGCCCTGAAGCCTTTGGAAGTCTGATCAGTCGATCCGATTGATTGATCGACTGATCGATCGCTGCATGTCATTTCCCGCCCATGACAGTCAAGCGTTTCCCCCACCAGACACATGCGATGCTTCGGTGCTCGGATGCGTTCCCCGAGCCTTGCAGGTGTTCTCTCGCTGCCTTCTTTGTTTGGCACGGCTCCAGTGAGGTCCATCTCCCCGAGATGCTGACGATGACAAAGGGCAGAGGCTCCCTCTGTTCATCCATGGGAATGCGATCTTCAGCTCTGCAGTCTCACTTCCACCGAGCCACTGAGAGTTTTCATGCGCCGCTCGAGTACTCGCGCATTGATCTCTGATCAAGAATTGCTGATTGAGACTTGCGAAGGATTACGAGAACTGAGAAGAAGAGGCGGGTGTCGAGATTGTAGGCCACGAGTCTGCTTCATTTCGAAGGGTTACAGTACATTCTCTGCGACGTGACAGTGCCCAGTGCTGGTGTGACATAGGACACTGCACAACTCAAGAATAGACGGGACGATGGAGCTCAAGCTTCATACACACAGGCTCGCTACAAGATTGCTCATCACAGCTTTGACAGGTTTGATACTATTGAGCCTTATCCTTGTGCAGATACAGGGATATCCTTGGATCTCTGCAGAACAAAAGCCGCAGCATAAAGTTTCTAGCTCGACAGTACCGGAAAGGAGTTCCTTCCAAGCGGACAGAGGATCGGAGGTCTTCTGGGATGCTCGCCCCAGTATTGGCACGACAGTCAATGTCACTAGTATCATCTCCGGTTGTGCAGGCAGTGAATTTGAAGGCTGGCGGAATACGAGTAGATGTCTGAAACTCCTGCGAGACGAGAAATCCTACCATCTCACAACAGACAGCAAGAGTTCCACCTGTGGTGATTTCGAGGCTTGCAAGTACCATACATACTGGCGAGGACCCCTGACATGGAGAGTGTCCTTCACCATCAAGTCATTTCTATACACGCAGAATCTCAATTGCTCTCAGCTTCATCTCTGGCTCGATGCCGACTTCAATCCGGCAGCTCTACAGGACGCGATGGATTCACCCGTTCTCAAACCCTTTTTACCTTTGGTCCAATCAAATCTCCTCGTACTAAGATCTTGGACATTTCCCAGAAGTATTCCGATCCTTGATGAGTACTGCGAAGGCAGACATTCTCCTGATGGCATGCTACATTTCGATCTTCATCATATCCCGCGGGGCCCAGTGGCAGTATCGGATAGTGTTCGATTTATCGTCCTTCATCTCGAAGGTGGCTTCTATATGGACATGGATACAATGCTTCTGCGCGACCTGAGACCTCTACTCATCACCCCTGACCTGGCATTTGCGGAGAGATGGAGTGCACATAGTGGAGACGGCGAATACAACACGGCATATCTCAGACTTCAGCCCCAGTCACGTCTTTCATCGATGATCATTCAGAGAGCGGCCAAGATGGGCATGAACTTCCACCCAAGAGTCCTCGGTCGAATGCTGGCAAAGTCAGGCCATGGTAGTGACCTCGTCATGTTTGAGACAGCACTCTTCGACCCTCTTTGGTCTCAGTTTGACAAAGACAACACCGGATCTTGCTGTGTGCCATGCCTGACCGACTTTTCGCAATTCTTTCAACAGAAACAAGTGAAGGATGAATGGATCTCCCTCGACGAGAGCGATCGACTGTACACATCGGAAACGCAGAGCAATATTCATGTCATCTCGAACAATCGAACTCTCTCAAATTTCTACCGGGGTGCTTATGCACATCATATTCACAACCAGTGGGAAAGATCGATCGTTCCAGGATCCTGGGCATGGGTAGCTGATCAAACTTATAATCAATTCTTGCTGAATGAACGTCCCAATCTCTATGGAGAAGAGTGGGCTCGAAGTAAGATTTCGTTCGAACATTAATTACCCATCATATTATAGTGCTTCATCCTAGCAGTAGTCCTGACTGGAGAAAATCATATCTGTAGAATAATGCCATCCAGCCTTTCGATACAGAACGGGATTACGGAGGTGCAGCATCTATGTGTAGTCCATGGAAGTCCTTCCTCTCATAGAAGCTAAAAATGGCACACAACAAGAAGAGATTTTTGCCGACAATCTTCTTTTCTGTGGTGGCTGAGTGATCAGAGTGATCAGCATGAATTCAGGCTGAGATCTCGTCCAACGACATCTCGGGCCAAGCTCGCGTAAGGCTTACGAGAGTTCACTGAAGTAGAAGAAGGAACTCTCGTCCTGCCCAGTCTCGAAGTGTCTTGGCACCTCCAACTCCTCTCTCTCTCTCTCTCTCTCTCTAGCATTCGTGGGAGGTATCGCAAGCGGGCGAGCTACACGCTCCTGCTCAATGCCTCTAGATTCCTCCTTCTGTACATACGTCTTCTCGAGGCTGGACCGAGATTCAGATGTCGCCATCATTGCGGAGCGCACACTCCGTGCTGCCTCTTACACGAAACGCAGGTTGCGAGATCCAGAGACGTATGCCATCTGTCTCGATGATCCATTCTGCCCTGCCAAGATATTTGGCGAGGCACAGGTCAATCAATCGAAAAACTTGACATTGGCCAAGGACTTGACCATCATCCTTCATGATCCTCATGAAGTCATCCATCTCCGTTCAACTTCGGCGGTATGTTTCATGTGGGCCTTTGAGTACGAAGGCAACACCTTTCGCTTTCGCAAGAGGAACATCTTGATGCCCGGTCCGAGCAGTCTCATACTGGAATGCATCCCATCAAAACGCTTCAAGGACGACGCCTCCACCACCATCGCCATGATTTCACTCAAATCAAATAAGAAGACTGATTTGACGTTGATTGATTTCAATCTCGATCGATTGGATCTCAAGGATCCAACGGGACTGAACATCTGTCTCTTCCTCAGCATCTTCTTCTTCTTTGACTTTTGGGAGGCAGAGGGATATCGGTTCCTCTTACCTCTAGAAAGCACTAGATTGGGAGAATTTCGTAATCCTGCTCTCGAGATTCAGGATATCACCCGATCTGAGACCTTGGCTGCAGAACTCAGGGAAGATCAAGCAAGTAGTAGACACCGGTTTAGTAACTTGATTCGTCGCTCAAAGACAAGACAACGCATGCGAAGCGGATTGGAATGTTCATGAAACGTCTCTTTTCAATGCACAGTTTACAAATCATCATTCTCGCATCATGTATATCTATTCGTGGCACTACACCACCATCAGCCACGGAGTGTCTTCAAGATGTTCGAACAGGGGACATGCGCCGACGCTTGCACATTCTTTATTTTTTTCCTCATTTTGAGCGAGAGCCGGAAGAATACTCCTCACTGTACATATCAAAGCATCTATAATTGTAGGAAGGATAACAAAAGTAGATGCCGTTCATTGCCACTCATGATGCCATATTCATGGACAATGACATGCTCATTTTGCAAGCATAGTCTCAGTAGTATTGGCAATCGTCATGATTGATTGAAATTGTGCCCGTTGTTCATCCGACCAGGTTTGCGTCAATTGCTCATACATTGTCGGATTCTTCTCATGGAGCGTCTGGAAGAAGGACTTTGTGGTCGAGTACGGATCGATTTTTTCGAGAGGACTGACGAACAGAACGTCTTCAGCCATTTGGTCGTCATCATAATCTTCAGCGTCCTCTTCTGAATCATTGACTTGCTTGGCAAGCCTCTTTGCCTCAGCCCCTAAGAAATCAAGATACTCATTGCCTTGAGCGTGTGCTTCATCTTCCTGCTCTCCATCGTCGTGAGCAGTCTCATCCCACTCATCTACCTCGTCATCATCGTTTTCATCCTCTTCTAGGTCATTCTTCCAATAATCACTATCCTCGTTGCTCAGCTTTTGTTGAGCTGCTTCGCGTCGTGCTACGGCCTCAGGGAACGTGTTAAAGGTGGTCAGCAAGGCAGTCGAGAGTTGCGGCCAACCCGGGCGGACACTCTCAGGTATGTCCTCCACAGAGAGGTTCAAGAGCGACACGATGGTGAGAATGACCAGTTTCTTATCATGTACCCGCTTGAACTCTTCCAGAGATGAGAGCCAGAGATTGAAAAATGTAGCAGTACCTCCATTATTTTCCAAGAACTGGATGGCAGCGAGAGGGTTGTAGTACAAAGCGATGACAATCGTCTCAACTAGCAGAATTTTGTAAGATCCAATTTTAGGATCTTTTGGATCAGACAAGCGAGCAAGAACTATGCTCATCAATGGATGTAAGTACTGATCAACATATCCCTTCAGACTGAGTAAGAACAAGTGAGATAGTTTTGTGGCGGCGAGTCGATCTTGGACTCCAAGTCTGTCATTCGTCAAAACGGTCTGAATAATATCGAACATCATTGCCTGGTAGTCTTGATTCTCTATCAAGACATTTGCTCCAAAAGCCAGATAATTTTCAAGGGATGGTAGAAGCTCGTCGATATATTCCATGCCAGATTCTTTGAACGTCTTGTACAGAGTCCCATACACTTCCCACATGGTTGGAGATATAGCCTTGGATGAGAAAGTACAACTATCGATGATTTCAAAAACCTCAGCATATAAGTCAATAATCTCGTTGTGCAGAACGAGATTGATGACTGGAAGGACAGTCTCCTCGAGCCTGAAGAGTGCCTCTGGTGTGTTTTCGAGACTCAGAATGAGCGTGCCAATAGTGTTCAGGATTCCAAGAGCTGCGAGTGACTTGTCATCCATGTTGTCCCAGTCAAAAGCATCCTCTGGACCTAGGCCTTGGGATTCGACGCTATCTTGCATGATTCGCAGAAAGGTGTCCCGAAGTTGCTCTGCGAGTTCGACTGCATATGGTGTAAGTTCATTGGCGAAGACCTCCACAAATTCCTCCATGACATTGGACAAGCTGTCGACATCAACCTCGTTTGCGAGCTGCAATAGCACTTTCATAATTTGGGGAATGCTCTCAACCATGGCATTGTGGACAAAGTCTTGTCGAATAAGTGGCTGCAGTGCCAGAGCAGCTTCGACCCGTACTGGAAGCTCATTTTCTGTTAGACACTTCAGAACTCCTTGATATGCAATAGCTAGATTTTCTTGGTTTTTGTATTCGATGTCAGCGAATCTGTTCATCATCTCGCAAGCACGAGCTCTCAGGTAACCTTGCGGAGAGTCAAATTCAGGGAAGACGTGAGTTGCAAAGAACTGCTCCATCATAGATTTAACAGGGCTCTTGCCTTTTAGGATGATGTGAGACAGGTTGCCGGTCATCCGCAGAGCTGCCTCTTTCCTGATCGGGTTCCGCTCGGCCACTGGACCTTCCAAGTAGTGCGTTAGTTCTCTGTTTATGAATGCCAATGAATGCACGAAGCAGGTTGATTTTTTCCTCGCACAACAGGCTACAAGGAAATTGATAGCAGCCACGTCTGGGGAGGAATAGTCATCGTAGATGTCAATGCGCTTGCTGATATATTCTTGTGGGTCAAAATCCCACAATTCGAGATCGCTAGTCGTGTGCTGAATTTGCGGAAATACAAAGTGCTCAACCAAGGAATCCACATTATCCTTCAGCAATGCCCAAGTTGATTTAGGTTTGACACAAGATGTCAAGAAAGAGCCAATGAAGAACATCGCACGCGGACTGAGCCAATATTGATTCTTGTCAGCTGCCCAATTCTGTACTTGACTGAGGTAGCATTTCAGTATCTCAGGTGCAAAAGACGATGAAAAGACTTTCGAAAATTCTCCATAATCCTGAGCAGCCTCTCCGCCAAGCTGCGTAGGATCACCATAACGCTGGAACAATCGATCAAGACAGAAGTAGGCCCATTTTTTCGCCTTCCACCAGATGTGAGTTTCTCGCGCGTCGATATCTTGAGTCATTGCTTGTACTGGCGGGGTCTTGGTAACAGTCTTGAGAAGGATTTGACCCCAAGGAACCAAGGACGACATATTTTGCAGCTCTGAGGGTAATTCGAGCCAGATTACACTCTTGTATATCTTGAGTATCATGCGCATCATGTCGCCAGCTAAATCGCTGTCCTCATTGACTAAACTCTCACCTAGTCGAAGCAAGGATGGAAAGGTGACTTCAATGATGTGATCCAACCCTTTACGACGATCTTTAGATCTCCAACGATAAACGCGAGATAATTCAAGCAAGCAGACTAGACCAGCGTAGACAGAATTGATTTCTGGGCTTTGTAGAAGCGCTACCGTCCCCTCCAGATAGTTTGGCCATTGATCTGGAAAGTCTGTACCAAGTATCTGATTCAGCATGCTTGCCAGCTGTGCACGCGTGCTCAACGATGATGATACAATAATGGGCACCAGCCTCTCTCGGAATTCATGTTTCTCTTGATCGGATATAGAGTTTTCCTGCTCCTGAGTAAGACCCCACCGTCGACTGATACAGTTCTTGAGATATATTGCACCTGATCGATGAGCGTTCGTAAAAGTGTGAAAATCGTTGATACTTGCCTGCTTGTCCTACAGGAGAATCATCAGACTCTGATATAACGGTGAGAACAGCTCCCACGAAACCTGGATTCTTCTGAACGTTATTGAGTTCCAATTCAGCTCGTCTGTCTTGTCAGTCCAAAAATCTACCTTCTTGTGGGTATATGCTCCACTGACTTTCGTATGTTCTGATCTGGAGACAAGGTCTGCTGGAGAGAGAGAGAGAGAGAGAGAGGAGTTGGA
>Ga0115846_100986_pt1 | contig 13652 bp, 14 predicted proteins | sample InSIn5gowninarea_2_FD_83860 | JGI IMG/M metagenome (GOLD analysis project Ga0115846, IMG submission 83860)
AGCCACTTTCCTCGCTCCCGCAGAGGAACAGTATCTACAACCACCATTCCTGTGGGGCAAACAACCCTCCGTTTCACAGCGCTCCGGTTCGCCAGCAAAGCGCGACGCCACACATTTTCCTTAGCGCGCGCAATGCGGCTGCCGCTTGCTCACACCACGTCATGACTGGGCGAAACACATCAACGGTCGGAGTGCCCAATTCTCCTAGATTGGCGTGATAAGCCAATTGGACAATGTGAATCAGGCAAACGGCATGAAAAGAAGCGGTGCGTACAGCTAGGTTGTGAAGGCAGAGCACAGGCCATCGCTAAGGCAACACACACGGGGGTTGCAGCTTTGAGGCTGAACTAAGATGGTGAGCTGGGCAAGTAGTGAGTTTTTGGATGGAGTGGAGGACAAAGTTGGGCCGAGAAGAGGGCGCACTCGTGGCTGGGTGGTCTTACTGTGCGCCCGCCCCCGAGTGATGGGTGTGTGTGTTGTGGCTTTACGCCCTGTGATAGAGGGAGAACGGGTGAGTGGTAGAACGGATAGTGTGTATGTATATGTATGTTGGCTGCTCTCGCTCTTGTAAAGAGGGCAGGCAGCACCTGGTATATTCTTTCCGTGGCTTCTTGTGTTTCTCTCCTCTATCCTTTGAGGGTATCGTGCATAGTCTATACGTATAATTCGGATTCCCTCCTCCCTGTTCACACCAAGGCTCAAAGACGAGAGTCATGGCGAGTACGTCGGTACAGCCGCCTGAGGACGTTGTTAAGCCTGCACTGCCTGTCTCAGAACCCGTGAGTGAGGCGGCATCCGAGCAGGTCGATGCAGTAGAAGCGGAAAAGTTCCAGCCAGGATGGCGCTTCCTAGCTGCTTTTGGTAGTCTGTGTATCATAACGCTAATGGCTGCGTTGGATGCTACTTCCATCTCCGTTGCTCTTCCAGTAAGTTTTGTACAATCTATAGAGATGCAGAGTATCGGGTAACTGACAATCTCCAGATTATGGCCAGAGCATTGGGCGGGTCTGCTATCGAGGCGTTCTGGAGCGGTACTTCGTTCCTATTGACATCGACCGTCTTCCAGCCAGTGATCGGATCCTTTTCACACATCTTCGGGAGAAAGTCATTGATCTACATCAGCCTTGGATTCTTCCTGGTTGGTTCCATTATCCCCGCTGTGGCTGACAACTTCACCCTCATCCTGGTCGGGCGGTCTATCCAAGGTATCGGAGGCGGAGGTATCATTTGCCTCACAGAAATGGTGGTTGTAGATACTGTTCCTCTGCGGGAGCGAGGAAAGTGGCTTAGCTTCTTTGGTGCCATGTGGTCGATTGGCACTGTAGCAGGACCTCTTCTCGGTAAGCAATATGCAGTACAGATCCAAAAGGACAGTAGCTAACGGCACTAGGCGGCGGTTTTTCACAAAATGTTAGTTGGCGATGGATCTTCTGGATCAACCTACCATTCATTGGCATTGGCGCTGCCATGATCACTGTTTTCCTCAAGCTCAACCAGAAGCACGGGGCTTTCCTAACCAAGCTCCGCGAGGTGGACTGGATCGGCATGGTACTTTTCCTCGCCTCGACCACTGGCTTCTTAATTCCCGTTACTTGGGGCGGGGTGCAGTATCCGTGGGACTCGTGGCGCACGCTTGTGCCGCTTATTGTGTGTGGTGCTGGCATGATTGGCTTTGTCCTGTACATTGAATTTGTGGCCGCCAACCCGCTCATTCGCACCTCCGTCTTCAAGAACCGGTCTGCTGCCATTCTCTATACTGCCACGGTAATCCATGGCATTATCTTGTGGGCTATCCTATACTACCTACCGCTGTACTTTGAAGCGGTCAAGGGATTTGGGCCGATTCTTACCGGTGTTGCTTTGTTTCCGTGGACGTTTACGGTGGCTCCGGCTTCGATTGCGACGGGTGTTGCTATTACCATCCTGGGCACGTACCGATGGGCCAACCGGGCAGGGTGGCTCCTTGCTACTCTGGGCATGGGTGTGCTGATAGTAATCAAAGTCGACACGTCGACTCCAGCGTGGATTCTTATCAGTCTTGTTGGTGGAATAGGAACAGGTATCCTGTAAGTGAGAGCTGTTGATGATGACGAAGAAGACGAAGAACAAGGGGCCCTAACGATTGCCTAGTTTTCCTGCCATGGCATTGGCCGTGCAAGCCAGCGCGACGGCAGAGGACCAGGCGTATGCTGCCAACATGTTTTCCTTTTTCCGCGCATTCGGCCAGACACTGGGAGTGGCTATTGGCGGAGTCGTGTTCCAGAACCAGATGAAGAAGAAGATGCTGACGTTCCCACTGTTGGCTGAATTTGCGGATGAGTATTCTCAGGACGCAGCTGGGCTAGTCCGCATCATCAAGGAGATGCCTAGCGGAGAGATGAAGGACCAACTAAAGGAAAGCTACACGGACGCATTAAAGTACATCTGGATAGTCATGCTGGCGTTCAGTGCGGTGGCTATGATTGGCAGCTGGTTTATCGAGGCCTATGATATGAATGGGGCCATGGACCAAGAGAGGGCGTTTGTCGACAAAGACAAGGTCAAGGATATGGAAAAGAGTGGTAGCTCGTAATGCGGGGAGGGGTATAGAACTTGTTTTGGGAGAAGCATCGACAAAGCATCTAGACTTTGATGGAGCATGTTTAGAATTAGACGGACATTATGAAGCATTTCTTGTAGCGTACGCAGTAGTCTAATGTATAATAAATCAAGTCTCAACTCTGGGGATTGTGGTTGGGTTGAGTCAGCATGTGCAGTTGAGATGCAGACCCACTGCTAATGGCACAGCCAACGCTCTTGCATCAGTCATGGACGGACGCAGAAAGCTTCGAGTATTTTTGGCGAAAAGGTGGGCGGGATCTGCTAGAGCCGGGACCGGGCAGCGGCCTCGTTGGAATGTGAAACACGCCGTCTGCCGTTGACAAGGGAGATCAGTGGCAGGCGTGCGTCATGGCAGAAACAAGGCGTCGTAAGAATGACGAGCCCAAGCGGAGAAGCAAGCAAGAATGTATGCAGGACGAGGAAAGGGAGAAGATTGAGGAGAAGGAGTATTGCAAGTGACGAGGATGGTGCAGGAGATTGTGGTGGTGATGGTGTGGTCATTAGGGTCGACTAGCAGTGACCCTGCAGGCGAGCGAAAGTAGTAGGTGCCTGGGGCACGATGCCAAGCGGCCCTGATCCCGGATGAGGCAGTGAGACAGGCCATTGCTGCTCACTATGAGATTAAAGTCCAGACAGATGACAGGAGAAAAAAAAGACGGATGGCATGCCATAAAGGCGACAATGACAGAAGCCAAAGGGCGTGTCGAGCTGTCGCACAAAGACTATTGAGGCTGCAGGCGGGAGGCATGATGCCCAGCGATAGGAACGGCAGGCTGTCAAAGGTAAATTAGGACATGCAGCAGCTATATCGCGGCCATGTGCGAGGGGCCGAGGGACGCGCTGCTGGAAGCCGGGCAGACCAGACAACGGCGACGCAGCGAAAAAGCATGTCGGCGGGAGGGTTAGGTCGGCAGTTTAGATGAGCTTTTTTGGGCGCTGTCCACTTGCCCTGCGTCGTGCATGTATGGCGAAAGGGGAATTTGGGGGTGGATGGTTTGGAGCAGGCTCTTGTCAGCCGTTAGGCCCATCAAGACTAGGCCCAGGCCCGTTAGCCGAGGAGCGGCCTGGCCAATCAGGCAGCTCCTCATCGGGCCACCCGCGACTTGTCGCTGCTGGCGCTCCCGAAAGGAAAGGCACACACACGCCCCCCTTGACTCTCACGCCTGTCTCTGACAACACCCGTGTACCTTTGCGAAAAAGCAGCGCGGGAGGGCGGCCACCCTTCGATCCCACGCACATCCTCCCCCTCACCTCAGTCATTCGTTTCAGCATTCCAGCAAAGCAGCTCGCTGCACCTAATATCACACAACTACCCCCCTGGATCCCCAATCCACGTCCCTACTTCACCGCGCGCCAAGCAACCCTCGCCGGCTGCTCCTTCCCGCCTACGCCTCACACTACACGCGTGCAAGAACGACCGACTGGCCGCATCGTCGCCTCAGCCACCGGCCTGCAACCAACGTCACCATCGCCGCCATCATCACCATCACCATCACCTTCACCTTCACCACCTCCGTAATCACTACCGCTACACGTCGTCTCGTGCCCATGCCGAACCGGGCCACCTCCCTCTGCTAAACCCATCCTCCGACACTCGCATACGACCCTGTATTATTTCAGTCCATCGCGCCACCCACTGCTGCCATGAGGGATTCATTCGCTGCCCTCCTGCGCACAGGGGCTGGCAAGCTCGTTCTTTCGCTGCTGCTCGCCTCTCCTGCGACAGCAATCACCTTCAACCCCGTTCCGGTCCCTCCGCTTAGTCTTAGTGACTTGGGCCGCATAGCTTTTACTGGCGACTTCGACTCAATATCGCTCTACCAGTACCAAGGCCAGAGCCAGCAATATCCCGGTCGCAATGGCGCTCTGCTCTCCCGTTACCCTAATGGTGTCTTTGCTACCATCAACGTTACTGATGCCGATATCAAGGCCATGTGCACTCTGCCCATCAATGGCGCTGAGCGAGTCGTCTTCGCCGGCAACTTTACAGGTGTCAACAACATGCGCACGCCGGGAGGCATTGCTCTACTTGATCCCACAAACGGCAACATACGAGCACTTGAGGGCCTTAGTGGGTCTGTGAATGCTCTCTACTGCGACCGAGACGGCGGACGCGTCTATGTTGGCGGTAGTCTTTCTGGTGCCAACTCGACAAACGCCCTGGTCTGGAAGGACGGCTGGGAGGATCTCTCGTTCCACGGCTTCAACGGCCCCATTCATTCCATCACTCGTGCCTCTAACGACAACATTGTATTTGGGGGCGAGTTCAACGGCCTGGGCGGCAATGCCTCGACTGTGTCGAGCGAGAACAACACCCAGGTGATTCCAATCTCCAATGCACGCATCTCGGCACAGACCAGCTCCGGGATCAACGGCTTCACAGACCCCAAGAACATTGCTTGCAAGGCCGATTATACAACACAGGGCACCGGCTCTACCTGGCTCATGGCCGACCGCGCTGATGGTTTCTGGAAGGCCGAGTTTGGTTTTGGTTTTGAACCCACCAGTATGAAGCTGTACAACACCGACTTTGAGGGCCGTGGCACAAAGACTTTTCACTTTACCGCCCTTCCTCTTGGCGGCATCTTGAACCTGACCTACACCGATCCCCAGACTGGACAAAAGGCCTTTTGCGACCTTCGATGCCCCTTGCCTGAGGGCAACACCACTGCTCAGGACTTTACTTTTGTCAACGTCGTTGGTATGAACGCTTTCCGGATCGATATTACCGAACACTATGGAGCTGGCGCCGGACTGAATGGCATTGAACTCTTCCAAGATGGTAAGTGCATCTACTCGCTTTACTAACTTCTCTCGCTAACGTCAGCAGCCATCTATTCGTATGCCGTCAACGAGTTCAACGAGCCCAAGAACTGCGGCGCCACCGGTTCGCTGTCAGAGGCAACCGCTACAGGCTCGTGGCAGGTTTCTCCTTCACATGACAGCAACTCCCAGTACCTTACAACCGTTCTTCAAGGCAGCCCAATTGACGTCAATGCGGCAACTGTTACCTTTGTTCCTGACATCAAGCAGTCCGGCAATTACTCAGTCACCATCTTCACGCCTGGATGCCAAGGTGACGGTACTTGTGGCACTCGTGGTCGCGTCAACGTCACGGCTGTGGCCGGTGGTCAAACCGAAAGCACTGAACTCTGGCAGACCAACAACTTTGACAAGTACGACGAAGTCTACAATGGCTTCATTGATGCTACTAGCGGCGCCCCTCCACGAGTTATTATCCAACCCGCTGCTGGACAAGGCCCAGCGCCCGTGACAGTTGTTGCACAGAGAGTACGCTTCACGCTGTTAAAGGCCACCTCTGGCAACCTGAACGGTCTTTTCGAGTACAAGCCAGGTCAGACTGCAGAAGCAGACAATTTTTCGGATTCGGTCATCAACGCTGCTGGTGCGAGCCTTAGTCCTCGGGAGAAGGCTCTGGTAACGAGCGTGACTAGAGGCGATGATACTCTTTACGTTGGTGGATCTTTCAACACTACTGATAACCGCAACAACATCTTTGCCATCCGTGACGGCGCCACAGGTCCTACGGCCCTTTCTGCCAGTGGCTTGAACAACCAGGTCATGACTTTGTTCCACAACGCTAGCACACTGTATGTTGGTGGCAACTTCACCAACACAGTAGACAACAATGCTCCTGGCCTGCGTGGTGTGGCTGCATACACCAACAATGAGTGGAAGCCTCTTGGCGCTGGTGTAGAGGGCGTTGTCCTGTACCTCGTGCCCTTTTCGCTCAACATCACAGACAATACACCTGAAGAAGTCCTTGCTGTGAGCGGCTTCTTCAGTCAAGTCAACGCTTTCGACAACAACCCCGCCACCAGTGTCAATGATTTCGCAGTCTGGGTCCCCTCTCGTAGCAACTGGCTGCACAACCTGGAATTCTACTCCCTCGCCATGTCGGGTAGATTGATGACGTATGCTGACGTTCCTGGAAGTTCTCGTTGGTTTGGTGGATCTGTCTCTTCTGGTGCTCTCCTTGCGAGTGGTAGTGCTGAACTACAAAGCGGAGACCAGCTGGAGCTCGAAGCATTCCCTGTCAAGATCAAGGCCCAACGCCAGGCTGCTCTTCGCAAGCGAGCTATTGTGGATGGACAAAACCTCAATACTACCGGTGTTCGCACTGGCACTTTCTACAAGGGAAATGGCATGAATAAGACTATTCTTGCTGGTCATTTTGCCACAACCGGTGCAGACAATCAGAACATCACCAATGTCCTCATCATCGATGGCAACGACTCGGATAAGGTCACCGGTTTCAACGACGAGCTGGACGCCAACTCCACATTTGCCACTGTTGCAGTCTTGAACAACATCTTGTACGCTGGTGGTGTGGTCAGTGGTCAGCTCAGAAATGACCGCATTGCTGGTGTTGTCGCCTATGATCTCACCAAGAATGAATTTACTCCCGTTCAGCCGCCGCCACTTCAGGGCATCAACGTCACCGTCAATGCCATTGCCCCACGACCAAAATCCAACGACATTTTTATCGGTGGCCAATTTCAGTCCGCTGGAGCCTTGAGCTGTGCTGCAGTCTGCATGTGGAACACTGAGCGCAATCAGTGGAACCAAGCAGGAAACGGTATCCAAGGCGAGGTCTCGTCTTTGACATGGATTGGTGACACCAAGCTCTTGATTGCTGGCAATCTTACATCGGGCAACAACCACACCAAGATCCTCACGTTTGATTCTACAAACAGCCAATACACCGTTATTCCTGGTGCCAATGATCTTCCTGGTCCAGTCACTGCGCTCACCATTGCTAACCGTAATGGCGATCAATTCTGGGCCGCTGGCCAAGGTAGCGATGGCACTGCCTATCTACAGCGGTTCGACGGGTCCAAGTGGATCCCTGCCGACCCTGCTATGTTTGGAGACTCAACCGACATTCGTGGTATCCAAGTCCTTTCCCTGTCGGAGAACCATGATGTGTCTCAGATCATCGACCAAGACCAGGATCTTCTCCTCATGGGTCATATCAATGTTACCGACTTTGGAACTGCATCTGCTGTGCTCTTTAACGGCACTTCGCTCATTCCCTTCCTGCTTGCCACCAAGGGTCAGGATGGTCAGACGGAGCCAGGAAGCTTGTCTTCTATCTTTGTGGAGAACCCCAACTCGTTCTTCCTAAAGTCAGGTTAGTTATTCACCATACCCAAGACCAGACATTTCTAACAAATTTTATAGACAGCCACCTTGCTCTCTGGGCTATTGTCCTTATCGGCCTTGCCATCGCACTAGCCCTCACCTTCTTGCTTGTCGTTATCGGCATAATCATTGAGTGGTACCGCAAGAAGCAACAAGGCTACGCCCCTGCCCCGACATCATACACCGACCGCATGGGAAATGTCGGACGCGTACCTCCAGAGCAATTATTTGGCACTCTGTCCAAACCACAACAGGCACCTGCCATCTAAGTCGAGCCCTGCTATCGCAACTCTAATTCGGATGAAGTGTGGTAATCAAAAAAGTAATGACATGAGCGATTTGGAAAGTGGGCAGCAGTGGTTCTGGTGATAATCCCCAGTTGTATGTCCAACGGAACAGGACACACTTCTCGCCATTTCTTTGTTCAGCCTCGGAACCTTTGTGTCCAAACGGAGATGAAGTATTTATTCCATGCTTATGTTTGTCTGGGATCTTATCAGGCAAAGAAAGCTTATTGGGCACACTCATTGTTCACTCTTGTGCAAAAGACAACATCGTTACGTTTCGGATCAGACGATGACGAAGCGAAGCGAATAATTTAACTTTTCTGGTGGATTGATTGGGAACATAGGCGAAGCGCTGCCTTTTTCTCTCTCTTTTCCAATGTTTTCTGGCGGATTCTTGGGCATGATTTGCGTGGGCTGGTGCACATGGTGCTACCCTCTCTTTTGTCCATGGGAGGAACTTTTATCTTCTCGACGCCATGCCTTACTAGAGCTGCTGTTTAGATTGCCGTTTCGACACGCTCTCTCCCTCCCTCTCTTTTCTCTTCTTCTTCTTCTTTTCCAATTCGTATAGTGTGCTTGATACCACGTGGCTGGCGCGCGTTTTTCTGCCTTGCAGCCCTACCAAATTTTTTTACGTTGGCCTTTTCACTACCTGTTCTTTCCTTTGATTGAAATTTGCGAAAAGAGAGGTGTCTGCTTCGAGAAGAAGTGCAGTTGATGTAGTTAATGTGTATGTCTGAGGAGTCGAGAAGTGTTTAATGAGGAGGAGAGAAAGGGACAGAAGGAGGAGTTGTGGGGATGACGAGATAGAGGCAGAGTAGAGGCAAATGATGAAGAAGCAATGTGGTATTCACAATTATCCACTCTTATCTTAACAACCGTCTTCACACTTGGGAACACATGTACATGCATCACAAAAACATAATTGACTTCCTATTAAGCATCTCTCATTCTACCAATTAACCCCTCTTTCTCCCCTAACCACGTCCCATCGGGCCCCCAAACCCACCTCTCACGCCTCGAACCTCCTCCTCTCGACCGCGCTCCCCACCAACTCCTCGCCCCGAATAATATTTGTCGCACAAACGACAATCCGACTACCCCTTCCCTCACCTCCAGACTCCTTCAGCTTGTTGCCAATGAACCTCAGCGCCGCAATCTCCGCTCTTGTGACGCCACCGAGGAAGAATATAGCTACAGTCTTGTTTTTCTCGGCTTGGCTACCATTAAGTAGCTGTCTGGCTTTAACGGCCTTCTCCTCTCCCTTTTGCGCCTCATCGAACGTGGCGCCGCGTATGTATTTTGTCGCGTCGTCGAAAATTCGGAGACCCTGGGCAAGCGGGTTTGCTTGAGCCGACGCCCGAGGGTCTGTAGAGGGCTTGATAGCATTTGCCAGGGTGTGTTTCTGGATGATTGATTGGATGAGACGGACACTTAGGGGCGCGTAACCCGAGAAAGTGTATGAGATGTCGTTTGGGTTTGCTTCGTTGACATCATCGTCCCAGATTTTGAGACTCTTTCTCAAGGGCGTGTAGTTGGTTACGCTGCCCGGTTTCGCCGGTGCGCCTACGCCGCCGAGACTCACGCCTCCTCGTGGAGCGAGTAGACCCATTTTCTCGAGAGAAGCGAGGGTGAGCATGTGCTGCGGCCCGTAGGCTTGGATGATGGCGCGTTTGAAGTTTTCGAGATCCTTTGGACGAATACCGGCGTTTGTTGTACTCTCCAAGCACAGTAGACGCAGAATAGTAGGCAGAGGTACGTCGCGGTTGATGAGTTCGGTAATAGTATCATGTTGTGTTGTGGGGTCTGCGCCAGACATGATGTTTTGCTGCACTTCCAGACTTCGTGTAAAGATGTCGGTACGTGTAAACTTGATGATCTCCTCTGCAAGACTAGTGTGTAGTTTTAGACTGGCCTGCTCAGCCTGGTAACCAGGAAGCTTTGCGACAAAGTCCCGCAACTCTGAAGTCGTTTTTGTGGCAAGCTGGTCGCGCCCAGTGCTACTCTGAAGCCGCCGAGCAGCCTGGTTGAGGAGATTGCCTACAATGGCAAAATTGGCATCACCAAGATCTGCGTACAATGTGTCCTTGGCATCAATCATGACCTTGCGCTTCATACTGGTAGATGCCGAACCCGTCTGACCTTGTTGTGGCGTTACACCACCGATTATCGAAGAATCAACTTCCGTTTGATTAGCAGAGATGTTGAAGACCTCATCAATGAGGCCCTCGTAGGTAAGCTGAGTCAGTAGCACGGTGGGAAAGTCAACTTCTCGATCAATAATGATGAGACTGTCTATGTTGGAGCTAGGTGTCAATCCCAAAAACGACGGTCCTCCGCCAGCAGATGTCTCACTTGCAGCAACCTCGGTGCGCATTCGAATGAGCAGGTCCGCAAGGCGCTTTCCGTTGTCACCTTTACCAATGATTCGTGGAAAGAGTCCATACTTTTGCTGCTGAAGCATCAGTGCCTTAGCGGACAAATAGATGGCTGTCGGGTCTTTTCTCTTTAGATAGTCAGCTTCAGGCCTGGCGGCGATGCGATGCAACATACAAGATACAGATCCGACACGGCATCTTCCAGCTCAAGCGACAAAACATCATCTGCAAGAGGCACGAAAAACAATGGCCACTCGCTCACACTAGCTTCACCCAGGACACCTGCTTCTTCAAGTAGTTGATCGGACGTCAAAGTGCGGCGGGGAACCCAGAAGATGGAGAATTCATGTTCAATTTCGCTGTCGCGTCGAATACGTTTTATCTGATCTATCTAGGATGTTAGCACCGTACAATAGACTGATCCTATATAGATGATAGGCAATCCAATAAAAGCGCTTTGTTTATTCTAGGGATCAAGACTGGCCAGACAGAGTAGGTAAAAATCTGCCTAGCCTACTTTTTGACCCAAAACATGCTATCAAGCATGCGAGGAGCGAAGCAAGGAAGCCAAGAAGCTTCACTTACCAGCAACAGCCATCACAGTCTTTGCCTTTTCGCCTCTAACGAGGAAGACAATGTTGCGCTGTGAGGAGTCGACGTTGTCGTTCTCAAGGAAAAAGGGTTTGTCAACGCCATATTCTTGTAGCGTCGAGAACTTGACAAGGAGATTCAGCGGGCCGGCAAGCGTCTTCTCAAGCACGAGGTTCTTCTTTCCTCGTATCTGGTTGCATGTGTTAGATGTGGCAGCACGTTGCGGCGCTGATATTACCTTACACCTTCGAGCAGAAGAAGCAGCTCTCGCCGCGCTTTTTCAGTTATATCCGCCGCATTGAAAGGTGTGATGGGCGCCATCATCGCCGCTGTATTATGAGTTACAGCTTGTGCGAGGCTTTCCCAGAAGCATGACTACATGCAGCTCGGCCTTGTGTTGTGAAGGTCGATGAGGAGTGAAGATGAGCTTCGGCTGGGTTTCTTAAGCTCTGGCGAAATGGCACGTGCACGTTTATCTTGGCATATGCTAGGGCGCAAGCAGTGGGGATTGATTCATGAGACTTGCTATTTTTTGCAGGTGCATTTATGTTCTAATATCACGCCTGAGCTGATAGTTTTTGAATGTAAACACGGTCACGTGAGGCAAATTGCGTACCAATTTCTGGTAGACAAGAGAATCGCTTTTAATTCCTTTTGTTGTCTGCATCTACCTTCAAGTTACATAAGAGACGTTGATCCTCCTCCAACACGTCTACAAACATGGGTATACAGCAAACCGGTAAATGTCATGAGTTTCGTGAATGCAATACGTGGAAATTTATCAGATCACACAGAGTGAACGATCCGAGCCTTATGCGCCCAAAGCCTTGAGAGCAATACGTAGTTCTTTTACTGCGGTATCAGCATCTTCGAAATTTAGCGCCGAGATTGCCCACTTAGCGTGCTTTTGGGCCAGCGCAATGGAGTCTTCGTCATTCTTGAAAGGGCCATTAGAATAGTGCTGTGAAGATTGGGGTGGAGGTGTGGGTTGTGCATATGGGTTCTGGTGTGGCGTTGGTGTGTACTGTTGCTGCGACGGGAAAGCACCCGTCTGTGGTGGTGCGTATTGGTTTTGCGGAGGAGGTTGGTAGGTATTCTGGACAGGCGGAGCGGCTGGTGGCGATGCTGGGTTTTGGTAGAAGCTCGCAGGATCCGATACACCAGGCGCTTGCTGTGCTTGGGGACTAGTAGGCAGAGAAGATGTCAAGGGATCGCGATCCATTGGTGCTGTTGGTAGACCGGGTGGCGCTGACTCTCCTGTGAAAGTAGGAGGATCTGTTTTTGGGAAATATCCTCCACCAATGGAAGTGACTGAGCCCTGCCGTGACTGAGCGGGCTGTGAAATGGGAGATACGTCGCTATGCGAGGGCTGTGTGTATCCAGTAGGCGCAGAAGGGAGATCGGGAGCAGGAGGTGACACTGGAGGAGCAGAGAAGTTGGGCGATGGTTGTGAGGTATCTGGGGCCGACTCGATGTAGGGTTGATATGGACTTTGCGGCGGAGCGCCCTGGTTTATACGCTGTACTTCTGGGTCTTCTGGATCCAGAGCAGGCGGCGATGCAGCTTGTTGGGGTTCTTGCACGGGGTTGGTGGCATTGGGATCTTCGCCAGCCTTGATGGCTTTGAGGATGCGTAGGGCGTGATATTTGGCGAATTTTGTCTTTGCGGCGATTTCAGCGTCGTTGTTCTTCCAGACGGACATCATCTCGAGGAATGTGGAGGCTGCGCGCAGGGTATCGACTGTTTGTCTGTCCACGACAGTTAGCTTGGGCACCCATGACACCATGCGCAGGAAGCGAACCCATTGACTCTGTTCTCAGCCATCTCGCGCTCTGCCTTGGCCAGCGTCTGGAGGGCAAACTGTTCGCAGTATGCGCTTGCGATGGTGTCATCGACCAAGGCCTCCTCGCCAGGGTTCTCCGCCTTTGCCTGCTCGAGTTTCTCCATGAGATCGGTCGTGTAGGCGGTACACTCTGGGTCGGCCGAGTGCAGACCACCGGCGATTATTTTCTGAACCATATAGAACCTCACTAATCATGGTACTTAGCATGCGCGCTGGGCAGAAGCATGGCAACAATGGTACTCACGCCAGTAGGTCATGATGGGCTTTACGCGCTCGAGCTGGGCGGCGCGCTTGGCAGGCTCCGCGAGCTGCAGCTTCTTGAGCTTGACTGGAGTGACACTGGCCATGGCTGTGGATATGCGATGGTATTGCGTGCAGAACGTGGGTGTTTTGGAGGGGGTGAATATAGTACATGGATATTAGGCTCCCCTCGGCGCGCGGAGGATGCGGTCATAGGCACTAGTGTGTAGCAGCATCCCTGTCTCCCCGCATCGCAGCTCTGGCCAGGTAGACACACGGGCAATGCTGCTGCAAATGAAAAGAAAAGGCCAACCTGGCATCAAGGCCTGGTGAACACCTATAAGCCCTGCAGCAGCTCCTCTTCTTTTCCCCTGCTTGCTCTCCACTCTACTCTCCACATCACCACCTCAATCATGGTGCGCACATCGACCCTGTTCGCCGCTACGGCTGCTCTGGCTCTCAATGCGCGCGGATATAACTGAAAAAGCGCGGCGAGAGCTGCTTCTTCTGCTCGAAGGTGTAAGGTAATATCAGCGCCGCAACGTG
>Ga0115846_100988_pt1 | contig 13641 bp, 10 predicted proteins | sample InSIn5gowninarea_2_FD_83860 | JGI IMG/M metagenome (GOLD analysis project Ga0115846, IMG submission 83860)
CACCTATTCACCCCCCTCTCAGTTTCACACCTAGTTCAATAAGTGGTATTAGAGTGAGGTTCCTATTTTAGCTAAATCAGCTAGGGAGATCCTGGACATGACATAATGTGTATTGGTGAACCTCGTATTTCTTTATTTACAAATCTTAATTTAGGGTTTCATAAGGTACCAACATGATGAATATTTTCAAGATAATAGTTAATATATATATGCTCCTAAACCATTTTATGCTTATGGGAATGAAAATGCAAATGTATTTTGTTATCAAACTAAAAATGAATGTGTTCCTTCTACTCTAAAAAAAAGCATAATAATAAGAAGGTTGTTCCTAATAAAAAAATAAGATAAAATAAAAGGACCTAAAAGATACATCAATAAGATAACATTAAGTTTTCCCACCCAATTAAAGAAGGATCCTATGAAGGGGCATAGGTAATACTCCATTCAATGATAAAAAGTTCCACCACAAGTTCTATAATATCAAGGAGACATATAGTAGATAGAAAGGTCCAAATTGATGAATCTTAGGTGTAGACTAAAAATAATGCATGAATAATAAATTGAAGCACTATTTTTCCATAGTATAATATTGAAGCATATATCATAAATATGTCAATAAATGAACGTGATAAATGAAATATCATTATCATATCTACATCATTACAAAGTAACATGAATCATACATTGAACATGATAACTCACTATAAGAAACGTATGACACTAACAGCCTTAGGGAAGCATGTTGTTAAGGGCTTGAAATATGCAAATCCATAAGTAGGAATTGAAATGCATGAAATAATATGAAGGGTATAAAAAATATAAGAATGGGTGGTATTAAAAAATACCTTTGTTGGTTGGGTAAAATGATATTACATGTTCCAATATTTCTCTTTGGCTCTTTCTCCTTTTGTCCTGGAATTATGTTTCCTTTGATATTCTTTTATAGCAACATTTTGATCCTCTTTTATTCTTGAGATCATTTCCTTTTATATTTTTTATGGTGTCTTTCTTGATATTTTACATCTCTTATAATATACAATGGTCCATTACATTGATTACATTATCTTGGGTATACTTAAACCCTTTTAATAATAAATAGTCCTTGATGCTATAAAATGAATTATTTAATATAAGGAAATTTATTTTTAGGCATATATATTTTTCCCCTATTTGGATATATGATTGAATAAATGAGATTAATAAGTATAAAAAAAATCTTTGAACTCTTTATCCAGCACTGCCATTTGATAATGAGGGTCCTTTGTTGCCCCCTTTTGAATTGGTTTCCCTCAGAAAGATCCTTTAATGGTGTAGCCAAGATAAAACCTAAAAAACTACATCCATTTTTCCCTTGCGATATTTATAACATGGAAGGAACTTTTCTCCTTTGTATCTACTACTAGAGAGTCTTATGGTCCCACATCTAATCTTCAAAATAGAAGAGGTTCTTTTGACCCTTACATTGTTCAACCACGAATCTAGTCATTCCTTCATCTCTAATACTCAGGAATTTGATGCTCTTATATTCATACCTTGATATAGAAGAGGTCCCTTGATTTTAGCTCTCATTTATTTGATATGAACATTTTTGACAGCATGTAAACAGTGGAATGCCATTAATAGAATAAATTTTGCTTCATTTTCTTTCCTTCTTTTGATGTAAGTACCTACAAAAAGTGTTAAACATACCTTGCACAAAAATATTTTAGATACATAATGAGTTGCATCATCCATTGATGATGAGTTAATGTTAGCAATCTACTTTTGGTTGCATCACCAATTTACTTTATAGTGAGTGAACTCTCACTAGTTGTATCAATGTCTATCGATGACCTAGCATTTTTATGCCTCTAGTCCGTAGATATTATATTATTTTGATTTTATTCTTTCTTTTATTTTTATTTATGCTTTCTTTATCATGCTATTAATATAGTGCGAATAGTAATGCACATTGTTGATAGTGTTCTTCATCCACATGCTCATTTGGAAATTCTTCATGCATCACAATTCTACCATTATGAGGGAATTTTGTGATCAAACCTACAATTTCCTATCATTTTATGAACTTTTTTTTTACTACATTGATATTGACTATTTGCAATAATATTTTCCCCAAAGAAAATAATGTAGCTAATATGGAGAAATATATTTCTTTCCTAAAATCCATTAGAACTAAACTATGACTATATCTCAAAAATCAATCCATGAGAGATAATGTTTCATGACTAACTATGCTATCTACCATCAAATAAATATTTAGCAATGTACAATTAACTATTATCCCTCTAGTAGGCATAGTAACTAGTAATCCATTAAAACATAAAATTACATTTGCTTCCTCATCTTCTTTAAACACTTCATTGATATTCATTCCCTATCCAAAATTTTCATACTTACTAAGGATATAATCTATCTTTATAATTTCATTTGACTTAGAAAATTTTGAATATGCCCCCATGTGTTATAATATATCATTATCATTAAATAAATTGAATTCAATTGTTATAGTATCATCAATCCATATATCCTCATCAAACTTAATAGGTTTAGTATCATCAAACCATAAATCCTCATCATTGTCATCATCTTTATGCATAAAAGGATATGGAAAGGAATTACACATTGTGTTCTTCATCTTATCCTTCGTTGAGGCAATTGGGTTGGGAGATAACGTTGCTGCATAGCAAGAACCACCATTTTCCATATTGTTTTCATGCTATTAACAACATGCAAACATAATTGCACAATGTTGATAACCCTCAATACTGAATATTTTCAGTTTCCCCAAGTCTTTTACGAACATCAATGGATTGAAGTTCTCAATTTTGTACATTCTCATTTTTGTCTCTACAATCTTTGGATCTGAAGCATTCTGACTGATCTTAAATTTTCTTTGTGCAATGAGGTCCAAAATTGCAACCTCCAAATCCTTATAAAACTTTGTAGAATTTCCTCTTCTTTTATGATAAGCATAATAAGCCTCAAAGTATCCCATTTACATACTATCATCTTCATCTTTCCTATGCATTGGTTGTAGCAATCCCTTCTTCATCAAATCCATCAAAATAAACCTTGGTGATAGTATATTTTCTTTGTGCAATGAGGTCCAAAATTGCAAGCTCCAAAGCCTTAAAAAATGTATAGAATGGCCTCTTCTTTGATGATAAGCATAATAAGCATCAGAGTATCCCATTGATATACTATCATCTTCATCTTTCCCATCTATTGGTTGTAGCAATCCCTTCTTCATCAAATCCATCAAAATAAACCTTAGTGATAGTGGAAATGTAAAAATTGTACCTCTTGTTATAGTTGTTACTTACTCTTCGATATTACACTTGGGACCTTGTAATCAGGTGGTGGGGAATAATTATAGATGTTATTCAAACTTTGCAGTGCATGTATCTACTTCTATAGATCACTTATTTATTTAGCTAATGTCATTAGGGTTTGCTCCATTTTCACATCGATAAAAGCATAAAAATAATCTTTGTATGTTGTTAACAGCGTTAATTCTTCACAAAAATATTGTGATATCTTATCGTTAGGTAAAGATGAATCAAAACAGTCAGGTTCATTAAAATGTTGACTAAAAATAATGAATGAATAATAAATCGAGGCACTATTTTATCCACGGTATAATATTAAAGAATATATCATAAATATATCAATAAACAAACATGATAAATGAGATAGCTTCATAAAATTTGTATCTTTACAAAGTAACATGAATCATACATCAATTGCGAGAACTCATTATAAGAAATGCACACCTCTAACTAGTGAGGCACAAAATGGCCTCATTATTATTCCATTAATTAAAATTTTAAGGATATTATAGTAATAGTTATATACATTTAAATATAGAAAATTTATCTAAAATGAGGATAAAATTATATATTTTGTTGATTACTAATGTGTTTTATTTTTACATGATTTAGTGTCAAAGTATCATATAGTTACTTACATTTGTGATAAAGAAGTTACAATTTGAAAATCTATATTCTTTAGTGCAATGCTCTCTTCATAACAATACTGTAGAGACTTCAGAATAGTACTAAAGGGATTTCAAAGCGTTAGCAACTTCAACGTAGTATTAAAATTACTTCAGTGCATTGTCATAGCAACTTCAACATAATATTGAAAGTACTTCAGCATATTGTTATAACAACTTCAACGTAGTATTAAATGTACTTCAGCATATTATTATAGCAACTTCATAGTAACATCATAAAAGAGAATGCACTGAAGTAACTTCAACACTCAGCATCATAAAAGTAACTTAAGATACTTTAGTGCAATAAAGTTTAAAGGGAGAAAAACAAATCAATAAATAAATCTCAGCTTATTCACGTGTTGGGATTTAAATATTACAGCTGCAAAAGAAAATGATTTTGGTAAAGATACTAAGTATCTAGATTCATGGGAATTCCATTCCAAAAATATAGAGAGCAGCATTCTTCGCACATGTCATCTAGAATTTATGCAATTGATTCTATACTATCAGCTTTTGGATTGTTACATGGTCAGCTAGGGAGCATCTTTGGTAATGTTTATTGGGTCATATATGTCAAATTTATATTATTTTAATGTTGCATATTGATATCATTACTACAACTAGAGAACTTTGTAACAGCCATATTTTTCATTATTTAGTTATACTAGATTGTTATAGATTTAGTTTATTATTAGCTGGTTTTGTTTTGATAGTGATTTAGGATAAGAATAAAGAGTTATCCAATTATTTTGGTAGTACTTAGTAGTCTTTATATTTATTGTTGTTATAAAAACCCCTCTTTGGGAAAGAAGAAAAGGGTTTTTATTGTCATATTGGTAGCTTGAGTTAGATTGTAATAGTTTCTATCTTATGAGTAGCAGTGAATAAAATAAAATGCAATTTTTTTCTAATCTTCTGAGTTCAATTTAGAGATTCTACCAGAAGGAGCTTCTCCAAATCCAACAGTGGATCCTCTATTTTATTTTTTTCTTATTTCATTTTAGTAATGTGAGTTTATTTTCTAATATTTTCAATTATGTAAATGGGTTATTTCCATTCCAACATATTTCGCTTTCCAAAATTTTACTTTCTAATTTATGTGCGTGTGAATACAAGGGTAGAGCAGTGATTCCTATCGCAGATAGCTTTAGGCATTGATCTAAATTTGATATTTTAAATAAGACAGTTGAGTACAGATTTCTAAACCTAGTGAGAGGAAATGAAAGTCGTGAGTGTTGGAGTACCAGCTCTTTGAGCTAATTATTCCCTTTACATCAATAGATGTGAGGTTCACAAGGAAAGTGGGTTAGTGATAGACCCTAGGGGAATTTGGGGATCTATATTTTACTTATCATTTTGGCATCATTTTCAAGGAGACACAATGCCAATATTAAATCCTTCTTATCTAGTCTCTTTGTTGGTTATTGAACATATCGTATAGGAGTTATATATAGCGATGCTCCCTCACACTCTCGGAGTATGAGTGTTCTTGTGCAGTTCATCAACCAAACATTTGGTTAGGAAAGCTTATTTTTCCTTTGTAGAAGCTAATTTATTTTTGTACATGTGCTTTGTTTTCAATTCAATAGTTGTGTGCAATTGATTTTCATTTCCATAGGCCCAGGATTTCCTTTTTTGAGGGTAGAATTAAAAGAAAATTTATAAAATTCCAACACAAATCCCTCCAAGTTGGCATTGATGAGAAAGTGCAATGGTTGATGATTTTGGTAGGCATGGAATTTAAAGAAATAACTTTGAGTAGCACTCAGATTTTCTTGGAATAGATTGTGACATTGAAGGTTGAGTTAGCAATTAACTTTAGAGGGGGAAGCAAATAATATCCTTTCTCAACAAGGATATTGTGAAACCCCTCCTAAATGGTTCCAACAACATGTACAACCACTTTCATTTATTTTATATTTGTTATTGGTACCATCATCTAGTACCTTGGCACTTAACAATGCAGCACTAGTTCCTTCATCTTCCTCGTTGGTTCAGTCCTTGATTGAGTTTGACTTTGGGGATGCATTTTGCTCCATTTTATTGAGCACCATCATAAGCAACCTAATTTCCATATAGCAGCATCATGATCTTATAGGTGGAGTAACAATAATCCATTTGGAATTAGTATGCAAATTTCAAGTGAAGGGATGGATTTTCAAACTACGACAGTATAAGGTGGTCATTTTGTTGATGTGGAAAGGACCATTTTGGCTTAAAGGCAAAGAAGTGAAGGAAACTAACTTGATGGTAGTTGTGTGGGTGAAAATCAGCATGCTAACAATCACATGGATGAAAACTAATCAATTTTGGAGGAAACTAACTTGATGGTAGTTTATTCTCCAAGCATGGTTTGTTAGTGATAATAGGTATGCATTTTATTTTCTATTTTAGATTTAGTTTTTATGTTTAAAATGTATATACTATTTTCTTAAATATCATTTTCTTAAAAATGGCATCACTGGGTGTTTGGAGAACAGTTCATCCCAATAGATAATTGCAATATGGGTGCCTCATTATTTTCACTATGTTCATCCCTAGCTTGCATAAGGATATGCCAATTTTAAAGAATAGGGGAGTAACTTTTAGGCAACAAGTTCAAAAGAGTATAAGATGCCAACATAAATGTTACTTGAATAACCTCATTATTTTAGAATATTTTTTTGTAACCATTCTTAGATAGTCATTACAAAATAAAATTATTCTTAATATTAGAAGTGATTCCTTTTTGGCTGGTTCAAAATTCTACTTTTTATCTTCTTTGGCTTCAAACTCAAAAATAGATTTGAAAAGAAGAGAAGCATTACACATATTTTGTTCATATACTTTGGAATTATTGGTATTATGGACCTATCCTATCTTATTTTTGATGGTCTTGGTTTGCATAAGGATTTACACTATGCTGAGGGGAATAAGTTACTACATCCAAACAGATATGTTGGCAGCATTCCTCTAGTTCTAATGTGCATGAGGTTATAAAAATGTCTAAGCTGGGGGATAGTAAGAATTACCATCCTATGCCTTGATCCAGTAAAATATTATGGAGGCTTCAATAGTGAACATCATTGGATAATCATTACATAATTATAGAACCATTCCATTTCATATCAGGCTTTAAAAAGTAGCATATTCTAATCCATGGGCTATCTTGGTACGCTCCAGTATGAGAACCACTTGATTTACTTTTTATATTGCAATACATAATGCTACTACAAATGATGAAAATTAAAAGTTCCAATGTTGTCTACAATAATTGGAAGAGTATTTAGAAGTTAGTTGGTATTTGCATATGTTAGAAAGTTCCAAGAAGTCATTTTTTAGACATTATATCTTTTGATCCAAGTGTCTAAATATCATGAAATTTCAACTGTGTGGAAACTGTAATATCTAGTTTCTACAATTTAAATTTTACATTCTAAATCCTTACAAGTATACTAGAATTCTCCCTTCAAAATAGGACTTAACATAATTTTCTATTTTTTCAGACTTAGTAATTTTTCAAAGTTTGGTCCACAAACATTTTTAATGAAGGGTCATTTTTGATAAGTTATATATTTTGATCCAAATATCTAAATATTATGAAATTTTAACCATGTAGATAATGTAATATCTAGTTTCTATGATTTAAATTTTATATTTTAACTCCTTATAGGTATCCTGGAATTCACCGCCAAACTAGGTCTTAACACAATTTTATGTTTTATTTTTCTAGATAGTAATTTTTTAGAGTTTGATCTAGGAATATTTTTACTAAAGGTTTTCAATGGCTCCCATAATAGCATTATAGCTCTAGAATCTTTAAAATGATGCCACAAAATTTTGGAGGTTGTATTTCAATAATCTGACAAAGGCATTAGTTAAAACATAGTGACTTATATCAATTGATGGTGTTAGTTCCCTAATCTACATACCATGATGGAAGCATAAAGAACAAAATGTAAGTGGTCTAACATTATTTATTTTCAAGTTGCACTCTAAATTTACTTTAATACTATTCACTAAGAGTAAATCATGATTCAAAATAAATCAGGTATATGTTCTTTGGTAAAACAAGATCACTAATTAAGAACAAGATGAAATATTGTAATATTAGTGTATATTGGTGTATTACTGCAATACAAAATATATTCTGAATTGTTGGGTAAAAAATATTATACAAGATTTACTGAATTGTAATTATAGGAGGTCATAGGTGTATGAAAAAAAATGTTTCTAGTGCTTCATTATCATACAATACTATGAGAGTTCAAGTAACAAGGAATACATACAAAGATTCAAAAATGGTTGCAGACTTTGTTGCTAAAGGAGCAACAACATTCTAAGTTGGGGGGAATGATGAGGTACAAAATGGCCTCATTATTATGCCATTAATGAAAATTTTAAGGATACTATAGTAATATTTATATACATTTAAATATAGAAAAGTTATCTAAAATGGAGATAAAATGATATATTTTGTTGATTACTAATATGTTGTATTTTTGCATGATTTGGTGCCAACGTATCATATAGATACTTATATTTATGATAAATAAGTTACAATTTGGTAATCTATATTCTTCAGTGCAATGCTCTCTTCATAATAGTATTGTAGAGACTTCATAATAGTACTGAAGGAATTTTAGAGCATCAACAACTTTAGCATAGTATTAAAAGTACTTTAGCACATTGTTATAGCAACTTCAATGTAGTATTGAAAGTACTTCAATGCATTATTATAGCAACTTCAATGTAGTATTAAAAGTACTTCAACGCATTATTATAGCAACTTCAGAGAAACATCATAAAAGAGAATACGCTGAAGTAACTTCAGCACTCAATGTCATAAAAGTAACTTAAGACACTTCAACGTACTAAAGTTTAAAAGGAAAAAAAAATCAATAAATAGGGCTCAGCTTATTCATATGTTAGGATTTGAAGATTACATTTGGAAAAGAAAATAATTTTGGTAAAGAGACTAAGTAGCTAGATTTGTGGGAATTCCATTCCAAGAAGATAGAGAGCAACATCCTTTATGCATGTCATCCAAAATTTATGCAACTGATTTTATACTGCCAGTCTTTGGATTGTTACATAGGTAATCTAGGGAGTATCTTCAACAATATTTATTAGGTCATAGCTACCATACTTAGATTGTTTTGATGTTGCATCTTGATAGCATTACTATAGTTGTGATAGTTATAACATTCTATAGTATAATCCATCAATGGTGCAAATGTATTTCTACTTGATAAGTTTCTTGGACCTATATCATATTTGCACTCAGAGATTTTATGTCCATACCCATTACACTTAAAATAATAACCAGAAACAAATTAAGTGAACCTAGGTTGTGGACTTTGCTACATTGCAGTAGGTACCAGAAATCTTCTTCTCCTTTCATGTACGATATGTGTGAATCCATCATTGTCCATATTCATGTCATTTCTAGTATTATTTTATCTTGCATAAGATGGTTTTGCTTGATTGATCGGTTTCTTTTCGTCCTTGATTTCTAATTTTTCATTCACATTTTTGGAGGTTTGTCCTTATTCAAAAAATCAAACTAAATTTAATGTCTGGTGATCTTTGGCTCTTCAACATTTCATCTAACTTTAAGGATCCTCCCTCAAGTTTATGATATCCGTTAATCTTATGACTCATCTCCTTCAGCTAAAGACTCAACCTTGTAATCTCTACTTCCAATTTGTTGCAATATTCAAATTTAGTAGTGAGTTATCATTTAAGATCCTCAGTTATTTTTTGTGCTTCTTCTACCTGCATTTTTAAGCTTATAATGATTTCATTCGCATCGTCAACTTTTCGAGAAATTTTTCTGTACCTTTTTCTTTCCTTGTCAAGTTCATCTAACGCAGCAATAAGTTCTCCTTCCATGTCAACTTACGCCTCTATTTATTCTTCATCATGTTCTTCTTCATCAATTTTCTTTTCAACAACCTCTTTCTTTTCTTTTGGTTTCTCATCCAAATATGCCATGAATAAGGCTTTGCTTGTTTCTTCTTTTGAATTATCATCTGAGCTATATTCTGATGAGCTTTCATTTTTTGATAAGAAACTCCTTCATAAAGAGTTTCCCTTTCTAAAATGTGATTTATTATTGTCCCCTTTTTCTTTGTATGACTCATCATTATTTTTATTCTTTCCTTTGATAGGACATTTGGCTACAAAGTGTCTAACACCACCATAGTTAAAGCACTTGAAAGGTAAATTTTCTTTATACTTTTCCTTCCCCTTTTTCAATTTTCTAACAAAATTTGCCTCCAATTCGTCTAAAGATTCTTCTCCTTTTGATTCTTGTTTTTCTTTAGCATTTTTCTTTTCTTTGAAAGCAATTTACCTATTTGAGGGTTTGGAATTCCCTATTCTCATTTCATAATCTGTCAAAGAGCTATGCATTTGATCCATACTAAAAGTATTTAAATCTTTTGCCTCTTCTATGGCAAAAAATTTTAAATCAAATCTTTGAGGAAGGGAGCGTAATACCTTTTTCACAATGATAATCTTCAATTTTTTTTCCAACTCCTCTAATCATATTGATTACCTCATTTATCCTTAGCATGCATGCTTCTATGTTTTTGGAGCTTGGCCTCCTTGTTCTTCATGTTTCCTTCATGAATACTTTTCAACTTATCCTATATTTATTTTGTAGATGTGTAGCTCATTAATCTTACCAAATCACTATCCACCAATCTGCACATGATAGCATTCTTTCCCTTCGAATTGTTTCTGTACAGCTTTTTATCTGCAACATCTATAATAGGTGTAGAAGGTGTGGTGTAGCCATTCTTAATAGCCTTCCAAATATCATACCCTAAAGCACTGAGATATGTCTGCATCTTGATACTCCAAAAAGTATAGTTAGTGCCATCAAATAGCAGAGCTTTGTTAGAAGAGAAACCTTCACCTGAACACATTATGTCATGTCCAGGATCTCCCTAGCTGATTTAGCTAAAATAGGAACCTCACTCTAATACCACTTATTGAACTAGGTGTGAAACTGAGAGGGGGGTGAATAGGTGTCTTAAACTTAAAATATCAAACCTAGAATACTTAAAAAAATGCAATGAAAAAATTGAAACAAAACCAAGCAAGCACATTAAGAGAAAATCACACAACACCATATATAACGAGGTTCACCTTTTAGGCTACATCCCCAAAAATGAATACTTATACTTCCATCCAAATCTAGCATTTACAAAGCACCAACTTTCCAAATTTTTATAGCACCCACTATGGGGAGTGGCACCAACTAATCTAATATTTAACAGTATCAACTGCAAGGAGCACCAACCCCTATTGCTAAGCACCAAATCGATGAATATATAAATATATAGAAATAGTTTAAATTCTATCCATAAGATGCTAATTGGTCTTGCTCATAACTTCTTTTCCTGCAATAAACTTCTTATCCAAAACCCAATAACATTCCAAACTTGAATACACCATATGCAAAACAAAATCCTCTTTCCAAAATATCAACAAAACCCTCTGATTAAAAACTCAATAAAATACTCTTCAAAGAAAATAAAATATTCATACCATACTATGTTATTTTATTTCTTTCATGATATTCCAAAATTGTAAATCTTCAAACTATGCACAATCTGCAAAAAGAACGGGCTCAATCATACTCCCAAATCTCGAGTTATGACCAAAACCATGAGACTCCCTTTTTATGCTATACTTTTATTTTCCTTCTCTGAACCTTTGTTTTTTTTTTCTTTTCACAAAATCATTTTAATTTTTATAAGCTTATCGGTCTCTTCTATTTTTATTTTTAATATATGGTACCATTTATTTTTTTTGGCCATATATTATAAATAAATTCATGCTTTTCATTATCTTCAAGAAATATATATCAAAAATAATATTCCTCAATACCTTTGTTTTAATGAAATATTTTATCATACTTTGCTGGCCTTCTCTATCACAAAAAGAACAGTCAATTCCCCATATAAATTTTAGAGATATTTCATCAAACAATTCACATGCCAAAGCTGGGAAAAATAAGAAAAAAGATCTCTGGAGAAATTTTTGAAGAGCCATAACTTATTATAGATTGTACAGTTTAACATGAAATTTGGAATACATATTTTCCATATAACCAACTACATTCTATTAAAATTTGAAGATCTAAATATTAATAGTTTGCTTGTAAAGTGGCCTCTGACGAAGATTTGAAGACATTTTGTCAAACAGCACACATGCTTAGTTTGGTGCACATTAGAGATTCTCATACTTTGGGACTTCAAATCGAGATGAATCAAAATAAAAAGTTTCTCATATTACCAAGTGATACATGTATAAAATTTAAAATTCTAAATTTTAATACTTCAAGAGCTCAAAACAACCATCCAACTATTTTCATGATAGCCAAAATTTGTCCAAAACTAGAAAAACTTACGAAAAGGCATTTTGTAGCTTGCACCATTTCCACTTCGATCACCTCTTTGATATGAAATTTGAACCACTTATTTTTGGTACATAATTCTATATTTTATTTAAATTACAACCTCTAATTCATCACCGTTTGTTCGTAATTTTACTTACATGAAGCCAAATTCACCCACATTTCTACTACTCCAAAATCCACAAGTGCGCACGAAATTGAACTGACATGGAATATGATCATTCCAATGCTGAAAAAAACTTTTTTATCACCCCAAAAATTGATCCAAACCATATTTGGCTGGCTGTCACCTTCCGTTTGCATTTTTTCCCCTTGATGACTTTTGGTAACTCATGACAACTTTTGGTCCCTTTGTTGTTTTTTCGTTCAACAACTTTGCAAATATTTTTGATGTCATTCCTTTGACACATGCAACCATGGAAATCATATGCAAATTGATCTCATCGTGTTGAAAACAATGACAATATCATTGTACCATACTTAACAATGAAGGGACCAGTTATCTCAAAGATATGGTACTCCAACACTTAGGACTTTCATTTCCTCTCACTAGGTTTTGAAATCTATATTCAACTGTCTCATTTAAAATATCAAATCCAAGTTAATGCCTAGAGCTGTCTGCAATAGAAACAAATGCTCTATCCTTGTATTCACACACACATAACTTGGAAAGTAAAATGCTAGAAAAGAAAATATGTTGGAATGGAAATAACATTCATTTGCAAAATTAAAAATATTGGAAAATAAACTCAAATTACTGAAATGAAATAAGAATAAAATAAAATAGAGGATCCATCATTCGAATTATCCAAGATCCTTCTGATGGAATCTCTAAATTGAGCTTAGAAGCTTAAGAAAAATCTGTACTTTATTTTATTCACTACTGCTCACAAGATAGAAACTATTACAATCTAACTCAAACTACCACTCTCACAATAAGAACCCTTCTTCTTTTCCAAAGAAAAGTTTTTATAACAAAAATAAATCTAATGAATACTAACTGCTACCAAAACAACTAGAAAAATCTTTATTCCTATCCTAAACCACTATCAAAACAAACCTAGCTAATAATAAACTAAATCTACAACAATCTACTATAACTAAATAATGAAAAATATGACTGTTACAAATTATTCCAACTATAGTAATGCTATCAAGATGCAACATCAAAACAATCTAAGTATGGTAGCTATGACCTAATAAATATTGTTGAAGATACTCCCTAGATTACCTA
>Ga0115846_100825_pt1 | contig 13573 bp, 10 predicted proteins | sample InSIn5gowninarea_2_FD_83860 | JGI IMG/M metagenome (GOLD analysis project Ga0115846, IMG submission 83860)
TTCCTGCATTTGAGACAGCACAAATTAAGTCAGTGATGTCTCTGTGTTTGCGCATGTATCAACCTGTTGACCGGATGTTTAGAGGGAAACCCCACAAGTCGAACGATCCTAAGGAACATGTCTCTATGACTCTTTATGACAAAGATGATGTCAGAGTCACTTCAGTCCATGTGTACAAAGATGGTACAGGAAAGTTCTCCAAGAGCAAATACAACTGAGAGAGCTGGCTTTATGGAACAATCACAAAAGAAATGAGAAGCGAAGGCCCTCAGGATCCAATGAATTCAGTGAAAGTGATAGATAAAATAAATCAGATTAGCCGGTCCCACCCACTGGGAAGTGTCGTGTAAATGTGGGTTTGCTACTATATCAGAACTAGCCGACGACGTGGCATCCGTGCGCCAGGTCCGGGATAGGCCATGCATCTGATCCGGGAAATGCTAAGCGAGCAGGCAGCAGGATTGTCGAAACCACCGATAATCGTGGTTGGTTTTGTAGTTGAATTCTTAAGTCAAACTCGCACGTGCCATAGCCACGACTTCCACGAAATACTGCTATCGTCGACAAGAAACAATGAGTACACTGGCGGTGGGAGCTGCCACGCCCATCTTCCTCACCGGTTGTCAAGTCACTACTGTCTATGTGGGGTGAACGTCATTTATTGAAAGCGCAGGTAGGCTGAGGCTTTACAGCGCAAGGCTGAAACTCAAGGTTAAGCAGGGCCATGGTGACGTGTCCCATGGAGGAAATCCTAAGCCTGGACGATCACTCCGGTGCGCTTCTGCAAGTGGATCAAGCAACATTGTATATTATTGTAACCCTAGTCTACGGATTCGGTCTTCTAAACTTCTCATCCACAGGATTATGTTGCATGAATCCTGCAATATCCTCTGGTGTCAGCCTCATCCCCGGTTGACTGGACGTGCCCGACTTGTGCTGTGAACCAGACGCACTTCCCTGGCTTGGACCCACGAAGTCATGCTCGTCTTGCCATGTAAACTGTCCAACGTAAGGCACCTCCATCATCTCTTCCGGATCCTGGAACCATGTCTGCGATTGACCTGCTGGCGGATTTGAGTATCCCATATCAGTAAGTGATGGCCTAGTCATTGTTTCGTCTGGTGGGGATGAAAATTGCTGTCCGCCACTAGATACTGGTGACATCCATGACAATTCGGAGGAAAGCAATGTGGTAGCGGCTCCACCATGTAAGTTGGCGTCCTTGTTGCACGATGACTTTGGGACAACAAGACGGTACACGACTTGCTACGGAACTCCCGAGTGTGAAATAAATCTGACTTGTTGGAGGGGATATGTCTCGAAACCCTCATACTTTTCTGCGTCTGTGCAGGATCGAAAATATGCACGTATACGCTCGGAAATAGTGAGGCTGAAATCTGTTGGCCATCCTGAAAGAAAGCAGGAAGGCAGGAGAGAAAATCACTACGGATCTGTTTGCAGCCCTAAATTCGGAGATTCGACCTTTATCTCACCGAGACTTTGCTATCGGTCATTCAACTCCGGCGGAAAACGATTTCCGTGCAGATCTGTTCGTTTCTCTCACGTGATGGTGATCCTTTTCCAGCTCCGAGCGCATCTTAGGGCACGATATACTAGAGCAACAGACATAAAATACATGTTCAGTGCTCGGACTTGAAACGGACATAAGAGAGGACACAGCGTGAACAATCGGTAGTGAGAGGACAAACGGTTTGGGGCGTTACAGTACCAAGTAATGGACGATAAAGGGAACATAGTGTCGATGATGATGGAATGCCAGGAAAAGCAGTACCAAGTGGTTAGTGGGGTTGATAGTTACTTGGGGGCTGCTTAGACTGGTGCTAAACTTGAACGTAATCCAAAAATGATCTTTGCTGAGTGGCTAGCTTAACTCCACCAAAAACTGCGACGAACTTTTCATTTTCAAGCGCAGTCTGAGGTTGGGAATTGATATGTTTCTTCCAAATACCTTTTCTCGGGTCTGAACAACTGCCTACGGCGTCATGGCTGTTATCACCGATTATGAACACTTCGAAAGTTGGAATTTTGACTCCCTCATCGTCGTCACAGCCGCATCCGTTGCGATCTTCAACGCCTGCGAACTACTGTTACTGACCGCTTCAAGATTCAAAGAATGGCGCAGTGTTTATTTCATTTCCTTGCTTGTCGCCCCACTAGGTATTTTCCCATACTTTGTGGGCCTTATCTGCGAGTTCTTCGAGTTATTTGTCTTCTGGGCTTGCATGCTCCTGAGCACTACAGGATGGGTTTGTCTAGTGACGGGTCAAGCGGTAGTTTTATATTCTCGACTCGGCCTTATTCTCGATAACCAACGTATATTGAATGCCGTTAAATGGATGATCACCATTGACGCCGTAGCATTCCACACCTCGACCACATTTGTTCAATTCGGGAAGTCATATGGGCCCAGGCATGAAGGCTTCTTGCGCGCTTTCTTCCACATTGAAAAGCTGCAGATGACAGGTGGGTTTAGCCGAGCACCGCACACGGATACTAAGTGTTTTACAGGCTTTTGCATCCAAGAATTCATTATCTCCGGACTATGACTCTGGAAGACCGTGGTGTTACTTAAAGTAATCCGGAAGAAGGGTATGTCAACACTTTGTTCACAACGAGTTCACGCTCCAACAATTTCAGTCTCCGAAAAGTCATGATCGAACTTTTTGCCATTAACGTGATAATTGTCCTTGGTGATACTGCGCTGGTAACCCTTGAATACATTGGAAACACACTCATGGAACGCACTTGGAAGGGCCTCGTGATGAATGTTTGGTCAAAGATAAGTCATTGCAAATGTGTGCGGTGGAAAGAAACGTCAGTGCGATTCACGGCTACTAACTTCTGCAAAGCATGTTTTCGCCTCGCGGCGTATGATACGGCTACACGCACAGGGTGCCACAAGAATGGAGACAGAACAAGAATTGGACCTTCTGTCTGGTACTACACTGGTAGTGTTAAGAGATCATTCTCTTGCAATGACTCTTTCCAGATATCACAATATCGATTCCGTGGCTTCCCCTGGGCTACGAATGGCCTGCACACAGAGGGTGACGATAGTCTTAGGCTTTAGCATCCCATTCACTCATTCCAGTTGACCATGATTGTAATAGACAAAACTAAAGAGCAGCCTTTTCAAGTCTCACCGTTTTAAACCTCTTGCTAATGCCCGGTTTATGCCATTGCTCCACCCTTATGCACCAGGTGTCGCTGGTGGCGGATTGCAAGGCAGTCCCAGATCGACAATCCAAGCACCGCTGTTGAATTCGCTAAACACCTGGCTTATCTGCCACCCTCCGGGTCCTACCGAGTCCTTTCTTCCACTGTGGACAGTGTAGAGAATATTGATGCCCTTAACCTCTAGCTTTCCAGTCGCGGGGAACGCAACCCATCGGAACGCAATGACACCGTCACAGGTGACGGCGTCGATTTTGAGTAGCGAAATAGGAACAGCGGGTTGAGAGCCCTGACCTTGTTCGAAGGCGGCCTTGGAGGGGAAGGTCGGGCTGCCTAGGGGGATGCCAGCGAGGTAGTTGATGCTATCCGAGGCGTCCACGAAGTCGTCGGCAAGAATTGCGTTGGCAGTGTCACTGTTGAAGGTTGAAATGAGGGACAGGAAACCATTGACAAGTTGTTGCGCAACGCCGGCAGGCAGGCAGTTGTTCCCTCGTGCCTGGTGGGCGGCTTCGGCTACCGGAGCTGGTAGGGCGGATGCTACAGCGAGCGAGAGAAGTGACAGAGCTTGGAGGAGAATATGAACTGAACGCATGGTGAGCTTTCCTGTGTGAGGATTGACTACTTAGGTTTGGATAAGACACGAGCAGATGAACTATGTGTAGAAAGAGCGAGAGACGGAAGCTGAGGGAAGCGAAGACTTTCTAAGTACAAATAGACAGTAAGATTTAAAGTCACGAACCGTGTGACTTTAGTGAAATGGTAATGGCACATCGGAACAGCATTTGAACAGAGCACATACCTGGCTATATCTCATGCGTTGGAGAGCTGGATTGGAGAGGTAGTCCACACAAAATGCCGGTATCGCTACCCTCCCGTAGCATGCTGCTGAACAGTGGAGATATGGCGAATGTTGTAAACTAACCCAATTTTCACAAAAATACGATCCACGGCTTCTTCCAGGTTCGGACCTCAATTGAACACGAGGTTGAAGAGGAAACCCCTCTCCCCCAAGAACGAAAAAGAACCTGATGGGCTTAGTGTTGAACGTTAGCGGTTGTACAACTAGGCAGTGTGCCACAAGAAGTTAGCGAAGTCCGTAGCTTTCGTCAGATCGTAGATCTATGGTGGAGGTGGCGTCTTTTACCTGCATATCAGCGTTGAAACGACAGTGTCCGCTATCCACCGAGCACAGCTATTCACGAACAGCCTAATTACAGCACGGATTGCTCGAAAGTGACCTGTTTTCCGTCGCTCATCATTAGTGCCCCTGATTGGTCGCTAAGGAGGTATCCATGGTCGCTCGCTAATGACACCACTGATCGCTCGTCAGTGACATGCCCCCAGTCTCTCGTCAGTGAAGATGGATCATGTATGTAATATTGTCTTGCTGGTGAACTCACATGTCGGTCGCCAGATTTGATCAATCTTGTTCTGGACTGGTACAAGCAATCCCCACTTTTCCGCCTGAAAATTGATGCTAGCTCTGCTTGTCCTGTAATACCAAAACCGTTATCAATCTTCTTGTCCAGAGCTGACCCACCTCGAATATGCTGAGGTAGGAGGCCTTTTGGATCGACACCGACTGATCTCCTGGAGCCGTTAGTACATCCCGTTTAGTGGAGCTTTAGAAGTCAGTGGTAGTAATACAACCTTATTTTTAAGTTCAATGAAATCAATGGCAGGAATCCTCGGATCGGTCTTCAGTTGAACAAAGCCGCGCACTGTCCTCGGTTTTTTCGAGCTCTCTCCCATAAGCTAGATATCATTATATCCTCGACCTTCGCCGTCCATAATACCCTTCTTGGTGACCCGCCAACAAAAAGATGCGCCTCGAACCGATCCTTCAGCGGCGGTAGTAGAATTTCTCCCGAGTCTCGAATCTCCTCGAGGAACTTGCGATCTGCATCTTGTCTACCAATAATAAGTCTTCAGATACTGATGCGCGGTCTTCGTTCTTGCCGTCGCTCATTGTTAGTCTTGATCAGTGCAGGTATAGGAAACATCTTCAGAGTTGGAACTAGAATGTTATTTAAGGTACTTGTTTGTTTCAGCTGAGCTGAAAGACTGAGTTCATGAGAAAATTTAGCCCGGAGTCTAGACCTGAGTCTGACTTGTTCATCGATGACCACGAGCTACAACATTAATAACGTTGAAACACGCAAACATAACTCTAGTAGATGTGAACGAACTGTTGATAGACACTGTGAATGAATGTTGTCATGGTGTAAACTCATTATGTAGAATCATTATGAACATGTTGACTGATTACATTATTCGCACTTCCGACTTATTACGTCGAGTGATCTATGTACACAGATACGATAACATGATCTTCAAGGAGTGGCTGATTTCGCGGCGTTCACCCGGCCATGTACAATCCCATTGCGACAATGTGCGGGTTCAACATGGTGAGGTTGAATGGAGTAACATAAAGGTCTGTGACCAAAATTAGCTCAAGTTACTCGGACGATAACGGATAGAAACTTACCGAGGTCAGTCAGCATAACAGCCATGGTACCGTTGATGATACCGTCATCGCCATACACGAAGCCCTCCGGTTGATAAGTGTAACCTGAATTGTTCCCGGTAACAGTCAAGGGACTGTAGGTCAAGTTCAATTGTTGACTCCAGCCAACGAACATGGGAGCTCCAGCTGTAGTGGAGGTCACATAAGAGTTGTTTGGTCCCACTCGCATGCCTGGAGCATCCCACTGGAACAGAACCTTCTTGCCAGGGAAGGAAAGGGGTTCGGACCTGTTATGAGCGATGGCTGGTCCACATCCGAAATCAGTAACATTGAGATTGATGCAGCTGCCTGAGGTGAGGTTCGATGTCGAAGGGTCAGCAATGCGTTGGCCCACTGCTTCACTACCATCTTGAGCCGTGTCGTTTGGCGAATAGCGGTTGACATTGGCATTGTTCAAAATGTGGAGAGTCGGGAAGTTTTGCCAAGCCAAACGAGTCTCGTTGGCAGGGCAGTAAGAGATGTACGGAGCCAACATGGTCCATTGCCAGGACTGAGGCCATCCATTCTCGAACCAAACATCCATTGGAGTGAGACCGGTCATTTGACGGAAAATCATTTGTTGACGAGCCTCAGTAGCGATTGACAGAGAGAGCAAATTAGCGACCTCACGCGAGTCAAGGTGGGCGATGAAACCCCAAACCCCAGACTCGCCGTATCGAGTCACGCGCTGCATGAAGTCGACCCACTCGCGAACAGTCTGGTATGGGTAGTTGTAGAAACACTGAGCCGGTGCTCGCGGACCCAACATGTTTGTCAGGAGGGTTGCATGACCAGTTTCCTGGTTAGCCATGAATTCGATTAAAGAGCGAGCCTCCGGTCCTAGCCCAGCTTCCAAGAACTGTGCATCCGTAAAGCGTGCCAAACCGTCATGGAAGAGATCTAGTTCGATCCATTCTTGATACAGACCAAGAGCGATACTCTCGAAGTCGAAATCACTCTCGACCATGTAGCGCGGCAATGTACCATTTGTTCCAAGACCACCAGCGGGTACGTATGGCGCTGGCAAAGGGTTAAGCGGTACTCCCAAAGTGTTGTAGTAAGTTGCGGTCGGGTTAGGCGGTAGGGGGGCAATGGAGGCGGCAAGGGTCGCTGGACCATTGGCAGCACCTACAGTGGTAGGTGTGCCGGTATATGGGCCATGGAATGTAGCACTAGTGTAGCCACTTTGATAGACCTGTACGCGATACCCGGTCGTGGCTGGTTGAACCGAAGCAGAAATTTGGGAGTCAGGGCCGAACGACTGCGATACCTGAGGAACGGGCGAACCGTATGCATAGGCAGCAAAAAGAGCGCCAGCGGCAAGGGAGTAGACGGCCATCTGGACAGTATGGCTCGCAGGTCCGTTGGTAAGAGGGAGAGGACTAAGATCAAGATTGATGGTGTGGCACCGAGGGTATATATGTGAAGGCCCTTCGGACAGTCTCGTCGCTTCCTACACAAACAAACTTGCCCTGCTAAATCGTGAGCTCATGACGTCTTTTGTCATTGATGGAAAATGCTCCGCGAACTCAGAGACCCATATAAATCATAAACGGAGGACAGCTCCGACCTTGAGCTTTTGTCTCGATCAAGGCCTTTGTTTCCATACCAAAAGTGTTCGCATCTCAAAGTCGCTGGACACACGTTCCTGGTTTCGCATCGGCCTGTTCCCCAGCGTGTGCCTGATTTCGTCATGCTGCAGGTCTTCTGCAAGCCGATGGCGATAGCTTACTTTTTTCATATAGCTAGTGCTTTCACATTGCGGTCTGTTGCAGCTCTCTGCGGACAAATGAGTGCTATGATCCTTGCTTCCAGAACTTTTGTCTTTGAACGCATTTTTGACTGGCCCTTTTGTTCAAGTTGATTGTTTACTCTCACGTAAAAGAGTTGCTCGTGAGGCTCATGAATGGTTCAACGAATATGCAGGCCAGAAAATCCAAAATAGGCCTCGTAAGCTCAACCCCGCTTTTACGGTAACCTCTCTTGGCTTCGGAGCAGTGATTATGTCACTCGATTGTACTTTCCGGCTTCCAGGGGCATCCGGTTGCTAAGCATAACGAGCAAGCAGAAATTCTTCAGTTCTGTACCTCACAAACCGCACTTGCAGAGTACGAATTGCATGTATTAATAACGCTGCTTCTGATGCATACGCAGATACAAGTAAGCTGAGTGCATCTAAGCGATACTTGTACTGCGTTGTGAGGGGAAATGCCATCTCGTACGTTAGTGCTTGATTCATCTGTAGCTAAGCAAAATCCGGTCAAGCTTGTGTCCGGATTTCCGACGAATAGGGGGGGACTACGACAGGATCAGTGAAAACCGGGACTACCAGGACCGCGTCTCGAAACCTACGCCGAACATTGCTCGATCTCTCGCTCGTCTCACGCCGTATGCGCGAGGCGGCGCTGCCTCACCTGTTTGCCTATTTCGATCAAAGCAGAGACGACACCCTGTCATTCCTGCGCCTCATCATCGCACAACCGAATCTCAAAAACTTACGTTCAAGGCCTTCGACTTGAACCACTTGAAGATGGCATAACTTGGGACACCATTGAAAAAGAAGCGGATTTTGAGCTCATCGCGACTCTATTATCTCAGGAACTTCATCCGGCGATCCTGGCATCATGTAAATTGCCATCTAGTCTCGCTTTCGGGATTTCGATCGAGACACCCGCCGAGCAGCAAGAAATCATTGCACAGTGGCTGTTGTTGAATCTGCCGAGCGTGGAGATGTTGAAGATATCGATATCTCGCGAGTGGTCGTTCAAACTACTAAAATCATGTCACGAAGTATGATGAGGGTCTCTTTCCACGGCTACGTATATTGCATGTACTGGGACCTCCCGCGCGTCATTTGTCATGCTTGATGCCACAGACCGTCAACCTCGATTTAGTCGCAGCTTTCCTCAGTTTGGCACAACTATACATGATCGCCTTCGACTACTGCATCAAATTTGACGCCATCGCTGGAGCTCACATCAAAGTACAGCGTAGCGCACACTGGAGCTGCGGCACGACAACCTGTCAAATTGGTCAGCTGGTAGTCATGTGCATGCAGCTGCAAGGCTATGAGTTAGACTACGGTGGTGGCAAAGCGCTCGACATGTCATATTTGCAGGTGAGCAAAGAAAGCCTTCCCCGGCCAAAGCTGGAGGTTTCAGAGTTCACTCTGAACTGGTTCGTTCCATTCCAACATCTCAAAGAAATTGTTCTCATCGCAGATAAAATCGAGATGCGTCGTCCAGGAGCTGTACGAGTTCAGCGTCACGATGGACCGAAGCCGGAGGATCCTCCTGTCCATCTGCTGTCAAAAATTCTACCTTCTGGTCTCGAAACAATTTGTCTCGGCACATTATCTGCTGGTGAAGCACAACCCTGGCAGCCGCAGCTCGAACATGTGGTATCTTCTACCATTGAGAAATTTTGTCGACTCAAGATCGTTAAGGTGTCTTGGTCACCTGGTCAGAAGCTGATGGAAGCATGTAACAGGGCGAAGATTCAATTGGTCGCATTTGATGTATATGAGGATGCACAATAATAGCTTATTCTTCTGGCTCAGGTCTTGTTCGTGAGCCATTTTTCCAAACACAGCCAGTGTTATGGTCTGGTCAGAAGTGCTAGCTTTGACATCTGGCGAGAAGCACTAGGCCACTTCTTGAAGTGCAACCGTGTAAGATTGAGAAGCACACACCGCGCGTCACAAAGACCGCAATTGTCATCGCCTTAGAAACATGCATTAGTGGAAGCTTGGTCGAGCTTGACGTTTGTATTTCTACTAGCTCTGCACTATGATTGACATGTGGATCCTGAGTATGGAAAGTACCGATCAACGTGTAACTTGGGGGTTAAGTGCTCGATTGTTTGCATTTTGTACGATGGGAATTCAGTCTTTAGATATCGCGGTAGCAGTGATCAACAAACATGGTTGTGGCTTTGGCCATCGGAACCCTGTCCGCTTTCCCTTCAGCGTCTTACCAATCAGAGGAAAGGTATTGTCATCACTTCTGACCTCATCTACGCTACAACGACGACAAGCGATGCAGCAAATTTGCTTTCGATTGTGGTCTGACTCTCTACCATGACCGTCGAGACCACAGTCATGGGCGGGCAGCACATGTGCATTTTTGCCCACACGGCTAGCTCACCTTGGACATCTAGCGCAGGCCAATGATATATCTCATTTTTGTCAGCAATATCTACTACTTCCCTTTACGACACGTATATCAACGTTGGCATTGCAAGCAGTGTCGTGGTGCCTGGCAGGACAATTTCAATCTCGCCTTGCAATCGAGCCCGCCAAGGGAGGATCCTACCACCAGATCAAAGATGACAAAAACGCATTCCAAGCAGACTCCTTACGCCCATGATTTTATCCTTGGTTTTGCCGATGGTTTGACAGTACCTTTCGCCCTGACTGCAGGGCTGTCGAGCCTGGGCAACCCAAAGTTTGTCGTCACGGCCGGATTGGCCGAGCTCTTCAGTGGATCCATATCAATGGGTAAGCCTATCCATCCAAAGTCGTTCAAGCTATACCGATTCTTTCACCTTCGAAGAGTTCAAAACTTGTATGATCTCTACTGACAGGCGTACGCAGGACTGGGAGCATACCTTGCTGCTGTGACGGACAGCCAACGCTACGACGCCGAGTGCCAACGACTGCAGGGGGGGATAGAGAAGGAGCCGACGACGAAGGAGAAACAACAGATCTACCAGAAGTTTTGCTCTTATTCTCTTGGAGCCAGTCGAGATCATGTGCAAAATTTCTTAGACGCATTGTACTGCGACAAGCTAGGATGGAGCCAGGTCAGCCTTGTTCGATATCGAATGACCACCAAAGACTGATTATAATCTCTAGTTCGTACTGGACTTCTATCTTAAACTTGAGAAGCCAAGGAGGAGGGAAGCATATTTAACAGCACTGATCATGGGTCTAGCGTATTTTATCGGTAAGTACAGCATGCTACCAATCCCTAAACCTTACGTTACTAACTGTTCCTCTTGCAGGCGGCTTATTGCCCATGATCCCGTACTTTGTGATTAGACACACCACCACAGCTCTATTCATCTCAATCGGCATCACAGCATTCATCTTGATAGTATTTGGCTTTCTGAAGGCGAAGTATGTCGGCTGCACTTTGCAACAATCAATACAGTCAGCTGTTTTGACACTTGGTGTCGGCGTCGCTGCTGCTGGTACGAGCTATGGAATTGTGCGGGCCATTCAAGGGTCACATGCGATATGATCGAAGATTTTGAACACGCATTTTGAAAAAGAAGTGGGACAGCATAGCATAGCCAAGAGAGTTACAAAGAACAAAAATGTTCCATCACGCATAAGTCGTGGTAAGCCAGTTCATCCACCGTCAATCCAACGCCTTCGATCATAGCACATATGCTTTGAGAGTCCCGCTTATTCCTCGACCCATAGCCGACAACGTCTTACTCCTCGTTCACTCCACGATGTACGCTATATGGCCACTGTTACGTGGTGCCTGTTGAGGGCTATGTCCACTAGACCCGTGAGAGTACAAGGGAACCACACGTACAGTTTCACTCGTTAAGCTGAGTAGACAGTTGACAAGGATGAGTATGTAGTATGTAAGCATACCAGGTAGGAGTCTCCTGATAACTTAGATTGACTACAGAAGCTATAGAGGAGACATAGGAGACTCGTATCTATATACTCGTTAGGTTATCCTGTGGATCAGTATGCTCAGCTGGCTCAGTACTGATTCAACTGATCCAACCGATCCCATAGCTCAGTGTGCTCAGTCCTAGTGCGACTGATCCCACTGAGCCACCCCTGCCACGTGATCTGTATCTAATCTTCACGTGCTAGCCTTCTTCGCCTGACTTTCCTATATCTTCTGTATGCGGTCACCTTGTGAATACCATAGAAGGACTATATAAAATCGTAGAATAAGGCTAGAAGGACGGTCTTAATGACAGTACGAGTAAATTACAGCTGCAGTAATCAAATACGCTATTGCAATACGATATTCACACCGCGTATTCGTCCGGGCCTGGTCACTCTGGGTAAACTTGTTGATGTACTGCCGCACACTGCATCTCGGCCTTCTCTTCTGGATATATGCAGCCACCTGGGCGATGGCGAGCGGCATAAACTCTAAGAGGGCCGCCAGCTCTCGCAGCTCTATATCGTCCGTGTGACCATTGAGCTTCTTTGCGAGCAGCTGGACCGCATCTACCTCCGTCATCGGATCGATCGGGATGGCGTCTCGAGGCTCGACCAGCTTGTCTGCCACGTTCATCGTTCGAGTCGTGACGAGAACTGCGCCATTCTGGCTCTGAGGAAGGTAGTCCGACAACGATCGAGGCTGACACTCTAGCCTTCGTGGATTTGGAGATACTTCCGCCTGTTGCGGCAGGGCGAGAGCAGTCTCATCGTCCGCGTTGTCGAGCACCAGCAACCACTTGCCCTTCTTTTCGTTCCGCAGCCACTTCTCCACCAGCTCAAAGATGTTCGCTTTGGGATCGTTTCGGGCGGGAATTTTCGCTTCTTTGGCAATCTCGCGGTAGCCTTGCTCGATGCGGTCGGTGTTGCTGGCGTGGACCCAGAACACCCAGGTAGAGGGCGATCGTTCGTGCACGCGGTAACAGTACTCGATGGCGAGTTGTGACTTCCTAGACGTGAATTAACCTTGATAATGCGCTTGACAATAGAAGACTCACCCGACCCCACCAACGCCCACCAGAGCTGCGCGCGATGCTGGGCGAGCGCACTTTTCTTCTACCTGCGCTAGCAAGGTGCCGCGATCGACAAAATCGTCATCGCGGGCGGAAAGGGACGTTGAAGGAAGGGGATCGGCGGGCTTTCTGCGTGCTCTACTAGTATAAGATATGATTAGTGCCAAGTATAGCATCTTCGACATTATGAAAGACTTTACCAGGAGGGTAGAAGTTATTGGTAACGGTGCCTCGATTGTAACCGATCTGGGCGCCATAGTTGGTCCCGTCGTTGAAGGCCACATTACGCTGGCGTGTGTCATCAGTAAGGGCGTGCAATCTGTGCAATATCCTGATATTGGTTCCTTCGGGTTCTGATGTTATTGTCACATCGGCCAAGAGGCAAAGGATATCCTTGAAGGTTGGCTCCTTGTCTCATGACCTGGCGCCTCGAGACCGATTGATATTGGTGTCAAATATGCACTTCCAAGGCCAGCCACGTGGTGACCTGCCTGCCAAGTACCGCGTGATTCCTGCCTCTCAGTCTCACCTGGTGTTCTTTATATTCTAACTAAGGTTTTCCTCCTCCTCCCCCTCCTCCTCCTGCTGCTGCTGCTGCTGCTGCTGCTGCAGAGAGAGCACGCTTCACCGTAGCATGACATTATTGTACGGAGCCGAAGACTATCACGTCGGCTGGATCTGCGCCATCCAGACCGAATACGTGGTGGCCTGCGAACTGCTCGACCAAGAATACCCCAATCCTCATCGGCTGTCCCTTTAGGACAACAACATCTATACCTGTGGACGCATAGGCGACCACAACGTCGTGGTGGCCTGTTTACCCAAGGGCAAATATGGACTCACCTCGGTGGCCTCGGTGGCCAAGGATATGCTGCGCAGTTTCCCGTCGATTCGGATCGGATTGATGGTGGGCATTGCAGGTGGCGCTCCCAGCAAGATGCATGATGTACGATTGTGGTGATCCGGCTGCAGGGCGGGCCAGTGCTGAGTGACGAGGAGAACTACGCCAGGGTGTGAGATCCGCACGTTGCCCGATTCGGACCTCCGATTGTTGATCCGGATTGCGTGGTTGCACCGCGTGGGGAGACGACTGCACGAGAGCAACCACTACCAGATCGCGCTCTGGGACACGGTGGATGGCATTCTGGACCCTTCCCAGCGGCG
>Ga0115846_100994_pt1 | contig 13570 bp, 15 predicted proteins | sample InSIn5gowninarea_2_FD_83860 | JGI IMG/M metagenome (GOLD analysis project Ga0115846, IMG submission 83860)
TCATGCAAGTTGCAAGTCCTGTTTTAGAAGCAGAAGCAGGAAATGATTTGACTGTTGGGCAAATACTACCCAATTCAAGCCCCCAAAACTCTCTTGCTTCGGCAGCATTGCTTGATGAACCGTTTGCTCTGCTGGATTATGAATAGCCGAGTCCGAGGATTGGGCAACAGTTCGATCTGTTAGATTTTGAACAGTCGGTGGGTATTGAATAATGGTGTTGCCAAGGTTTTGACCTACAGCAACCCCAGCATTAAGATTTTTGGTATCATCCTGCAAGGAAAATTGAGCAATGGGATTTGGTTTAAGGTTTACTCTCTCAATTTGGGTAGGTTGAGATGAAGAGCTAATTTGTTCCACAACCCCAGGTTTTGGCGGCGATGGAGATGCACGATCAACCAATACTACCGAAGCAAGAGAGTTTTGGGGGCTTGAATTGGGTAGTATTTGCCCAACAGTCAAATCATTTCCTGCTTCTGCTTCTAAAACAGGACTTGCAACTTGCATGATGGTCAAATCTTCAGAGTGTGCTGACAATGATTCTGGGTTGAAATCAGTATTTAGGGCGATATGAGTCCTAGTCCCCGGAGGTTGGAGCGATAGGCGATCTCTCACTTCTACCTGTTCGAGTGCCTCTGGTAATTGCTTGAAAGGATTGCGATCGTTGGGTGAATTCTGCATAGAGGGCTGTCTCATAATCATTGAATGTATAGGTTCAGATATCAACAAACATTTATTTTCAGGGCGACAAGTCTTGAAAATATTGGTTGGTTTCACACTTTTTTGAGTGTCTATCCAGTTGGGGCAGAGGGAGAAACGCAGCAAACAGTCGTACTTCTAAGCAACTACTTAGATCCAGACTATCTAACTCTATATAAGAGAAGTTTGCAGCAGAATAAATTAGACTTCTGTCTAATGACGAATAGGTTGACCTAGAAACAAAATGAGCATAGCCTTCTATCGCTTTGACAGCTACAGCGCAGCCAAAGCCCATCAATTCCAGGGATGGTGTAATGACTCATCAATTGACTTATCAATCCAGTTCTTTTATTGGTCGTTTTGTTGGCGATCGCGATCGCTACCAGATTGAAGCTCATCTCGGCAAAGGCGGGATGGGCGATGTCTACCGAGCTATCGATACTCGACTTGGCAAAGAAGTTGCGATTAAGCTACTAAATTTATCATTAAGTAGTGCATCGACAATAGCAGAACTAGACTTCAAACGCAGATTTGAGCGAGAATGTGCAATCTGCGCGGCGCTCAAAAGTGAAAATGTAGTTCAAGTGAGTGACTACGGCATTACTGCTGAAGGTCAGCCATTCTATGTCATGGAATATCTGGAAGGGCATACTTTGGCGCAGGTTCTTAAGCAAGAACCAAAACTCTCTGTAGAAAGAACTAGACAAATTATCATGCAGGTCTGTGCTGGATTAAAATCTGCCCATGAGGGGATTATTTTTAAGACACCAGGCATGACTGTCGATCGGCACACCAAAATCATTCATCGTGATTTGAAGCCAGCGAATATTTTTTTAGTTCCTACAGAGTTTGGGGAACGGGTAAAGATTATTGATTTTGGTGTGGCTAAAATTCAGTCACTGCATCTGGAAAATACGAATTTGACCAGTAATTTCTTGGGTACGTATCACTATGCAGCGCCCGAACAATTTGACTGTCAAGCAAATGTTGATGAGCGGTCAGATATTTACTGTTTAGGGATCATTCTCTACGAAATGTTGGCAGGAGTTGACCCCTTTGGCTTAAAAAGTCAAGGGCAAAAAGTGACTGGGGAATCTTGGATCAACGCTCACTTACTTAAATCAGTAACGCCGCTTCGTTCTCAGCCAGGTTGCGAACATTTGTCCGTGGAACTTGAACAGTTAGTCATGCGTTGTTTAGAAAAGCATCCCGCAGGGCGTTTTCCTTCAGTACAAGCACTTGCCCACGCACTGGATAACGAGCAGAATGTATCAGCCAATAAAATGCTTTCAGGCAATTTTACTGAACAGCATAAAATTGATACAAATTGCTCTTTTAATTCAAATTTAGATTTTTTCAAATTAAAGCAAAAATTCAGAAATATACAGCAGTGGATTAGAAAAAACTTTCAATTCAATCAACTTTGCGAGCGGTTGCAAATTCCGGATCAGCCTGAACTAATAAGTGGTCAAAGTAGTTATGCCTCAAGCCATTCATTCTCGCCTACAAATTTAGAACCAATTGATAATTGTCAAGCGGAACTAGCAATCAATGAAATTTTCGATCAGTTGCAAATGCTAAACCAGCCTGAACTAGCAAGTGAGTTTCAAAGTAGTTCTTTGAGCAGTTCATCCTCGCCTATACCCTTCGCTTTATCGCCTGTAAATTTAGAACTAATTAATAGTTCTCAAGCGGAACTTGCAATCTATATTGGCCCTATTGCAAAATTAATTGTGGAACGGACATTAAAAAATGATACTCACTATCACCAAGCTCAAAAATTTATTGAAGCTCTTGCTACCCATATACCGGATGCTGAGAATGCAAACCGTTTTCGTCGGACCTTCCTAGAATCAAATTCGGTGATGTAAAGTTAAAACGGACTCAATAGTTTCTCTAAAATTTAATCTATGCAAGCTACATAAGCGATCGCCATTTTGCATAAAGTTAGGTTTTGTCAGCTTGCAGCGCTTTTAACATAATGGTTGCAGCTTCAAAAGTATCGTGAGGGGACGAGATAAGATAGGACTGTTGATGTTTAATTAGGTCAGTTTCCTGTTGAGCTAATTCTGATGCTAATACTTGAATGAGGTAGATATCAACACGGTTGAGACTTTGAAGGGTATTAAGGAGTTCTGCCGAAACCATCGCGCGATTCCTCAGTTTAGCGGTACATCATAAAAATAGCAGAGAACAATAAATAAAGGCGTTCTCCTTTGAGAACGCCCAAAATAGATTTCTTAGTAATTGATCAAACTACGCGCCTACAGATTCTTTGGCGGCGTACATGACTTCTAGACTAATTACACTAAAACCGCGATCGCGCGCAAATTTTTCAGTATTGCGCTTGACTTTACCACGTACAAACCCAGGCACTTTATTTAATTCTGCCTGTGCTTCTTTATTCCAACCAAGGTCGGAATCGGCGGAAATACCTTTAGTAATCACTTCCTTAGTATCGTGTCCGCCGAAGATTTCCAGTAAGTGGTCTTCCATGCCCAAAGTAAAGGAATTGTAGACCAGATCGGCGATTTGATTTGTACCTTCATAGCCACAAAATGGCTTGTAGCCGATGGGGAAGTTCTGAATATGTACTGGTGCAGCTATTACACCGCAAGGGATGTTTAAACGCTTGCCTACGTGCCGTTCCATTTGCGTACCGAAGATAGCTGATGGTTCTACCCGTGCGATCGCATCCCCGATTTGTCCGTGATCTTCCGTTACGATTACTTCATCACAGTATTCGCCTACTTGCTCCTTAAACCACTCCGCATCGTACTTGCAATAAGTACCCGCCCAGACGACATGAATACCCATCTCCCGCGCTAATATTTTTGTCATCGCGGCGGCGTGGGTGCTATCGCCAAAAACTACAGCTTTTTTTCCGGTTAAATTTTGACAGTCAATCGAGCGCGAAAACCAAGCGGCTTGAGAAACATACAAAGTTTGCTCGTTGATAAAGTCTTCGTAGTTTACATCTGCGCCTTGGTCGTTAAGTATCTGCTGAATTTTGCGAATGCAACGTGCTGTTTCTACTACACCCATCGGCGTAATATCTACATAAGGCATCCCAAATTCTTGTTCTAGATACTTCGCCGACATTACCCCTAGTTCCCGATAAGGTACTAGGTTAAACCAAGCTTGGGAAAGTCTTTTGAGGTTGAGAACTGACGCTGCTTCAGGAATTACTTCGTTAATTTCAATGCCTAAATCGGTCATTAGCCGCTTTAATTCGGTGCAATCGTGGTGATTGTGGAAGCCGAGACTAGAAATACCAATGATATTAACCGAAGGCTTGGCAGTTTTCCCTGTAGGTAATTCGCCTTTTTTCCGGGCTTTTTCGGTGTATAGCTGAACAATTTGCCGCAGGGTAATATCCGCCGCTTGCAATTCGTTGACGCGGTAGTGGTTGACATCAGCCAGCATTACATCGCACTTTGTGTCGATAGAAGCCCGTTCGACGAAGTTTTCTAAGTCTTCTTGCAAAATGCTAGAGGTGCAGGTAGGAGTAAGCACAATCAAGTCAGGGTGTTCTTCAGTGTCTTTGCGAGTAATATTGTCAACAACCTTTTCTTGAGAACCCCGCGCCAATACGTTACGGTCTACCGAACTAATGGTAACTGGAGTAAAATTGCGATCGCGCTCTAGCATCGAACGCATGACGTTAAAGTAGTCATCGCCAATTGGTGCGTGCATGATGGCATGGACGTTTTTAAAAGAGCTAGACACTCGCAAAGTTCCAATATGGGCGGGTCCTGCATACATCCAGTAAGCCAATTTCATATCTTTGCAATGCTCCCTAATTTATATAGCTTGGAATAGTTATTATTAGTCTTGTAGTTTCCGATTGTCCCAGAGATATCGGGTGCTAGTGCAGTTACTTACAGTTTTTGCAACAAAACGATAAGTGTTGGAGTAATTGCTAGGCATACGCTGAGATTAAACAAGTTTAGTTAAGCTAATACTTGTCCTGTATTTAAAGTGTTTTTTAGCACCATCAAAGATTTTGCTCGAATTAGAGGCTTTTGTCGGCTGTTGACAATTACAGATTATGAATACTATAGTTAGCACTCTTGCTACCCAATTTTTAAGACGGCACAACTATGAATAGTTCTATCAACTCACCATTTCGCTATGCTGGCGGTAAGTTTTATGCTCGTAATCTTATTCTCGAATATATTCCTCCTCACTCAGATTATATTGAGCCATTCGCTGGAGGTGCGTCTATATTTTTTGCAAAATCAAAGGCAAAGAATAATTGGCTAAATGATATAGATGAATCATTAATAAATACTTATTTGATAATCAGAGATCGACCAGAAGAACTGATTGAGTTTTTGGCTGGTGAACAGGCTACTAAGGAAAGACATACATATTATAAAACAGAATTTGCCTCTCAAAATAATTTGGAAGCAGCCGCACGATGGTTCTATCTAAATCGAACATCTTACTCAGGCATAATGAAACTGCAAAACTGCTATTGGGGGTATGGCGAGAAGTATAGTATGCGTCCAGAAAACTGGGGTAAAAATATCTTGAGAACCTCGGTTAAACTTCAGAATATTGAAATTACTTGCTTTGACTTTGAGCAAGTTATAAAAATTGTGCCTGATGGTTCTTTTCTGTTTATCGATCCTCCTTATTTTAATGCCGATCAAGAGAAATTTTACACGCACTCTTTTACAAAAAACGATCACTATCGGCTAGTTCAATTACTTAGAGAACATCAAGATAGGATTAAATTTCTTTTGACTTATGACAACAGTGCAGAAGTTAGAGAGATGTATGATTGGGCAACGCAAATACATGATAAAGAGTGGAATTATACTATTAATAGGACAGACGACCAAAAAAATAAAGGAAAAACTTCAGGAGAGGCAGTTACTTCTCCAGAGGTTTCCAAGAAAGGAGAACGTTATAAAGGTAAGGAAATATTTATATTGAACTATAATTCAATAGCTGTTAAAGATTCAGAGCAATTAGCACTATTTGCCTAAATTCTCTCCAATACCTCTTTAAAAAACTGTTCGACTCTCTCTATTTCTATCCAATGATTTTTAGGAGAAGGAATAAGATCGGGCGATAACTCTGTAATATTTCCAAAATTGATAACTGGATAGTTGGGAATGAATCCGCAATCTGACTTATCTAAACAATTACGTCTATTACAAACAACACCACTTTTGCTTGACACAGCAATATCTAGAGAACTGACAAAATAGACCTTGTTGTAAACAAATTCTTGTAAAGCTATTTCATTATCTACAGGTGGGTTTAACCGTTTTATAAACTTTTTTCCTGCCTCAGTTGGTTGAAACTTGTACATTAAATTGCCATCTTCATCTTCTAAAGTTTCATAAAAAGCATTGCCAATGGATGTAGCAACTACATTAAAACTAGAGGCGCGATATTGATCGCTATGGGTAAGAAATGCTTCTGGACTAACAGAGAAAAGTCTTGCGGCTGATGCGACTCTTTCCAGACTTTTAGTTGTACGTGATCGCATACACTTAACGCCGATAAGATAATCGTCTCTTGAGGCTACTCCGGCTTGACTTTTTTTTGCTACTCTAAATTTTCCCTTGCCAGCTAATTTACATTCAACCGATATAGTTTTACCTGTTAGATTATGCTTTACCATCAGATCAATGTCATGTGTCCCTGTTTGTGCGTTCATTGCAGGTTTAGTAACCGTCCATTCTTCTGCTGGTAATATTTGTTTTAATCTTGAGTAAGTAGAAAATTCAAAAGCTTTACCGCGAATCATTGGCGAGACTTTGAGGTCGGTTACTATTTTGTAAAGATCGCCTGTAGAAATATTCAACGCTCGGCAATACTCCCGCAAGTGACCGATCCATTGTTCTTCTGGAAGCTTATTCATTTTTACTACTTTCTTTTAATAATTCCTCAATGCTTATTTCTAGAGCATTGGCAATTTTTTCAATATTGATAAGAGTAATATTTTTCTCTGCTCTTTCAATCATTCCTATATATGTTCTGTGCAAACTTGCTTTTTCGGCTAATTTTTCCTGAGAAAAACTCCGCTTTAATCTTTCATTTCTTACTCTATGACCAAATCTTTTGAGTATTTCCGCCCCCATACAACTTTTCTCATCCAGGACTAAAACAGTCATAAACGGCTGCATACTAAAGTTCTACATACTATAGTTATCATTAGCTGTCTACCACTCAGTAAGTATCGATTTTTCTGTCAATTTCTTTATTCAGTCCGTAACGCTTGCTGTTGCGCGATGAACAATTCCTTAATACCTTTTTCGGCAAGATCGATCATTTGATTAGTTTGTACCCGGCTAAAGCTGCCTTCTTCAGCAGTTCCTTGAATTTCTATAATGCCTAAGTTGCTGTCCATGACTACGTTTAAATCTACTTCGGCGGCGACATCTTCGGGGTAGTTTAAGTCTAAATAAGGTTCGCCTTGAAGTATCCCCACAGAAACCGCCGCTACTTGGTGACGAATCGGAGACTTTTCTAAAGCGCCTTGTTTTATCAGGGATGCGATCGCATCAGATAGCGCTACAAAGCCCCCAGTAATAGAGGTTGTACGGGTTCCGGCATCAGCTTGGAGTACGTCAGCATCAATAGTAATTGTGCGTTCTCCCAGGGCTTCTAAATCAATGGCTGCGCGCAAACTGCGCCCAATTAAGCGTTGAATTTCTTGAGTGCGTCCCGATAACTTTAATAATTCTCTTGGTTGACGCTGGGGGGTTGCGCCGGGTAACATTCGATATTCCGCCGTTAACCAACCTTTTCCCGAACCAAATAAAAACTTAGGTACTCCATCAGTAATCGTCACTGTACAAAGGACTTGCGTATCGCCGCATCTAGTTAAAACGGAACTAGCTGCAAAGCGCGTAAAACCAAGTTCAAAGCTAATCGGACGCAACTGTTCGCTTTGTCTACCATCGGGACGTTGCCAAGACATGACTATTGCTCTTTTAGTTATATCAACATTAAGTTTATGACATTTGGCGATCGCATCTTAAGCTCCTTTACCTCAATCGACTCATAGTTTTTTGGGAAAAGCAACTATCTTCTAGCTGTTGACCTCTACTCATATCTAGTGTTAAATCAAAGGACTTAGCAAACAAATACGCTATATATCTGATTATTTTTCCTCAACGGTTAAATGTTGTCCTATGGTTGCCCAGCTAGAAACCCCCGCGTTAACAACTCCTAATAGCCTACCTTATGCGATCGCGGGGCTTGTCCAAGTATTTACCTGTTCTCCCCGTTGCTTTTTTACAAGCGTTATGGCGCAAGCTTTGACAATCGCAGGACTTGGTACGCCTGTATTGATAGTTCAGTTTCTTAAAGGCGGGATAGGACAAGGGTTTGAGCATCCGGTACAGTTAGGGCAAAATTTAGATTGGATTCGCTGCGACTTACCTCGTTATATCGATACTCCCCAACTAGACGAAGCAGAAACAGCGTCATTACTAGCATTGTGGCAGCATACGCAAAAAGTTGTATCGGAGGGAAAATACACTTTTGTAGTTCTAGACGAATTGAGTTTGGCGATTTCTTTCGGATTAATTCCTCTAGATGAGGTGTTGGAATTTATTAAAAAGCGTCCCGCTCATGTAGATATTGTACTGACAGGTACAGAAATGCCCCAAGAAATCTTAGAATTAGCCGACCAAATCACAGAAATTCGCCGCAGTCACCAACCTTGAGTATTTAATGTACTCAATAAGTAGTATTAATTAATATCTCTAAGGTATTCTAGTAACTCTGTTGATTTACTTGTGATGCTGTGATTAAGAACGATATCTGGATTACTAAAATGGCAACTGAAGGTATGATTGCGCCTTTTGAGCCACAATTAATTAGAAAACATCAGCAAGACTCGGTATTACAGCCAGTAATCAGCTATGGGCTTTCTTCTTATGGGTATGATATCCGTCTCTCAAGCGCTGAATTTCGCATTTTTCGTCATATTCCCGGAACTGTAGTAGATCCTAAAAACTTTAATCCTGAAAACTTAGAACAAACCCAACTGCATACAGATAGTAATGGTAATTATTTTATTTTGCCTGCTCATTCCTACGGTTTAGGTGTGGCTCTAGAAAAGCTAAAAGTTCCAGCAAATATTACAGTTATATGTATTGGTAAAAGCTCGTATGCAAGATGTGGAATAATAGCAAACTTAACTCCAGCCGAGGCCGCATGGCGAGGGCATTTAACTTTAGAATTTTCTAATTCTTCTAGTGCCGATTGTCGAATTTATGCTAATGAAGGTGTAGTGCAATTACTGTTTTTAGAAGGGGAACCTTGCGCTACAAGTTACGACGATCGCAAAGGAAAGTATCAAGACCAAGCTGAAGTTGTTACCTTAGCTAAAGTTTGATTTTAAAGCGCGATCTTGAGTGTAGGGAAATTGATTTAGTAAAGCTAATTCTGCTTTTTGCAATTCACTTCCCAAATACATCGCGTGTCCAACTTGTAAAGCGGGACAATCGGCGGCTATTTGTCTACAAAGACCCGTTGCAAACTTACCGGAATAACAATTAACAACTTCCCCTGTTCCAGGTGTCATGTGTTCGACCACAATTTCGCCATTTTGGATATTAATAACAAAACTCCCTGAAGGGTCGGCATAGTCTCTGTGCGTTACAAGTTTTTTATACTGATTTTGAATTAAATTATCGGCATTTTCCCAGCAATCATCGTAAATATGAGCGCTTTGGCTAATAGTAATTAAGGCTCCCATTTGCAAGTTATGGTTGGAGACTTCGCCCACTCGATCTAAAATATGTTTTTGCAATGCTCGTAATCCCATGGCATTGGCAACCCAAGCGGAAAACATATCGTTGCTGCGAAAAGTAGCGGTTAAAGATAGCTCATTATCTACAACCCTTACCCAAATATGATTGAGACAAGGGGGACTGTTATTTGCTTCGCCGTCCTGCACGTCCCATAAAGACATTACTGCTCTTGCTGAATCAATATCGGCGATTAATTTATTAATTACTTGTTCTATTTGATCTAATCCAAAATGCGATCGCAATCTTTGCCCATAAGTATACTTAACTCCTTCTACCGTAGGCGCATCGTCTAATATTTGCGAGACGTATTCATTGATAAAAGCGCGATCGCATGGTAGATAATTAGGTTCGGGAAAGTAAAACTCCTCTGGCTCATCGGTGACAATTGCCACTAAATCGATTAATTCTTGCCATTGTCCATCGTAACCCGTTGGTCTGATTGTCCCGGTAGTTTTGATGCGATGAACGATTTTTACCCAAGTTTCCGCAATTGTCCGTCCTTCAATGCGGTGTCCGTAGCGCGTCCCTGGTAACACAGTTGGCGTTACGGTGGCTAGGGGATAGGTTTGGGAATGACTCCACGCCGCTATAGGCTCTCTTTGAGCTAATCGCTTAACTTTATTTACCGCTTCGGAGATTGTTTTAGCTTCCACCCATTCTATTGACTGGCGTAACTGTTCTAATAGTTCTCTTGGGATTTCTATATCTATATAGCCCACTACAGTAGAGCGAATTAGCCAACACTGTTTCCCCGTATCTGTAACCCCTAACTCAAAACCGTTACAGAAAAAATCAATTAAACACTTACTCGCCCCGGCGTTGCGGTCTTCTTTGGTAGCGTTAATAACCACTAAGTAACGTACAAAGGGATTTGCCAATAAATTGCGAATTAATAGCGAAATGCCTCTAGTGGGGCTGTAGAGTGCGCCTATACCTGCGTATTCGTGGGTTTGTAGGTGCTTGGCGACGCTTTCCTTTACCGTCCACCCAGTCGCAATTACTGTTTGACCTGTACCGCAAATTATTTGATTTGGTTTGTATGGGGGTTGATAAAAAACTTCCCTAGTTAAGGAGCTAGTCATTTTTTCACCTCAATATATTACGAAATTGCAACAAGCAAAACTGTATAAGTTTATGTTCCTCTCTAATGGATGGCATTGCAAAAAAGCAAATACTTAGAAAAATATAGCTATATGCGATCGCACTTACTTAGCTAATAAGTAATTTCCCAAGGCTTAATTTTTGATTAAGTTTACGAGCAACCTAGAGATCGAAGCTAGAATATATAGGAATTAGCAGTGGGGATCATCAAACTTAGAGGTAAAAGCTACAAGAAAAAGTTTTAATACTCTACCTAAAGTTACAGGACAAGCACCCGGATCGGCTTCCACAATAAACATAGGACGTTACAAATATTGCTCTGGGTGTTCGTTTAAGAACTAAGCAATTGAGTTCAATTAGTTAAATTTTGTAGATTTTCGTTTTAATTTATTTTTTCTCCGCTCCTTAAGAAGGTACAAAAATGCAAGTAATTCAAAAAATTCGCTGTCCAAACTGCGGTAGTGAAGGCGAACGCCACTATATCGCCGAAAGTAAGCTAATTCGGACGCAATGCCCGACTTGCGACTACTTAATGGTTACTTGTTCCGACACTGGCAAAGTAATTGAGGCATATGCCCCAGGGATTGATAGTTGCCGTTTAAACTTGCGAAGTAGTACGAAGCTGTCCGCAAGCAGCGTTGGCTTCCAATCCCCGCGAGTACCTAACACTAACGGCGATTTGCTGCTGTTGTAAGGCATTGACAAAAGCTTGAATGGCACGAGGGCTAGGACGTTCGTAATCCGCATCCGCGATTGGGTTGTAAGGAATTAAGTTTACGTGGCATTGAAAGCCGCGCAACAGTTGAGCAAGCTCTGTCGCTTGCCTTGGAGAATCATTCACCCCCGCCAGCAAGACGTACTCAAAACTAATCCGCCGCCCTGTAACTTGTACGTATTCCTTACATTCAGTAATTAAGTCGTTAAGAGAATAATTGTTAGCGCTGGGAATAAGTTCGGCGCGTAGGTTTTGGTTAGAGGCGTGGAGGCTAACGGCCAGAGTAACTTGTAATTCGTGCTGGGCGAGTTTACGAATGCGCGAACGAATGCCGACGGTTGAAAGAGTTATGCAGCGCTGTCCGATACCCACATCTCGATTGAGCAATTCAATTGCTTTTAAAACGTTATCAGTATTTAATAACGGTTCGCCCATGCCCATAAATACAATATGGCTGACGCGCCGCTTAAAATCTTCTTGGACTGTCAAAACTTGATCGACAATTTCGCCAGATGATAAATTGCGCGTAAAACCGCCTTTTCCGGTAGCGCAGAAATCGCAAGCCATCGCACAGCCGACTTGACTAGAAACGCAAACGGTTAAACGTTTTTCGGTAGGAATGCCTACGGTTTCCACAACTTGATTATCAGCTAGTTGCAATAGATATTTGACAGTTTTGTCCGGTGCTTGCGATCGCAAATGTACTTTCGAGCGCCCAATTGGGACATGAGCAACTGTAGAACGCCACTGCTTGGAAAAAACAGAAATCTCGTCAAGGTTCCGCGCCCCTTTATGATAAATCCAGTCGTGTAACTGTTTGCCACGATAAGCAGGTTGTCCTTGAGCAACCGCCCAGTCTGTTAGTTCTTGTAAATTTAAACCTAATAGCGTTGAGTTAAGCTGTTCTAGACCAATAGTGGCAGTCTGTTCTAGTTGGGTTTGGTTTTTGCTGCCCATAAAAGTAATGTTGATATAGAAGTATATATATCTACGACCTTAACTTATTGACGCAGATGGGACAAATAATTACTGCCCCGACTTCTTCAAGAGATCATAACTATTTATGAGGAACTATTAGATGTTGCCGGATATTAGCCACTTGCCCTTAGTAATGCAATTTACTTCGCCAGGTGCGGAGTTAGTGAAACTTGGCCCTATAACTATTCGCTGGTACGGTTTACTGATTGCCTCGGCGGTATTAATTGGGATTAACCTATCTCAGTATTTAGCCAAACGCCGCCAGGTTGACCCCGATTTGCTGGGAGACTTGATTATTTGGCTAATTATTGGGGCAATTCCTTCCGCAAGGTTGTACTACGTTATTTTTGAGTGGTCGCAATACTCCCAACATCCAGAGACAATTATCAGAATTTGGGAAGGTGGGATAGCAATTCATGGGGCAATTATTGGCGGTGCGATCGCAGCGTTGATTTTTGCTAGAGTCAAAAATATTTCATTTTGGCAATTGGCGGACTTGGTAGCACCTTCGCTAATTTTAGGTCAAGCGATCGGGCGCTGGGGCAATTTCTTCAACTCTGAAGCCTTTGGCAGCCCGACTAATTTGCCTTGGAAATTATACATACAACCACAATATCGCCCTGCTCAATTTGCTGATGTGGCTTACTTTCACCCCACGTTTTTATACGAGTCGCTGTGGAATTTGATGGTGTTTGGCTTGCTTTTGACGTTATTTTTTCGGGGATGGCAAGGAAAGCAACTCAAAACCGGGACATTATTTTTGGTTTATTTAGTTGCTTATAGTTTGGGACGGTTATGGATTGAAGGCTTGCGTACCGATAGCCTGATGCTGGGATGGTTGAAAATGGCTCAAGTTGTAAGTTTAGTCTGTATTAGTTTAGGATTAGCGGGACTAGCTTGGCTTTACCTTTACAAGCGCCCTTTACCAGATGTTGCACCAGTGAGAAAAAAAGAGCAAGAGTTGTCCCGGAGATAAAATTTCCAAAAAAAAAGCTCTAGAGTCAAAATCTAGAGCTTAACCAGGGTGCATCTACCATTTATTACTCCATGAGCAGATAAGTCCGTTCCGCAAAAAAATAGAAAATTAGTAAAACTTTTTTTATGTCCCAGTCTGAGCTTTTAAAATCAACGCCAACTATTCCCCTAGCACCAGCCGTTTACCTCGTAGGCGCGGGCCCTGGCGACCACTCAAAAATAACGTAGTACAACCTTGCGGAAGGAATTGCCCCAATAATTAGCCAAATAATCAAGTCTCCCAGCAAATCGGGGTCAACCTGGCGGCGTTTGGCTAAAT
>Ga0115846_100995_pt1 | contig 13560 bp, 12 predicted proteins | sample InSIn5gowninarea_2_FD_83860 | JGI IMG/M metagenome (GOLD analysis project Ga0115846, IMG submission 83860)
GAACAGACCTCGGACAAGAACTGGCTCCATGGTACAATCACCCTCTGCGGCTTTTAACAACGGTATGAATTCGAGTGGCAGCCCTTTCCAATTCGCACCTGCAGAGGATGCAGTGGCACCCGATAGCAAAGAACAAATGGACTCGATACAGGCATTGCTTCTTCTGACTGCCTTTGCGACGTGGGAACGGCATGCGGAACTGCTGCGAGAAGCACTAGCATTCCAGAGCATCCTCGCAAGGCTTGTCCGAGAATCGGGCTTGACGAGTCCAGAAGTACCACATTCAGAGCAGCTGTCCTGGGAAGAATGGATTCGCTTCGAGGAAGACAAACGATGTTTGATGGCTATAGTCGTGTAGTGTACGCGGCGGATACTGTTGGTCCAGCGTGACTGGTAGCAACTGTTGTACTTGATCTTGCACTTGCTCTTGATTCACCTGGGATATTTCAGGAATGCCATACTCGTGCTGCGTGTTGGATGCAACGTGGCTAGCAGCGTGCGAGAGCAAGTTCAGGTCGTAGCCCCATGATGGATCGAGCGCGGGCGCACCCGGAAAAGAAGTCTGGTGTTGGTTCAAGCCGTCCATTGCTAGCATGCCACTGTGCGGCTGCATGAGCTGCGGATCCAGCATGTCCATCATGCCTCTTCCTTCTTGCGCACCAGGCGAGGACATGAGTGACTGGTTCTGATGATGCACTATATCCATAGAGTCTGTATGGCTATGCTGTTGCAGCAGTGGTGAAGTAGGCTCGTTCTGCGAGGCATCGCTGTTTGTATGTTGTCGCCGGGGACCGCCGTTGGCCTGGGAGGTAGAGTGTCGCTTGTGAGATTTTCGGCTTGTGTGTTGATCTTCGACGCCCGGGTGAACCAGTCGCTCATGGCGGACGAGGAGGTCGCTGCGTGCAAATGTCTTTGTGCATATTTCGCAAACGAAAGGCTTTTCTTTGGTATGAGTTCGAATGTGTCGCTGCAAATGTTCCTGTTGCCCAGCAGTCAGTAAATTTCCAGTAATACCACGAGCTTATGGACAGCGCACAAGCCTAGCAAATAGTCTCTGACAATGAGGGCATGGAAGTGTTTTTGTCTTGTTGCCAGACTGTTTTCTCTTGACTCTGCCGGTGGGAGTTGTTTGAACCTCCATGGTCGCGATGAAGCTCTCCTCGTGGAATTCGCAAATGGTGAGGGGTTGAACATTGGGGTGACTTCAGGTGGGAGTGATGCCAAACATCTTGCAGCAAATCCACCAAAGCAGCGCTAAAGACAAAGCGGTTACTGCTGCGCTATGCCCAATGTGCCGCGCTTGGTCACTGCCTGCACCAACCAAAACAAGCCGCTGCTATCTCCTCCGGTCACTCCACGAGGTACCTCTCCGTTGTGCACACATGTGCCGAGGTTACATGGACAAACCCAGTGATTGTTAGCGCATGGTGTTCGCAGCAGCTTGCGGCAATCAATGGAGTCCTCGGCAATATTCCGTATGCGACCCCGGACCGGAGCAAGCTTTTATCCCACAAAACACGTCTTTGCCCCTCATTCAGCATTCTCAGGCTCGAGTCCATGCTGCAGATTGTGCAGGGTTGGACGAATCAAATGACCCAAGGAGACCAGTCTGCAAAGATATCACGGTAATGATGGCCTGGTGGGATTGCATTTTCGTCATCCAGAAAGCAGCTTACTAACATGTACAAACGTGGGCGTCCACTCCGTCGATCTATGCCTCATTCGTGTACCAAGTAGATGGTTGAAGGAGCTCGTAAAGGGCAAAGCTGCGTTGTCTTCAAGTGCCTGAATTGCTCAGTTTTTGAAAGAGCTCCGGGCAAGGGAATAAGTAGCACCAATGACCGAATCCCTCTCCTCAGCGATGGATTTTATAGGTGATTGTCGCTTTGCTGAATATCGGCTAGATGCAGATAAATGCTTCTGTAATCCTTGCCTTTACATCGAGGATCCTCACTTGCCTCTTCCAAGGTCTTCAGCACAACATCGCGCAGCACGCTCTTTGCGCCGACTTGCTCACCCAGCTGCAAAGCCATCTCAACCACGCCACGACATAACTCTGTCGAAAATCCACCTGCGAAGTCTCTGTTGGTAGATGCCGTCGGCGAAACCCCTTTGACGGGGTTTTCGACGGAGCTGCTGTAGCAGCGACCAGTGCTCGCATTTACCACACTAGCTAGCGTCTTGGGATTAAGCCCATACAATCGACCCATATTGAATGCCTCCGAGGTACCAACCATCGACACAAATCCAAGGTAATTGTTGATCTGCTTCGTAGCAAGACCAGCTCCTTGTTTTCCACAATGATACACATTCTCCCTTTTGCCCATCGCCTCGGCTAGTGGACGGACCTCAGTGAACAGTTCCTCTGAACCACCTATCATGAATGTAAGTGTCCCAGCTACAGCTCCGTTGTAGCCACCAGAAACAGGTGCGTCCACGAATTTGTGTCCAGCCTTCGTGACCAGGTCATTGACCTTGTTTGACGTCAAAGTGTCGATGGTCGAGCATTCCATGAAGAGGATTGTTTTAGAGGACGGGGCGCCAGCTAATAGGCCTGTAGACTCATTCGTGAAGACCTCCTGAACATGAGGACCCTTCGGCAGCATGGTTATGATGATGTCGCATTTTTCAGCAATTTCCTTCGGTGTCGAGGCTGCAGCGATGTGTTCTTTCGGCTCAGTTTCAGCAAGGAATTTCTTGACCTGTGCCTCCACGACGTCACAGATAATGAGCTGAGAAGACTGTGGGATGCGCTTTCGAAGGTTCTGTGCCATTGGATAACCCATGACACCAATGCCAATGAAGCCATACGTAACATTTGGGAGATTCCATTCTTGTTGGTCACCCATGTTGAATAAAGGGGTGAGATATTGATATTCACGTCGGATGAGAATTGTGAGCGTATCTCGGGCCACCAAAGCTGATGAAGAGGCTGTAGAATGTGAACATACTGCAAGCTTCTCTTGTGCCGGGGGAGATCGGTATTTTAATCATTGATGACCTAGGTTCTTCCTCAGTCATATTTGCGGATACATAAGTTGATATCCTCCAACATTGGAGTTGGTGGAGATATTTCGCCTCGTGATTCCCCTCATAAGCACAACGGCACAACGTCAACGATTAGCCAGAGGTACGTACCAGTTGGAGAAAATCGAATAACTTGAATAAAAATCACATACCTCGAGCTCTTGTCACGTAGTCCGTATTTCCTTGCCGAATTTGTCCAGCAAGCCAAGAAACAAGAGCCTTTCCTCCCAACCCAACCTTTTTACACCAGTCCACATCAACAACCTCAGCAAAGATGGGCGACAAATTCGAGCAAACAGAAGCCTTCAAACAAGGTCTTCAAATCCGAAAAGAAGTAGTAGGAGACGCCTACGTCGAAAACGCTCTAAAAGGCGTATGTATTCACCTCTTATCTCTCAACTCCTCTATTACTCTCTCCCATCCTATCCCTCCCATCTAACCACCCTTCAGGTCGACAACCCCATGCAAAAGACCCACCAACAATACATAACCGAAGCCTGGTCCGTCTGGGGCCGACCCGGCCTAACCCGCCAACAACGCTCCCTCCTAAACATTGGCATCCTGATGACGCTGAACCGCTCCACCGAGCTACGCGTACATATCAGAGGCGCTGTCAGAAACGGCCTGAGCGAGGAGGAGATCACCGAGGCGATCGTGCATACGATGATGTATTCTGGTGTGCCGACGGGTGTGGAGGCGAGTAAGGTTGCTGCTGGGGTTATCAAGGAGATGAAGGAGAGTGGGGAGTTCGATGAGGCGAAAAAGAAGCACGCTGGACAGGGCCAGGAGGTGGGGAAGGAAACGGCTGACGCGAGGAAGAAGGCTGGGCAGAGTCAGGATGGAGGGGAGGAGGCGGTGCTTGCTAGCTAGGTAGGTACTTAGTTAGTTGGTCTGTTTTATACTGGATATTTTTCTTTGTTGTAGAATGTGATGACTTATCTTAGAGCTGCAACGATGGTCTCCTGAACAGACTACGCGGTGCAAGGAAGAGTGAGATATCTTGTTTGTTCTCTAGTTATGTCTTCTTGGTGGAAACTGATGCGAATAGACATCTTCTCGAGACTTGTCTTACGCAATGCCATGCTTTACAACCATCAACTCCGAAACGGTAGGTTGGTGTGCAATACCCTGGTAACACCCTGTTAACACTGAGCCAACAACCTAGCTATAAAAGCTCACGCTATAGAGCCAAAGCTATTCTGGCCGCACTGGTTCTCTTCGAATGCCTAGCGACCTCCATGATCTGTACAGTGCATGCGTGCTCAAGCACATTTCGACCGATAAATCCAAACATATGATTGACCGATCAATTGATCAATCTCCCATCCCACTGCCAAATCTGCCAACGTAGAAGTCCTTAGCTTCTTTGGTAAACCCTTCCTTGATAGGCGTTGTATTCTTCGGTCTCTTCCATCCATTCACCTCCCACCACCACCGTCTCACTCGAGCTCCCAGCGACTGTCCCACAAACTTGCTTCCTTGGTTCCAGTGTCTCCACCCCAAAATCAACATATGGTAACCTACACCCTGCACAAGTGGTAGCAGTACTTGATCTCGAATTGTAATGTAAGCGACTGTCCAGTTTGTATCTGCATTCTTTATGCTGGCGAGGTATGTCTGTTCGAACCTTAGATCTGGGAGTGCCATGTGCTGTCGGCCAGGTGTGTGCCGATGGCGTGGGACAATGATATCGGAGGGAAGTGTGGACGTGTCTGATGCATCGTCGGTTATGTGAGATACATCGTGATCCGAAGGATAGAGGTCATCGCGAGATATCACATTTGCAGGGACTTTTCTTGAGGCTGCCGTGGATGGGTTGATATCAAAGTCTGGGTCGGGGTCATGTTGGATGTGTGTGGATTGCACGATCGAGGCGAGCTCGGTTGCCATGTTGAAGGGTGAATGAGAGACAATCTAATCCAGCAGCAGTGGTTTCACAGTTTGAGTGACCGCGTCTGGACTTTGATTGCTGTGACGGAGGATGGACGATGAAGCAGTCCAGCGAATTGCTCGGGAAGCAGCTAAGCGCAATAGGCGGAGACAATTGTTTGCAGTGCTGTAGTCGAAATAGACACCAACAAGATGGAAGTATCACGCTCAATGTTGATGACTAGTTGTTGGTTTGAGCGATTAGGAACATGTATAGTCTAATGGTATTGACAGATGTTGGACAAGCACATCAAGGACAACTGATGGATGCCGATACTGCACGGATGCGGTATCGAATCACAGCTTGAGCTCTGCGGAATCAAATTATGGGCCCCACCCAACTGCAGTTTGACGCAAGTTGAGATCTGCAGTGCCCCTCGTAGACATTTTTTGTCCATCCTGCTACCAATCTTGAATACTACTGTTGTACTCCTACAACTACTACGAATTCCTCACACAAAATCTTACAAACTACAAAATGGCACCTCAACAAAGCTACGCTCTTCTCTGTCTAGAGAACCCTCTCCTCGATATCCAGGGCAAAGGTGACAAGGCAATGATCGCTGAATATGGCATGAAATTGAACGATACCATCCTTGTCGAAGACAACAAAAAACAGCTCGAACTTTACGACGACTTGATCAAGAATCACGATGCAAAGTTGATTGCAGGAGGAGGAGCTCAGAACACTGCACGAGGCGCTCAATACATGCTGCCACCAAACAGCACATTGTACATCGGTTGTGTAGGTGACGACGAATATGCAGACATTCTACGAAAAGCATGCACAGAACAAGGTATGTACCACAATCAAAAGACCAACCCTCAGAGATACCATGACTAAGCAACTCTCTCCAACCAGGTGTCCATGTCGAATATCGTGTCGACCCCGATCACCCAACCGGCCGCTGTGGAGTAATAATAACAGACCACCACCGCACCATGTGCACTCACCTCGCAGCCGCAAATGAATACAAGATCGATCATCTCCAGCAACCACAAGTTTGGTCTCTCGTCGAGAGCAGTCGCGTCTACTACGTAGGCGGATACCATCTCACCGTCTGCCCTCCAGCTGCAATGGCACTTGCAAAGCACGCCGCAGAGAAGAACAAGCCCTTCTGCCTCGGATTGTCCGCCGGTTTCATCCCGCAATTCTTCAAGCAGCAACTGGCCGAGGTGCTCCCTTACACGGATTACGTATTCGGCAACGAGAACGAGGCAAAGACCTGGGCAGAGAATAACGGCCTAGATGCCAACACCAGCATTCCGGATATCGCAAAGGCTCTTTCAAAAGTGGACAAAGTGAACAAACAGCGACCCAGGATCGTGATCATCACCCAGGGAACAGACCCAACCATCGTGGCAGTCAGTGGGAAGGATAAAGCACAAGAGTTTTCCGTCTTGCCTATCGAATCCAAACTCATTGTCGATACCACCGGTGCAGGTGACGCCTTCGCAGCAGGATTCCTTGCCGGCATTGTTTCTGATGATTCTACTGAGGAATGTGTCAAGAAGGGACAATGGCTCGCCAAACTTAGCTTGCAGGAGTTGGGACCTTCGTATCCTTCCCCAAAGAAGACATACGGAAAGGATAACTGAGATGGTCACATTGAAGTTGTGGTCATTCCAACCCTTGAGAAGCATGCCATGCGTGGGTGTGACATCCGTGGATGTCCACTGGTCATTCTAAGAGGAAACCACTTATTGTCTGGTTGAGGACTCTATACTCCAATTTCTGTTCGAGGTTTAACATAGGTGCCAGCAAAACTGGACTGGCAACTGCAAATCAACTTAGCATGGCGTTCAGGAGGGGAAGAGGGAGGGTTGGGGGGCTTCTTTCAACAAAAGCCATGATCAATAGAACAGCATAACGAGAATATAGATCAATATCAAACAGATTAGAACGCACGTATCAGGGATATGACCATAGCAAAGACATAGACATGCCAAAAAGGCAAATCAGATCATATTCATGCTCTTCACACGGTGAACGAATGTGCTATGCAATTTGCCTGCCAATCTACTAGTTCTCGTGCGATTTTCATGTTCCCTAGTAAGCCCGTAGACATCATCAAGAGGTCCATTAACCATGCGAGGAGGACGCCTGAATGCAGGACAGCAGCATCAGCCAAGACCAAGAAGTCCGATGCTTTATATCAATACTCGCTCTTGTGCAGAGTATTCCCACCTCTCGCCGCCAGTGTCTTTTGTCTTTGTCTTGTCTTGAATTCTTCCAATTGTATTCAACTTCGGCTGTTCGTTCGTGATGTAAATTACGTTCTTTTGTTCTGTTGCATCTAGAGCAAATTCGGCATTCTCCGCGCTGTTTCAAGCCTCAAATTCGAGTGCCCAGGAGGACACCTGTTGGCAACGAAATGGCTGGTGTTGGTGCGGAGGTAGCTCAGCCGTGCGAGCACATTGGCAGCGTATAAGGCGTGAAGCTCGCATCACTGATCTCTGATCAGACAGCTTTGATTTGAGGCAAGATGCTATCACCTCGAGGAATGCCGCCACGATTCGAATAGAAAATATAGTGAATCAGGTCATACGTGACTCTTGCATGTGGTGGGCAAGGCGATTTAGGAGGGATGCTGGAGGGCATCATGGCCACCAAGTAGTGCATGAAAGCGCATCGAGTTGCCCTTGGTTTTAGCACGCACTTTGCGTTTTCAAACTTCGAAATTGAACATCCTGCAATCCTGACCCAGCAGAACAAATCACTCTTTCACAGACGATTCGTCCTCAGCCCTGACCGTTTGTGGGAGCACCCCGAGATATAGGTCGTGCTTGTCCAATAACACCAAACGGAGCAGGCTTAGAAACGTATTTTGGCTGTGGACTCCGACCACCGACTTGCGAGTGATTGCTCGCGTAGGGTGACGGCGTTCGGGTCTTGTTGTATTCAAAAGCACGCAGCATCGAGTCCATACCAGTAGGTGTCTGGCCGAAAGTGTCCCAGCTCGGTGTAGGCTGGAAAGGCGGTTGAGGAGATGATCGCTGCTGGATTTCCTGTTCCTGCCGTGCCAGCTGATCTTGGAAAAAGGCGCTGGAGCTGATATTCGGCGTGTGAAAAGACGGTGATCGCTTCTGACTGAGATCAATTCGAGGCGAGAGTTGGGCTCGCTCGGTCGTAGTTGGTGCAAAGGGTGTATTGTAGAGGCTCGGTAGAGCTGCAGGGAGACTAAATTTCTTGCCAGAATCAGGAGAGCGCTGCGATACAGGACTGCCAACGGAAGAACGCTGCATTTGCCGAACCAGATCCATGGCGGTCACACCTGTGATGGTCTGCCCTGGTGTGCCGATCATGATGCTTGAGCTGTTTAGAGTTGCTGGCAGGGATTCAGCCGCTGTTTGCATGAACGCAGCTGGCTCAACAGCTGGAAGTTCCATCGAACCACCAACAGGCTCCTCCTGGTGGACGTCAGTACAACCTAACATGTCCACCTCCGGAGTTGCGGTTGGCTGGGCTTCAACAGGCGCTGCGTTTTCTGGTGCTGTAGTACCTGGCATATCAGTGGTACCATTCGTTGACGGACCACGAACATATGCTTTACTACTACGCCAGAGCTTTTTGGGTGGAGATGGTGGCGCTTGAGGAAGTTCAGCCTCCGGAAGCTCACGCTCAACGAACTGAGCATTCTCGAGCGCCAGCGGAACAGTACTTAAACTGAGGTCCTCCTGGAAAGGTTAGATATGCCTGATATCTGGATATAAGCTTACCTGATGTTTCAACAACCTCAACGCATCAACGACAAGGTCTGTAGCGCGAAGATGTGTCTCTGCAAGGTGCACCTGCTCGTCCAAGTCTTTCGCTTCAGCAGTTACAGGCCGTACAGGCTTCGTCGTACCATCAGGACTTTGGTGCCTCCATTTAGAGACTATAGGCGAGTAAGGCAAAAACGAAAGGGTCTGCTCGTCTTCAGGAAGGAGATATGAGATTTGCGAGGAGGCGAACACATCAATGTTGCTTCGAAGAAGGTTAAGCGTCTGAGCGTATGTCTTTGACACCTGCTCCAGCAGTTTTCGGCTCGATTTGTACTTTGTTTCAACGAGTTCTCGCATATGGCTAAGAAACCAACTGCTATATTGGCGCAGATGTGGGAGGACTTTACCGACCACCGGGGAGAGACGTGAGATATCAGATATGTCTTGGCCCTCAGATGCTGGTTCACCAAGTTCGCGAGCCAAAATCCTTAACAAAGCTTGGAAGAAGATCAAGTTGAAGCGCTGGAAGAGGAAGAAGCTCTGGCAGTTGCGCTCAATTTCTTGAGCTAGCTTCTCGACCGTGAGTTTCTTCTGTGTGACTGGCTTCTCAATGCCTGACTTAGCCAGGCTTTCGGCAGCCATGTTGATCAGGGTGGCGCGATACATGAATCGACCAAAACCACCAGTCTTCTCCTCAGCCTGAAAGCACAATGTGATCATGCCAAGGATATCGGTAGCTTTTTGCTGGAAGGCCACGAAATCGTAGGGTCGAGCAAAGCAGTGAGCATGGAATGCTAAGAAACGCTTCTCAAGCGTGCTGACGATAGTATCGTCAGACTTGTCGAGCATGCCATAAGACTCTTCGACACGAATCTTCAATACCTTTTCGAACTCCACTTTCAAGTTGTCCGGTGCGGTAGGAAATGGTTTTGCTGCAGCGGTCGCACGATAAAGGTAGTAGACTGCTCCAAGATGGTCATCCCCGTTCAGGGCGATGACAGCCAATTGGTTGTAACAGGTACCCTCAGCTGGGTCCAACGTCAAAGCGAGGTTGTAATACCCCTTGGCTGGACCCCAGTTCCACTCGTTAGGACGTAGCTCAGTCTCTCTCCATCTTGACAGGTCTCCCAAGCGAATTATGCACTGTTTACAAGACTTCTCCAAGGTTTCTTGGTGTTTTTCGGATGCAGCTTTTTGTGGTTGCACAGTCAAGCCTTCTTTGGCCAATCTACGAGCGATTGCCTCGACCTTTGGTATATTTGTAAAGTTCGCAGTCAATCGTTCAACGTAAGCTCGGTAGAAGCGCTGACTAGCTTTGATGAAGTCGGTGTACTGCTTATGCGCTTTACGTCGTTCAACGTGCTTCTTTTTGGCCGAACCTTCCCTAAAGCTTCTCAAGAGTGGCTTAAATTTGCCATTGACTTTGACATGAAATTCCCATAGTCGCGACTCGATTTTCTCTGCAGACTGATCGGTAGTCAAGGTAAGTAGAGCAAGATTCCCCGTTCGAACTCGTAGTTTCTCAAGTAGAGGCTCAAAGCTCGCATAGTCAGGTTCCTTCTGATCTAGAGCATTTTGCACTTTTCGTTCAGCCGAAATCACGGCTCTATACACGCTTTGTTAGTCCCATCCATGGCAGGTGTATGTCGTTACATACTTCGTCGCCTCCTCGGCGTGCGTTTCCATAATAGAGGGAGGTATGGGTGCAGTGTCATTCCGACCGACAGTCGTGGTTAAGAAGAATGTTTAGCAGCGGACCACAGCTTTGGAATGCCTGCCATTGACATTCACTGAGGAAAGAATGGAGTCTGCGTATGTCCAAGCAAACGGCTGCATGTACTGGAGGTGGTGGTGAGTGTGAAGTTTGTGATCGCGTTTGCCAGACTGCAGTGATGGGAGCGGAGTCACCACAATCCAAGGAATGTACCGAGATTGCGCCGCCCGCAAGGCTGGACGTGCGGTGAACTTTTGGTTGCGCTGAAGCACTTGTTCACTGCCATCATCTCACCATAGACCAGAACACGATGAAATCATCACTGAGGATATTGCAACCGTCGCAGCTGTTTAAAAATCGATCAGTATGCCGTTCATGCCGACAGGAGTTACGGAGAGCTGCATCGACACAAGCTGCAGCAGTTGAGGAAGATGCGCAAGGAGATCTTGAATTCAGCTCTTTTCATACTCCACCGCCATCTGAGCAGGAAGCAAAGGAGTTCGACCCTTTAAAGCCATCCAGACAGAGGAAACTTCCTCTCCCATCAAGCAGGTATGTCTTTTCCACGTCACAAGAAGTTAATTGTCACGCCAGTGTCAGTCTCAGCACGTACGACTAACACTTCAATTTTGGTAGATATCAATATCGATCACCACGATATGATAGAGGCCCACTAGCACCTCACAGACCGCCTCCGCCGACTGATCCGGCATCGAGACAATTTGCGCCAGGTCCATTCTCCCAGTCGCGACTCGAAACCACCTACCACAACACCATTGCTCCAGATTTCATGACATTGACATACCAACATCGACCACCGGGATTTCGACCTCTAGAAAAGGGTCCACGACTACGATCATGGGTAGGCGACAACCCATACTTTGCCAATCGACAACTCCGAGGACCAAGAGGTGGTGATGTGCTACGGCTTTTGAGAAAGCCTGTTACTTTCAGAAATGTCCCTATGGTAGAAAGAGTTACTGTGCATACCTATTGTAAAGACGTGATATACCAGGGTTCTGGCGTTCTTCATGTTGCAGGCATGGCATTACAAGAGATTACTGGTTCGCGAGTTTCGACCCACGTTTCGAAACACCCTGAGTCCGGCTGGGGTCTGCAGAAAGGCAAGCACATTGCATGTACCGTCGACCTGAAGGGGGAGCAGATGTACCACTTCCTGGATAAGGTTATCAATGTGGTCATGCCGAGAATCAAGGATTGGAGAGGAATCAGAGCAACAACTGGTGACAACAGTGGAAATATCACTTTTGGATTTGAACCGGATACTGTAGCCATATTTCCTGAGATCGAGAGCAACTACGACGCATATCCGCCGAAGCTCGTTCCTGGTTTGCACATTACTATTCATACAACTGCAAGAGCCGATAAAGATGCACGACTGTTATTGGAAGCCTTCGGCGTGCCTTTCTATGGCAAGATTGTCGATTAAAACAAGCTAGCAGAGGGAGAGGCAACCACGTTTCTCAGTACACAGCAGTTTTGTCAAGGTCAAGTTCCCCGCCAGTGGGCTGGATATCGAGAACTTGTCAGGCTGGATATCGTTCTCTTCGAGTACTTCCACCCGTTGCACCACGGTCAACAAGCGCCATGCAGTAACGCGAACATTCAAAGTCTGCTTTGTCTATGATACAGCATATTTGGGCATTTTGGGAGACAACTACGTCGTAAGATGTCTTTGGGGTTCGCTGATGCACCCAAGGTTAGGTGGACACAAAGCAGCTCCTCCTCTGCTGGGGACTGGCATGATGAAAAGCTTCAGTTGTAGCATACGTTATGCATTCTGATGATAAGACTAATTACTACAGCCTGTACGAAGATCCCATATCAATGGTATGTAAAGGGGCTATCAGGCCGCCAAGCCCAATCGTTGGATGTAGCATAAGCCTTGTACTATATATAGAGTGTTAGGACGCCGAAGAGATCAAATATCGAACAAGATTGAAGATGCTCTTTCCTACAGTAGATAAAATTGTCAAACATGCGTATGTGAATGCACTAATCTCGAAATTGATACTCTACAAGCAAAACGTCTTGTTACTCAATTCTGGTCCGTGATCAAGAATAGTCCGTCCAACTTGTCCCACTTGCCATTGAACCACAAACCTAAGAAAAGCTCGACCTTCGGAGAAGGAGAACGTATACCAAGACTTGCTGTTGAACAATTACAACAGAATCCAAACTACAACCAAAGGTGACGGCGTCAGATCACACGCACGCACCGACCACGCTCACCCTCCAATCCCAGCCACACCCACCATGGCAGCACCAACAAGATCCCAACTTCTCGGTCCCTCCCAACCAGGCCAACCCTCCCCTTCCATATCTCGTTCAACAACCCCAGCCAACCAATCTTCCACCCGACCTATCCACGACGCCTCAGGCAACCTCCTCCCCGCAATCCTCTGCCTCCACGGCGGCGGTTCAAATGCAACCGTCTTCAAAATCCAATCCCGCCGCCTAATCTGGGCACTCCAATCCCAATTCCGCTTCGTCTTCGCCCAAGCACCCATCGAAGGCACACCAGGCTTCGGCATGCTTCCTGTCTTCGAGAGCTGTGCTCCCTTCTATCGCTGGGTATCACGCCGCTTCCAGATCGGCGAGGACGATCTAGAAGAAACACCCGCCACTGAAACCAAAGTCCTTGACGACATCCTGGAGAAGATCATGGATGAGAACGGCGGCGTGCAAAGCTTCGTCGGTGTCATGGGCTTCTCTCAGGGCGCACGTCTCGTCCCGGGTCTACTCCTTCGCCAACTCGTGGAGCAGCGCACGAAACTCGGCGGTAGTCTCTACAAATTCAAATTCGGAGTCATGGTCGGTGGACCATATCCCCCCATCGCTGTTCATGCGAACGTGAAACAGGAGGAGTACGAGTTGTTACGCACGATACCGACTGTGCATGCTTGGGGGCGGGACGATCATATCATTGAGGGGTGTAAGCAGTTACATCGGCAGTGCGAGGGGGATGTGTGCTTCCAGATGGATTTTGAGGGGGGCCACCATATGCCGTTGAAGGATGGGGAGGCAAGAGATTTATGTGATTTGATTATGGCGGCTTATTACGCGGGAGGGTTGGCCTGGTTGGGAGGGACCGAGAAGTTGGGATCTTGTTGGTGCTGCCATGGTGGGTGTGGCTGGGATTGGAGGGTGAGCGTGGTCGGTGC
>Ga0115846_100996_pt1 | contig 13548 bp, 16 predicted proteins | sample InSIn5gowninarea_2_FD_83860 | JGI IMG/M metagenome (GOLD analysis project Ga0115846, IMG submission 83860)
CCCGGAGAAAGCCTTTGTGATGTTATTTCGATTCGATGGGCGTGTCGACCTGGTCTGTGGAAGTGGCAGGTGCGTTGATGGAGTTGGCTGTGTCTCGGCAATCAACGTGCGGTTTGTGCGTTGCTTCTGCAGCTCGCTCTGTTTCTGAAGTTCGGTGACAGAGGGTGACGTAGGCAAGCGATACTCGGGAACCTGATCGGGCCGCTTGGTCAGAAGGACTGCACTCGAGTAACCATTCAAGCTTACCTCAAACTTGGGTCGCCTGGCGCGCCGCTTGCCTGCATGCTCCCTGCGTTCCATCCTCTAGTGCAAGCCGACGAGCAGCGTACGTTTTGCGTCGTTCAAGGTGTGCTGAAACTGTTGGACGTGTCGAGCAGCAACAAGCCATCGGACATTGCCCATCATGATTCAGTGCAACTGGTATGTGTCCCGGAGAATGCTAGCGCATGTTGGCGGCTGGTTCACAATGCATCACAGATGGCGGTCAAGGACCAAATTGACTGCTGGGAGTGCATGTACGGGTCGATTGATGAAGGCCTCGTGCCTGCTCCGTCCTGAAAGATTGGCAACTTCGAAACGATGTTCCGAGTGAGTTCCAAGGGTACTTCGTAGACCGTGACATGCTGCGATTATCATAAAGGTATGCCCTGAACTGTAGAAGACTCTGTAGCAATAATGTATGAGACGGTCGGGAAGCAAGAAGTGCAGGTGACGACGCTTGCATTGCATAGGAGACGGATGACATTATCGCACCACCACCACTAGTGTCCAGTATCAGAGTATGTCTAGCCGTAAGCGGTCTGTGATCTTTGTACGAAGATAGTGCACTAGTCCATCCGAATTTTGCGATGTGAGGATCTGGATCTCAGCTTTAGCTCGAAGGTGAAGCATATGCGCAAGTTCGCGCCTGTATATTGTCAGCAGTGAAGTAGAAATACCCGCATCTCCTCACTTCAGTCCGGCTTGAAGATCATCTCGACGAAGCATAGCATACGATTTCTTGATATCAGCCGGGGTGAGCGGGAGCATGTAGTCTCGGTCGACATCGAATCTGTCCAAATCGGATGGGCCTACTCCAATCCACTCCAGTCGAGGAGCAGTCAGACTTGCATCTTCGAAAGCTCTTGCCGATGATCCGTTGCGGTAGGTGGAGAAAATGTCGAGACCATGCGGATCCCCATCGACAAGGCAGAGAAGAGGGACACTGTTAGATGCTAAGAAGGCTGTACACGTTAACGAAGCCTTAACCAACTCGAAAGGAGCGTCTTCGGCCAGTCGATGCACGAGTTCTCTGGTCGAAACGTCCGGGTACCCTTTGCCCTGCGGTAATGTTCAGGTAGGTGAGATCGCTTTACAAGCAACAACTCGCCGTGATCAGAACACAACCTTTGAAGAAGGGATCGTGTAAATGACCAGATGTAGTGAGGCTTCGAAAGATGGCCTAGGTGTTCCTGTCAGCTCGGGACTCAAGCTTAGTACGGCACTCGCCTCCTTTTCGATGACAAGTATGAAGCGAAGCTCGTCCGAGATGTGTACAGCAGTGATGAGTTCGGAAGGCGGTATAAGGCAACCCTGCCTCACTCTCAGCCGTACGTTATCCGAGACAGGCAGCCGACCTACGGAAGAATTGGTTGAACAGTCGATCTCGTTTCCGTGCGTATCAACGATGCGGAGACATCCATACACTAGACCCTTGGCTGCAGCCGTCTGTTCTTGCGTCAAACAATGTTTACCGTGCGCTTTGCAAAACTCACAATATTGAGATCTCCACGACGTACGCCTAGCGTGATTGATAGATCGTCTACAAGCTGAGGAGGCAACCTCAGTATTCTATGCGCAACATTACAGGCGATCTTACCGAATCCACCTTCTTCTGATTGCCGAAGAGGGCTACGTCGCGATAGTAGATATCCCTGGTATCCTCGTCAGTTCCTGGTACATAACTATCGAGGGTAAGACGGACCTCAAAGTGACAATGGCATTTTTCGACAGAGCTTCTTTAGCAATCTCTGTGATGCGAAGGATGATAGCTTATACAGTCGTCAGTTTAGAAGAGATCACTAGCACACCGCAACTTTACCTAGCTGTTGAGCCCTGTTTCCTCTCTTGCGCTTGGGAAATTGGAGCGTCCGCATGCGCGGTCGTGTGGGTACTGCAGTCAGGACTTCCTCGGCAACTTCCTCAAAAGCGAGCTGTCTGGTAAAGACGTCAACGGACGGAATACTGAATTAAAAAGGCACTTGCTGTGTCGTTCGGCTTGCCAACTTTAGCTTGAGGGGTTCATATCCGGGTCGAGGCACGTGCTTCGTGCGTTTCTCGGTCGGTACCTCCGCATCATGACCCTCATTGATGTCGTCATTTTCCGATTCGCTACTTGAGACGATGTCCTTTGTAGTTGAGAGTGTGAGTTGCAAAAGAAGGGAGAGGGCCATGCTTTGCAGACTTCGAATGATCAGTTGTCTAACAGCGAGTTGAAACATCAGCAGTGTCCGACCTCCAAGAAGCCAATCTACCGTCTCTGTTCAGACGTCACATTCGGAGGAAAGGTCACTCGACAGTTGCTCAATTGAGTGAGAGCAGCGGATAAGTCATCATGCGATTTAACGTGCGTGCCTTGAGGAGAGCCAGAATGGCCAGACTGGAGAATTGGGGAGATAGCGACACCGTCGTCGAACTCATAGATTTGCTCCTTATCATCTTCAGCTTCATCTGGGCTCGAATAGATCAAAGAACCCTCGTCGGAATCGTCACTCAGGAGCTCGGAGTCGCAGATCTGGCCTTGTGAGAGCTTAGGACTGTCAATACATGGCTCAAAGATGCCCTCTTCATCTTCTTCGTGACTAAAAGTGAAACATTCTCGGTACTGGAAGCGTTCACGCTCGTCTTGAGACTTTGTGATCAGGACAGGACTCGTCGCCTGGATAGGAAAGTTCTCTTCGACATCTGAACTATAGAAGATGATGTCGGTGTCGTCGTCTTCATCGGCCATGTCTGCGGTCGTGCCAGGCTTCCTGACGGAAGACTGAACGAGCGGGAGGCAAGGGGCGAAGTCAGAGTGAGACTCGGTTTATATCCAGTTGTCCGAGTTACAGGCCTGGACCGGCTCTACTTGCAGGGTACAAGAAGGTGTCATTATGAATGCCGCCTTGGGAATGAGTATAGAAGTAAGGAAATAACGTCTAACGGATATCTTGTGCATACTTTGTTTCAAGAGGCGTGATGTCATCCGCCCTTTCGTGCAGGCTACCTCGCCTGATGTTGCGTGTGTTGCGTGTCGTGTCGTGCCAGGTCATCGATTTTTCTTCGTTACCACTCCCAGACTTGTGCTACCCAAGCTGCTAGGTCCGGTTGCCAACTCTCGCTCTTCTTGATCCAGTTATGCTGAAGCAGCAGAGCCGGCGTCTGTCTTCTCTGCGGGTCCTTGTCGAGGCTAGTAGCACGGTTGTGCTCATCAGCACGGCTCCCGTCCTTACGCTGGTCAAGATAATCTTACCATAACCGCAAGAAGTCCTGTATCGCTTTCGTCCACTTGACTCCCTGCGAGAGGTCATCCTGTAGTTGCGGGGTGTCCATCGCGACGATGTAGGTGAGCAGCTCGATGGGACCTAGGGGCGGCTCGCCCTCTGGCGGGAACGGGAAGCGGTTCATCGCGACTTCGTGGATAGTCAGACCGAGAGACCAGATCTGCAGTTTGCAAGGCAATGTCAGCGCGTCCCACCTTTCGCATTATTTGGAAGGCACACGTACATCGGCCGTAATGGTATACCGAGAACCTTTTATCCGTTCCGGCTAGAAATAGCCATGGATCAGTCTGAATTCTCAATACGTGTGTGAGATCCAAATACCGCCATGTAGTAGCTTGTCCCGCAAAAGGTTCCCGCCATACTGTTGATGAGCTCACCAGAGATACCGAAATCGCAAAGTTTAAATTGGCCGGAGCGCGTAACGAGTATGTTGGAAGGCTTGATGTCTGCAACAGTAATGTGAGCTCAGCATAATTCTGCAGTGCCAGTTCCAAGTTCCGGTAGTACCTCTGTGGATGATCTTCCGGTCATGCAGATATACCAAGCCATGCAGGACCTGAGATAGACCACATTACATTGTAAGCCTTCACGCGACACTTCCAAGGGATCTAGACTAACAGCCTCTGCAACTTTCCCTAAAACCTTCTCGCCCGTCCGGCCCTTCCTCTGCTTGATCCGGCGATAGATAGCGTCCAGACTTCCGCCTTCACAGTACTCCATGCAAATGGCAATCTGGCTGTCGCTCTGTAGATAGTTATCTCAGTCAAATCGGACCCCAAAGTACAAGTACAAGATTGAATTGGCTCGCACATCCTCCAGAAACGCGCCGTAATATCGGGTGATGAAGTCTGCTCGACATTCGCGGTTGAAGGCGAGCTCTCGGAGAATTTGTTTGTGGACGTCTTCGTTAGACGAGGCAGGAATTGTCTATGAGCCAAGCCAACAACGCGTACATCAGCTGATAAGTTCACTACCCATCACTGTTGCTGATGGCGACGCACCTTCTTCGCCATGATCGTCCCGCTCGGGTTATGTCTGACCTTCCGAACCTCTCCACTCGCGCCTTCCCCTAACCTTCCGAGATCCTCAAGGGTTTCCGGTGAAAGCTTGTAGTCTTCCCCTTGAACTCTGAGGCTCTTCTCTGCGAGTGCTCCCTCGAAGCTCGTGGAGCGGACCATCATATCCGAGTCTAGAGCGAACGAATTGAGGCTGTTCGAAGAGGGAGTCCGGGAGGGTAGGGCTAGTCTGGGCTTTAGAGAGGGGGTAGAAGACGAAGAAGAGGAAGGCTGATGGTATGGAACGGACATGATGAGTCCTGGGCGCATCGTCCGCTCGTCAAGCGAGAGCTGCTCGAATCCGATCGGAACATTATTCGGCAGACTAACGACAGAGTGCGCTTCGAGGGGCACTATCCGCAGAGACGGCCTTGAAGCAGCATGCGTAGACGTGCTTGAATTCGTATAAATGCCATGATTGCTGCTCGCGCCTTCGGACGGGGTGGAGGTGGATGACGATGAGCCCGAGGAGCTGCTGCTCCCTTCCCCGTTCCGAGCGGGGATCTCGAGACGGGGCGATGGCAGCCCTGGCTTGCGTGCACGAGGGGCGGGGATGAAGGCAGACATCAGCCCTGGCCAGGCCCTGGTCCTGAGTCCGGGGTCGTGATGATGAAGAAGCACAAGCTGGAAATGCAACAAGTCGGATTTGCTTCACCCTGAGATACAGTATCTAAGCGAGCAAGCAAGGAGGTTGCAGATTACAGGGATACTGACACGGTCTTCTCCAACGTCCAATGATTTGTGGCTCGAAGCGGAAACAGGCTCACAGAACCGGAGACGAGAGCAAGCAGTCGCGAGCAAGCCAACGCAGTCCCGACATCAGAGCCGCGCGAAGAGCGATGGGCTCTGGCAGCGCTATACACGCCTGCGAAACCTGCACCAGCACGACAGTATACGTGTGATTATCAGGATGGAATGGAGCTACCGACGACCAAGATCGCTTGTCCGAAAGAGCGGACTCCACGTCTGTCAAGTGAAGCGCGTGTAGCAGAAATGGACAGTGCCTCGCGAACAGTCACTTCTGATAGCCTCGTGCGAGCTAGGCGTCAAGCGTTCGTTGGCAGACTTCCGGCTAACTTGACGCGTCCAGACCTTTCAAGGTTCCCCACCGCCGCCGCCGCCTGCCATCAGTTACTGCCAATCCTGACAAGCGTCGACACCACTTGGACAGGATGCAGAGACGGCTTTCTAGGTCCTCGCAGATGTTGCCTCAAGCCAGCGAGTCCGCTGGAAGGCCCGGGTGAGCTGCCGAACGACGCGAGCTTGGGGACATGTCGCGTCCTTTGGAGAGAGTCGAAGACAGTTGCCTGCAGTGTATGGCCTGCAGTGTGATCACCCTATCGGCTTGTACATGAACTAGTTCACCGTGTTCCTTGACGTCGCCACTCTCGTCCTCTGAGGCACGCACGCGATCCAATTAATTTCGGAAGCCGCTCAGGCACGCAGTGGCGGCACGGGGCCCGCGACCGTTGGCAGAAGGGACAGGAGAAAGCCAAAGGCTGTCGCTCAGAAGGCCGTCCTCACCTCGTCCTCCTCTTCATCACAATCACTATCCATCTGCAATACCATCCCAGCGCAGCCGGTCTCGCTGAACCGTCCGTCCAAGGCAGTCGCCGTCGCAGTCGCACAGCACTCGCGTTCACTCCTCCTCGTACGCCACCTTCATTAGCACGCACGCACGCACGACACACTCGGAACCCATTCACGATGCACGCCAAAGTCCTCCTTTTGATCTCGTCCCTCCTCGCCCTGTCCGCCACCGTGCTCGCAGACGGCACCCCGGCCAACTTCGTCAAAGTCCCCCGGGGGAAGGCCCAAAACCGGGCTGAGGTCGAGAACAAAGCACGCGCCTTCTACAAGACCCACGACGGGTCCTGGAAGCACCACAACAGCAAGAGCAAGCACTACGGTGGGCGTCCTTAAATTTTGCATCGCGTTCGTATTCGGGCTCGCTCTGATTGTCCTTTCCTCTCCAGCCCCTACGGCCATCAACCCCAAAATCACAGACGCAGAAAGCGCCTACACGACAACGTCCTCTACGCCCGTAATTGACGATGCTCAGCAGCAGGTCCAGGCCGTCGTCAACCCGAAGATCTCTTCTACCGCCACCCCTGTCAACCCAAAGGTCGCGCAGGAGACGAGCACCATCCTGAGCACAAGCACCCCTAGTGCGAAGATCGGGAGACCTCCTTCCTCTTCTTCTACTCCCTCCGTGGCGTCGACCACCCCTGCCACCACGACTAGCAGCACTCCTTCCACAACCTCCATGACTTTGACTTCTACCAGCTCGTCTATCACTACTTCCTCCTCCAGCAGCTCCAGCTCCGCCCCCCCCAACCCCAAGTCTACCAGCACCTCATCATCCGCCGCTGCCGCCACCTCGTCCACCTCGTCATCTACATCTTCTCTCTCGACCTTCCAATCCAACATCCTTGTCGCACACAACGCCGCCCGATCCACACACGGCGCCAACGCGCTCACCTGGAGCGATTCGCTCACCACGCTAGCAAAGACGTGGGCAGAGGCGTGCGTCTGGGAGCATGGAGGAGCGAACGGAGCGGGACAGAACCTCGCTGCTGCGGGTGGCACAGGGAACAGCGCGAGCGAGACGGGCCAGCAAGTCGTAAATTCGTGGATGTCTGAGGAGAGCCAGTACGACCCGAGCAATCCGGTCTACTCACATTTCACCCAGGTATGGCGGATCGATCTCGCAGGCAAATGATCATCAGACTGAAACTGTCGTTGTTGTCCTTGATAGGTTGTGTGGAAAGCGTCCACCCAGCTAGGCTGCTACCAAGCTAGCTGCAGCAAGTTCGTAGACTCTACGGGCGCGAACGTCTTCGATACCGTCTACCTTCCTGCGGTGTACACGGTCTGCAACTACAGCCCGGCGGTGAGGCTGCTACCTCAATCGTCTACAATTGAAAGCTGATGTGTTCGTCCGCAACTTAGGGCAACGTAATTGGCGAGTTCGCACAGAATGTACAGAAGGCCTCTTAAGAGTCAGAAGCTCGATGCTCTGCACTCTCCTCCGCATTATCCCATTCACCTCAGGCCATGGGGCCTCGAAGGCGCCACTTTTCTTTTCGTTACTTTCACGCACCCTCCAACCCTGTAGCTAGTCATACGTCTCCCGGCAGCGTAGCTAGATCTAGATGATCACAATCATTCCTTCCCTCACCGCACACCACGCACATACATGTCATGTACATACGACGAGGGCCTTCAGTAGCTTTTCTCAGGGAGAGGTGTTCAAGGCGTTGTACGCTGATCGACTGGAAGGGAAACATGCAGTGTAATGTAGTGCAAAACTACATATAACATGACTATAACATGACTCGAGATCCCTTCTTGTGGCTAAGAACAATGGCGGAGTAATAATCATAGGCCGGGCCAGCTCCTTCGTGTTCAAGGGGACAGGTCTTTGTCCTGTGCGAAAGCGCTGGATATAGCCCAAATATGCTGACATTGGTGGTTGCGGTCAGACACCTTACTACTTCATCATATATACTCGTAAAGCTGAAGTAATGGTGCGAATTCGAATTAAGCATGCGACTGGCCTCGTCCCGTGACTGACATTCCGATTATGGCAGGCCATGTCTTCATATTTTGACACTGTCTCGCATCTCAAGGAGCGGTGCATTCAACGTATGTGCTCGCTTGCCTACGGAACCGTCAAGGCTGACATATAGACATGTTCATCAGCGCTCGTCAGCTTCCATCTCCACAACATAGCCGAATTGCAGAGATATGTGCAGCAGGCTGCCGTCCGGAGAGCACTTCGGGAGTCGCTGGAGAGGCAAAGACTGGAGTCGGCGTGAAGCATGGACAAGCCATTAAGGGACGTGACAATCGCAACGAAGAAGAGCATGGATACCAGGAGCTAGTAGACCGAGATCATTGAAGACTGTAGATTGCATGTTCCAGAAGCCGTGCATTTGCCTTGACCGTGCTAGCCTGGAGGCCATGCCTTGACTTCGAAGGATATATCCATCGTTCATACTTCGCACGCCGCGCAAGAGTATATTCACAGAGATGGAAACGTTCAATGCGATCCGGGTGTCTTGCTGACCTGGCCTTTTCCGTACAATGATTGTAACGGTTCCAACCCTTCTTCATCCATCCATCCACTCTCCCCTCCCTCCAACTTCACCAGATGCCGCTCAATCTCCCACCACCCAAGGCCTCCACCAGTGCGGCTGTCAATGAAGCAGCGCGCAAGTCGCCATCATCGCTCGACACTGTTCCTACGTTGCCGCCTACTTCCTCGTCTGCGGTTGCACCCAAGTCATCGTTGTCCCTGCCCCCGCCAAAGACGAAAGCGAAGCTCGCTGCTGGCTCTCAACCGAAGAAGTTCGTCCTTGACCTACCCAAGCCTGGCCGTAGCCTCGCGAATGCGGCCTTGGAGGGCGAGCCAGCGAAGAAGAAAGCTAGGACGGAAGGAGGTGGTGAAGGGTTTGGAATAGACGGATTGTTACCCGAGCCGAAGAGGACAGCTGGATTGGGCGCACTGTTACCTGCCCCAAAAGCTGCGAGCTTACCAGCTAACGATGGAAAGGCTGGAGAGGTGAAGGAGAAAGCCGCAGTGTCTCTCATCCCGCATACGCTGAAGGGGAAGGGGAAGGCACTACCGAAAAAAGTTGCTGATGAAAGCGACACGGCACATGTAGGGGCAGAAAAGCCAGCAGCGGTGGACTCGGATGCGGACTTCTTTGGGTTGAGTGAGTACAAAGCGCTACAGGTGTGCGCCTTCATGAGATTGGCTGAAGATGCCGTCTTGGACGATGGTACAGCATCCGTACCAACTCATGAGCCTGCCATTGACTTCTTTGGACTGGGCGGGAGCTCCGCTAGCACAGTCAAGCTTTCCACGTCCATTTCAACTTCCAAGCCGTCCATTAGTGCTGCCCCGTCTACGTCCACCACTGTCAAAAACAAAATTTCCATCTCATCGGCGCCATCGACATCCGCTCCTTCGATAGCTTCCAATTATTACGCCACTCTTCCGTTGCCAACTCCTTCGGACCCATACCCTGGCTTTTACCAGCTTCCGTCTGGTCAATGGGCTGCTAAACGGCCAGATGAGTGGGAGATCTGGGCAAAGGCACAGGGTTGGGGACAGCAGGATCAACCGACACAGGCTGAGGTGCCACCAGAAGAGCCGGAACTGCCGAAAGACTTCGAGCAGGTCGGAATAGATCGGAGCGTAGAAGTGAACGCCGTAAAGCTGAGAGGTCAAGGAGGAGATACTAACGCGCGGCCGAGCAAGATTCCCGAGGAGGACAGAATCAAGGCCGAGGAGGAAGCCGCTAGGGCAAAGGTAAGTGGTGTTCTGGTGCACAAGGACGGCATATAGCTTATAAGCGTGGCATTCCGACAGGCCTCGCAGAAGAAGATCACCTACGTTGCGCGGTCGCGTCACCAGCTCTCCACGCTCATTGCGGACGCGAGGGATAACCGCGCTGAGCTCGAAGACCGAATCGCTGCCATGAAGAACAACAAACGCTCAGGCGGTGCGAAGTACGGGTTCTGATGCAGTGTATAATCTGTTCATGTTGTTACATCCACTCTTCTTTCTGGATCTTCCCTACTGCTCTTGCAACCCAGGCGATGCGTGTCCCGCCTCAGCTTCTCGCACTTCTCTCCCTGTGGGGTCTCTGGACATCTGTTCTCGCCCAGGATGACCAGCAACAGGTCTTCGAGGACGTGCCCCCGCTCGTCTTGCCCGACCTCCGCCCGCTCGCGTCACATAGCTTCAGAGGGCCGATAGCAGAGGACTCCAGTGTGCCAGGATTTGAGGTGACAGGACAGGCGTGAGTATGCACACCATTCCTCCTACTGCTTCAGCTTCAAGCTGATTGATCGTCTTGTGCGGGAATGAAGAACACGCTTGGCTACCAGCCCTGACTTCCTCAGACTTGTACCGCCAATCCCGCTTGCTCACGGAGCTGTTTTCACGAGCAACAAGATAAAGAGCTCAGAGTGGATCGTGGAGATCGCGGTCAGGGTACATGGGTCGCTAAGGGGTTCCGGACGGGGCGGAAGGGGACTTGGGTTCTGGTATACTAAGGTGGGCTGGTGGCTAAGCTGATAATGCAGTTCGAGTCCTGACTCCTGAACGCTTGCACATTTCTGCCAGACTGGCTCCCCAACAAAAGCATCTGCGAAGCCTGCCAACTCGAATCAAGCAGACGACAATGCCGTGTCCTTCTTCGGGCAAACAATCGCATTTGACGGTCTTGGTATCGTTCTCGACGCTTCGCCGTCTGCCCCATTGGTCCCAAGGTCAGATCCAGCTGGCTGGTCCTTCGGAGCAGACACTTCTGGAGTTGTTTCCGCCATCCTAGACGACAATACTGGGAACTGGTTGGAAAGTTACAAGACAGGCGACAGGCGTTCACATGGGCAAGAAGCAAAGTATCTCGAGAGAGTAGTAGGAGAATGCGAGGCGGCCTTCAGGAATGCACCTGGCCTCGTCTGGGTCAGGATCGCGCACTTCGACAAGATGATCCGCGTCGATCTTGATCTGCAACCGCATACGACTCTTTCCCAGGAGCAGCGGCACTTCTCACATCACTGCTTGACTGTAAACGAGGTGTCACTGCCATCAGGATATTATTTTGGTCTATCAGCTCTTGCCAGCGGAAATACTGAACCCGATGCGGTCGATATTTACGCCTTTGACGCTTGGGAAGTAAGTGGCAAAAGTAAGGACGGGAACGCTGCACAGGCGGCACCGCCCGTCGCTACCGAGGGAAGTACGGCACCGTTAGCTGGTACTACCGAATCAGGCGATCAGGTACGTACTACTAATCGTGTACCTTTGCGAACAGAATTGAGATAGTCTTCGGACATTGCAGCCTGCAAAAATGCTTCAGGAGGTCCTCACCGCCCAAATGAGGATGACTCAAGCGATAGATGCGCTAGCGCGGAGAATTGAGGAGCTTAGCAGTCAGGTAAAGTCGGGCGGCGGCGGAGGCGGTGGCCAATTGGATTCACGGCAAGAAAGCAGGTACGCCCCTCTCACTCTTAAGTCGACACCCTAACTAAGGTCTTGGCTTTATCAGCGTTCAGGGCCAGCTGGCGAACATTCAGCAAAACTTAGCTGCCCTGACTGGCAAGCAGTCCGGTGGAAATGGCCCTACGCCTGAAGAAGTTGAACAGCAATCGATTCAGTATATTGTGCAAGGTATGTCGAATGCGCAGAAAGTCGTCCGCTTTCGTCAGTGCTGATTGTCGTATCTACAGTACTGCACCGCATGCAAGGCGACATCAAGGCGATCACGGTGCGCCTCGACACCCTCACCAACCGCGTTAACAAGAGCATCGGAAGTGTCCAGAGCCGCGTGGCAGAGGTTTTTACGATATTGACACGCTACGTTAACGATGCAGCGGAGGCAAGGACGGCAAAAGCTAGTGGAAGTGCCGGCGTAGTCTTTATTCAGAGCGTATTTGCTCCTGTAGCAGGACTGACTTCTTTGGGAGCACTGGGATATCTTGGATGGCAATGGTGGATTAGGAGGCAGGAGAGCGGCGGTGGTAGGGGAAAGAAGATGATCTAGGGGGAGAGTGTAGGTTAGACAGGGATGAAAGCACACCATCCAAGCACCAGCGAACGTTTCGACGACCCCTGCCATTTGGTTGCCATAGACACTTGTCAGGTTAATGCCTTCTTCACACTTTCGGCAAGCTCTCTCCCCAGGTTCTGCGCCCTAAGTCCCGCTCTCGTTCTCACTTCCTTGATGACTTTGTTCAGCATGCCCTTCTCCTCGCTCTTTCCACCCAGCTCCGCGAGCACCTTCTGTACTAGCTCTCCCATTTCCTCTAGGGTCATCTCCTTCGCCTCTGGTGGAACGAACCCTTCCAACACTTGGATCTCCTTGTTGAACTGCTCGACGAGATCTGGTCTGTTCTGCTCTAGGTAGATCTTAACGGCCTCTTTGCGCTTGCTCAGCGATGAAAGCAGTGTCTGGACAGTTGGAGGGGGCTTCTTCTCGTGCTGGAATGTCTGGATGTCCGCTAGGGCGCTCTGTTACTTTTTGATGACTTGATTAGCCAGTCTGTTATCGGACAGTCCTCTTGACTCCCGCACCTTCAGCACCTGAGCTCGCGAGCTGTCCTTCGCCCGCATCGCATCGAGGAGGGCCTTTTGCATCTTGGACACCAACTCATCCTTCACTCCCGTCGTTGCGTAGCTTCTCGAGATGGTATATTGGCGGCATGGCACCCTTGCATGCCTTAACAATACTCGTCTTTGCATGCTTGGTTGAGGTCGAAGGTCAGGACGATGGACGAGCCTTGCAATTCAGCCTGAGTGTCGAGTCCGAAGCCCCTATCCACGAAATGAAATGGTCTCCTGTGACTTCGCTTGATCTGATACGGACATGAGGATGGCCAGCAGGCTGTCCTGAGTTACCAATACCAACGATACACGTCTGTGTGCATTGCGACCGACAAACGCGCTCCCGAAGTGACATCGAAGGTCCTTCACGGGGGTCAGCGCGTTACAAGCGCTCAAGATGGGCAACAGGACGAGCTGCCCTGTTGAAGTTATGCCAAGCGATCCGTACGTTCGGTCTCGTTGAACTCTGAGTAACCACATCGATAAGATCGACCTTGCAGGACCCCCTTCTTTTCCAATGGAAACCTCAACTTCACGGCACACTCCGTAGGATGGATCGTGTCCGGTTTCTTCGGCTGTCTGCTACTTTGATCACTTAAGCTTTGCTGCCATATTGACAATGGCTTGCAGTGATCGGTTCGGCGGCGTCCTTCTGGCTGATCAAGAAGCACCTGGAGTTCTACACCAAACCCAGCCAGCAACGCTATATAGTCCGTGAGTACTCTCCAAGTCCCCAGCAGTTGCGCCTTATTTGACTTAATCTCTAGGGATCCTGTTCATGGTGCCGATATATGCGATCGTCTCCTGGTGTTCCTACTTCTGGTAAGTTCACTCCACCGCAAGCTGC